>JAEEGL014014806.1_pt1 | contig 15091 bp, 20 predicted proteins | sample 9134231 | NCBI WGS metagenome assembly JAEEGL01 (sample SAMN16246548, study PRJNA631951) | gut metagenome | biome: gut microbiome; feature: rumen; material: fiber-attached | host: Bos | place: Iran: Karaj | collected 2018-10 | reverse complement strand
TGATATCCTTACTCCTTTCCTTGAGTTTGGTATCAATCCCTGAGAACAAACTGACCAGCTCAGAAGGGTATAGATCAGCATTTGAATTATGGACAATAATATGATGACCATCAGTTATCAAAAGATGTGGTTTTTTCCTTGTGCCATCCACAATGATGTGGATTTCTGGAATGGTGTGAACAATCAGTTTTCTGAAGTTTTTTGTTGAATCGTCACACCAAAGCTTATATATCTTTTTATCGCTTCTTTCCAGCTTTTTCAGAGCCAAGAAGTAATCATTAATCAAGAACTCCGTCTTTATCTTATGTTTCTTACATAACTTAATAATTTCTTCTTCCAGCCACACAAGATGGAAGTATTGCAAGCTTTTATGGAAGGAAAGAAAATCTTTTTCTTCGTTTTCTCCAAGGGGAGTGTTATCCCTGCCTGCCAAGAGTACTTGTCCTATTATGTTCAGTGCAATTTCTGAGTCCATCTTCTTCTGATATTAGTTTATTGATTGTTGAAGTCCCTTCCACCTCAGGAGGTAGGAATACTGGTAGAGGGCGGTAGCGATGGGTTGGAGGTAATATCCTTCGAAGTGGCCGTTACGGCTGACATCGGTGTTGACGATGCGGTCGAAGACTTCACGTGTCATGCCACGGAAACTGATTTGGAAGCTATGCTTTTCCACCTTCATATTGACGAGAACGGCCGGCAGTGAACTGACGGAAATTGTCACATTGGGGTTGTTTTCCTCTGCCAACCGTATCAGGCATTTGAAAATCTGATGCTTGGTCTGGAACATACGGTTCACCTGTTTCATCGAGAACGTGCTCTTGTGGTTGCACTGGTTCACGTATGCGTTCACCATATGGGCCGCACATAGGAAATGGAAGACGTCGGCATGGGTCTTCGGCTCGTCCGCAAGGACGTTCAGTGCGTCCTCGAGGAGTGTACGTGGGATCTTCTCATACCAAGGCAAGCCTTGCTTGGTCTGGCTTTTTTTGCTTTTGTTCTTGTCCTTTTTCTTTTGTTTGAGTGCTTTCTTTTGTTCCTTCATGTGGCTGCCATAGAACGGAGGGTTGGTGGCCACCCGTTCGATGCGGTCAAAGTGCCAGTCCAGATGTTCGTTGTAGAGCAGACTGATGAGCGTAAGCATCCGTTTCTCTACCAACCGTCTTTCCATTGTTTCCATAGGGAGGGAAATCATCCACGCCCTTGCCGAGAGGATGCGTGTGCTGCCCGAGTCATAGCCCACGGTATTGCCATCGGTCTCGAAGTCTTGGTTGAAGAAATAGAACACCGTTAGTTTCTTGCAGCAGCCGTCCAGCCGCTGTGCCAGTTGCAGTGCATCCCGTTTGCTGAAGGCATAGAGGTACCACTCGTTGCGGTTCGCATCGGCAGCGAGGGCAGAAATCTTCCCGTCCTCTTTGGTGTTGATGCTTACCAGCAGGTGCATCTCCGGGTAGTGCGTCTCAAATAATCTGAGCAGGATGTAGCGTGCCAGCAGGTTGTTGATGTAGGCAGAGCGGTTGGCGTACAACTTTGCGTAGTCATCCTTTTCGAACATGTCGATTACCTGTTGGAAGTAGTCCTCATGGTCCGAGTAGATGGTCTTGATATTCTGGTGGTTCATCACCACCTTGAACTTGTTGTAGCCCATGAGCAGGTTCGTCCATTTGTCCTTCAGGTCAAAGGTGGTCAGCGTGGCATCATACACGTCGTGCCCGATGCACTGGTAGTCGTAGGAGATGTCATAGTGGTAGGTATTCTCTCCCACCATCACCTCTCCCGAGCGTGGCTGTCTGTCGTTCCTCATGCCGATGGCTTCGAAGATTTCGAACGGTATCAGGCTCCGCTCCAGTTTCTGCATCATGGTCTTGCGTTTTGCATGTCCGCTCAGCCATTCATCGTAATTGAAAATGTATTTTTCCATTTTTTCTTCGTTTGTCCGTCTGGGAGTCATGGCTCCCAGGCAGGGATTCAACATCTGTGAACGTCTTGGAGAAGAAGACTGTTTCTGTCCATAACCAGAATATCGACGGGGCGGTTTGGACACCTGTTGTAATCCGTAAAACGAGTCTGCAAAGCTAATGTAGGACTATGCAGCCTATTTGCGTAACTGAGATTTTATGTCATTTTTGCAGGGATTCTTTCTCTTGGTTGAGGATTTTCCTGATAAAAGGGATGATGATGTCTCGCATCACTTTGTTGTTCATGCGGTGTTCGCCGTGGAAGTCAAAGACATTATCGAAGTGTTCGGAGAACTCTTTCTTGTAATTGACAGTCGTATCACCATCCGCGAAGAAGCCCCAACATCTAGCCTTGTTCTCTTCGGTAATGCCATCGTACATATGCTCTTCCATCTCCTTGAAATGTTGGATGGTCTCCTCTGTGATGGTGAAGTGTGTCCTGCCGTCCGCTGTGGGATGGAAATACTCGAAAGTGCCAGGTTTCAGGATTTCCTTCAGTTCGGACATCCTCAGAGCCGGATTCACGCAGATGCGTGGATAGTTTATTTGCTGCATGGCATACATCCCTCCCATACTTGTTCCGATAATCAAATCTGGCTTGTTGATGGCACAGAAGTTCTTGAGAAATGGCAACGCCTCTTTAGGGTCCACGGGGATGTCGGGAGCAACGATTCTGCACTCCGGCATTTCCTTGGTGATATACGCTATCGTGCCGCTTTGGCTGCTTGACGCGAAGCCATGAAAGTAAACTATTGTTTTCATTGTTATCGTTATTTTTGAAATGATTGATAGGTCAGGACTAATCGTGGGAGGGAGTCGTTTATCGGAGAGGTCATAGTAAGTTCTGACCTTTGGGGTATAACTCCCCTACCCCACGATTCTGTCCTTTTCCTGGAAAATTCACATGTCTATAAAGACTTGTGCTTTACGATTGATTAGCATCTGCGACATCCTTCTTATCAGCAATCAGATTCTCAATTTCCTTGTAGAAGGTTTTCCCATCATCAAAGGCATGATGCTCGGCATAGAAATCCTCCATGTTGTAGCAACATCCATCCTTTAGGATGCAGTACATTTCTTGGATACCATCTTCAAGGTTCCCTACATGGTCAATCATAAGAATCCCATCTGAATACGCCTTGTCCTTGGACAGGGTTTCGTCATCTATGTCTTCAACGAAGATGATGGGTTAATCGCTCTCCCGTGAGAAGATTTGTTTCCTGTTGAGCAATGCCAGGAGTTTCAGATATTCCTCTCTTTCTTTCTGTTTCTCCTTTTCACTTTCCATTCTACCTATTTGTTTGATTGTGTTTGTTGAATTCCTCTTCTACATTTCTCCTTGTTTCCTTTTGTCTTCCTTCGAGCAACTCGAACATTTCTTTCCCCATTCGACAAAGGTAAGACAACAACCTAAACCTTGAACATATCCTTCATCACCAAAAGAATTCGCATCATTCATCGTTTTGGGATTTTTTGATATTGGACATGTGTTGTACCATCAAGTTGAAGGTAACGTCTCCATCGGGGAACACCTCTCTCACCCTGTGGAATTTGAAGGCAGCAAGTTGGTGTTTCAATCCATCGATTCGCCTGTTGACCGGCGTCAGTTGCTTTTGGTAGGCGATGTTATCCATCACACCCCTTTTCAATTTTGCCTTCAGCTCCTTTTTTTGTTCTCTCAGGCCATCAATCTCTACATTCACCTTGGATTCCAATTCCTCATACTCGGCATACAGCATCCTGATTTTCTCGTCATTGTATCTCATCAGTGCCTCCTGATGTTTTGCGTACCAATTGTCCCTGTCTCTTTTGAGATGTTCCACTCTCTTGTTGAGTATGATTATCTCGTGTGTCATCAGCACGGTGTCAATGGCATGCGCATAATCAAAATTGCCATTATCCTCCTGGTCTATGATATCAAGCACCTGTTTGATATCATAGGCTTGGTACTTGCATTTGGCCTCGGTATAACGGCGGTTGATCTTCATGAAGAGAGGCCAATAATTGATGAACGATGACAAACATACGGATTCCTTTTTCCCGTCCTCATTGACGACACCACAACGGTTCATCCCACTCAACGGGCTGCCTGCGAGGCTGTACACCAAGCTTCTGCGCCCATCCTTGTCTGTCCGTATTGCCCCGTCGCAGTTCAGCCACCATTCGATGTAGATGCCCAAGGTCGGCCTTTGGAAACCCGACGTGCCTGTGTACATGAGTCCGTTTGGTGTGTGAAAAGGGCATAGGAACATACGGCTGTCAGCCAATATCCGTTCCTTGTGAGCCAGCAGATAGAAAGCGTTCTTTAGGAACAATTCCTTACGTACCTCTTCGTATTTATCGTGTGTTGGTTGGGATGGGGTCAAGTTTTTTGCTTTTCCATTCAGGGAAAGATACTCACCTGTCCTGTCCAGTTTCAAGCTGTCATCCAACGCCATGGCTTCCTCTCCTTCCGCCAAAGGATAGCAGTTCAAGGTCCGGCCATCCAGAAGGATGATTTTCCCATCGGGAAAGACCATTTCGTCCTCTTGCATGTTATTTTCTGTTATACTCTCCATCATCTTTTTATTCGTTTCATTTCCATTGGTTCTTTGTTGATGTTTTTGTTACCAGAATTTCATCATCACAGGCTTGTTTCTTGTATTCCAGTATGTTGGATATACTGGTCACTGAGGTAAGCGGTGATTTGGGCAATACCGTTTCTCGCTGCTTGTAGAGCCTTGTCATAGGTCTCCTTGGATATGAGGAAACTATCTTCCATCAGTTCCTCCAATGTGGTCCCGAGGTCGTCCAAAGTGAATGGGTCGGGGCCAAAATCAAGGTCGTACTTGTCACAATAGAAACTTTGGAACAGTTCATGGCCTTGATGCAAGCTGACGACGTGGTAGAATTCTCCACGTGAGAAAAGATAATCACCTGCTTTGACATTCCCTTCAATGGGTGTGGAGCCCTCGTTTCCGATAAGTACAAGTTTCCTTTCCACGTCACGGAACATTCTCATGGCTTGTTTGCGCACGTCTTCCTCTATTTCCACGTACGTGTCATCATAGCTAATTGGTGCCCCGCTATCGTCAGAAATCCCGTATTCACAAACGCTGAAGACACAACGACCCTCATGGGGAAACCTATGGTTGATGTGCTCAACGATTGCATAGCCATTCTGCTCATTTTGTCCAAGATAGTATTCTGTTTCTGGTTGATACATAGTTTTTCGTTTTTTTGTTATTGTTTGAATTTCTCAAGAAAATAGTCATAGTCAGGATCCTCTTTCATCTTGTATCTTGAGGCGTAAGGAATGACATATTCGCGGGTTCCAAGCTGGCCTATCAGGTAGATACCCATAGCTGCCGCATTGTCCATCTCCTCTGGCACGACATATTCCTGTAGGGTGTGGTACTCATAATACCCAGCTCCGAAGTTCATGCAAGCCAGTGAGGTGTCTGCCCTCAGAACCAAAACATCGGTATAGGGATGGGCCACAAACTTAGTCAGTCCGAAATATGCGCAGCCCTTCTCCAAATAGGTTTCATAGAACTCTCGGTCAAAGAAACGTATTCCATTGCATGACCATGAGGCGCAGTTTCCCTCCGGAGAGTCAAAGGCCATGATATACCCCACATCCTTGAACCACCTTAGGTCAGCCTTGGTGCTGCCGCCGCATCCGTTCTCCTCTTCCACGAAGAACACAGCCTTGCATGCTTTTAGGTTCTCCATAATGGTCAGGGCGATGACGATGCCCGCCTTGTCATCCCCTCCCAGTCCGAATCCGTCCGCATGGATGATGTGTTTGCCGTCCATCTTTTCGGTCAGGAGTGGAATAGGCTTGTTTGCCTTGATATAGGGAATCTGTCTTTCCTGAAGGGTATCCATGTGAGCCGTGACACAGGGATAGAAATGCCCTTCTGGCAACGTGCCTTTGCATAAATAGATGTTACCCTTGCCGTCCATGGAGGCAGTTATTCCTTTTTGTCTGGAGTATTCGAGGAGGAAGTCCTGCATCCTGTATTCCTTTTCAGAGAACGAAGGGATGGTTAGCACCTTGTAGAGCAAGTTCTCGTTTATCAGCGACAGGTTCAAGTGTTTTCTCATTTCCTTTTTTTTGGTTTTATTGGATACAGGGCAAGAACGCCCTGATTTGGTGGAGCCATCCGGTCAGGCCCGTTTTATCTTTCTTTCTCCTGATGAATTTATCTTTCAGGTGTCTGCTGTCCTTCCTGATGTCAAGACCATATTGGGCATTCAGTTCATTCATCTTGTCCAAGAATGGTTTTTTGTGGCCGTAGCCTGGACCTATCTCCTGGTATACATAGAGGTGTATCATCTCATGTATCAGCACATCCCTGAGATCCTCCTGAGTGTAGCGGACATTCCTTGCTATCAAGATTTTCATTCTCACCTTGCCGTGTCTTTCGCTGACATTGAAGATGCCCATGGTGGACTCTCCCCAATAGGTGGCCAGCTGTGGTTTCACCAGTTTTCCCTCAAAATACAGCTTGTTGTATTTATCGAACAGGTCTTCAAGCACGAATCTTGTGACTTTTACCATTTGTCAATCTCTTTCTGTTGTATTCAATCAGATTCTCTTTCAAAAAGGCAGATAACCATTCATTTTCAATCCACATCATTTATTGGTAAGACATCTGTGTCTTCGGGATTAGAAAAACGTGAATACTCGCCACGGAAGTGGAGCAAGACATCTCCTGTCGCACCCTTTATGTGCTTTGCGATGATAATCTGTGCCATACCATGTAAGTCGTTGCCGTTTTCATCGTAATAAATATGATAATATTCAGGACGATGCACAAAGAGCACCATGTCAGCATCCTGTTCGATGGCTCTCGACTCACGTAGGTCACTCAGTTGCGGCCTCTTTCCACCCGCTTTATTGGTGTCACCTTGTTGCTCTACCGGTAGGTTCAGCTGAGAGAGAGCCAAAATAGGAACATTCAGTTCTATAGCCAGAGACTTGAGTGAGTGGCTAATATTAGATACCTCTTCCTGCCTGTTTCCGAACACCATACCATCGGCTTTCATTAACTGGAGGTAGTCAATTATGATTATCTCCACTTTTTTCTCTCTGACAAGTTGCCAGGCTTTGTTTCTCAGCTCAAAGACAGAAAGTCCAGGCGTGTCATCTAAATAAAGGGGTGCGCCATCGAGTTTTTTGATATTCTTATCGAGACGATTCCATTCTGCGTCGCCCCAATGACCATTCACCACCTTCTTTCCCTCTATCTCGCAGATATTGGATATGAGACGGTTGACCAGTTTCACGTTGTTCATTTCAAGAGAGAAAAATGCGACAGGTATATGTTGGTCAACAGCGATGTTCTTGGCAATAGACAAGGCGAAGGAAGTTTTTCCCATGTTCGGACATCCTGCTATGATGATCAGGTCGCCTCTCTGCCATCCAGATGTCATTCCGTCGAGTTTTGTGAAACCGCTGGGCACACCCGTTAATCCATCCATATTTGGCGAATTCTTTTCCATGGATATCAGGTCATTCGGCTTTGGTTATCACTCTGAAGTAATTCCATACCTCAGGGATATCATTGGCGAGGTATTCCAGGAAGCGCTCTATCTCGTCGGAGGAGTCACAAGGGAGAGAGAAACCCTGTTCGGAGAAGTAACCTTCGATGGTCCTCTGAATTTGTGCTGTCAATGCGTCAGTCTCTTCAGACTGTTTTACCCTTGCGTCCCTCATCACCAACTGCAAGGACAGGGCAGTGAGGTTGAGTACAATCATATTCTTCCCTGATACTGGGTGTTTGGTATAGAGCGCCTTACCGCAGATATCGAAGCGGATGCGACGTGAGCGGATGTCTTTTTCGTCAAAAGATTCCAGTAGCTTCTGGAACAATGGATGGCTCTCATGAAAGAGCGTTTCAGTCAGTCTTTGTGAGGTGTAGTTGATGGTCTGCTCCTCTGGGATGGCAGGGTGTGTTTGGTCGAAGATACCTTTCTTCAATCGTATGATTTTACTCATAGGCTATTTGTTTGTTGATTAAAATTGTGATACAAAGGTATGATAAAGTATTGATACTGGTGGGTTTTATATAGGTATAACCCCTTGAGGCGAGGGCAAAGATGAGGGTCTATGTCTCGGGGTCTTCGTGCTCTTCGTCGTAATCAAGTGTGATATAATCAAAATCGTTCAACATGCTTTTCTTTTTATATGTAAATGAAATATGTATTTGAATAAAGAAATAGAGTTTTTTCGGCAAATAGCCGAAAGTATAGTATCAAATGATGGGGTCGGTTGCAGTTTTTGGCTATTTCGGAGTGTATCAATAAATCAAAGATCGTTGTTGCAATCCATGGAATTGTGATGCAAAGATATGTCATAGTAGTTATATCGGCAGGTTATTTATAGGTATAATCAACAACACGAAAGGAAAGAATACCATTCCTCACATTTTTGTGTAGTTTATCCCAAATATTTGCAGGAGCGTAAAACTCTTCGTACTTTTGCAATATCATGTAGACATATAGAACAAATGTACTTCACAAGTAACCTTCGCAACACCAGGATTGACGTGGCCGATGCCTTGAGGGGTATTGCCGTGGCCGGCATCATCCTATATCATTCCGTGGAGCATTTCGACATCTTCACCAAGGAACCGATTGTGCATACTCTGCCATGTGACGAGAAGGTTGGCAGCGTGCTGGCTTGGCTATTGAGTGGCAAGATGTATGGCATCTTCGCCATGCTCTTCGGACTGAGCTTCTTCATCATGAACGACAACCAAGAGCAGAAGGGGAAGTCTTTTTCCGGCCGTTTTGCCTGGCGCATGTGCCTGCTGTTTGTCTTTGGCCTTATCAACGTTGCTTTCTACGATGGTGACATTCTGATGCTTTATGCAGTCTATGGATTGCTGCTCATCCCCATCAGTTTTCTGCCATCGCGAGTTGTCTGGTGCATCATTGGCTTGCTGGCCATCCAACCAGTAGAACTGTTCTGTCTGCTTTCGGGAACGAAGATTGACCACACCACGCTCTTTGAGATATACAACAAAACCATCAGTCTGCATGAAACTGGCACATTTTGGGAGAATGCCATAAACAATCTCCGATATGGGTTCGAACTGAACCTGCGGTTCAACGTCTTCAGCGGTCGACTCACCCAGTTGCTCTGCCTGTTCATCCTCGGCATGCAGTTGGGGCGTCACCGGTTCTTCTACAACGAGAGGCGTAACCTGCATTGGTGGCATGTCATCCTTGGCATTTCTGCACTCGTTGTCGTCATTTTGAGTATTGTCGATTTTGGAGATTTGGCCTCGTGGCTCACCCCCATCTACAACCTGTTCATCCTGATAACCATCGTCGCAGCGGTGGTCTCTGCATGGTATGTGTTCGAGGGTGTGCGCTGCGTGCTCCGTCACCTTTGCTTCTTTGGCCGCATGAGTCTCACCAACTACCTTTTGCAGTCCATCATCGGTAGTTTCATCTTCTGCGGCTATGGACTTGGCTGCTATCGCCTTGTGGGCATCACCTATGCCGTACTCATCGGCCTTGCCATGGTCATCGTCCAATACGCATTTGGCCGATATTGGTTTAGGAGCCATCCCCGTGGTCCATTGGAGGGGCTATGGCGAAAACTCACATGGATCAACATCGGCTCAAAATCATCTATTATAAGATGAAGGCTACAATACTAAATATTGGCTCTACATCAGCCCTTTTTGTTGGAGAGAAGAGCGACAAAGTGTTCTTGTTTGTGCACGGGATGCACGGACAGAAGGAAGAAGCATTGGCCTTTGCGGAGGTGGCGGTGCAGAAGGGCTATCAGGTGCTGGGCATCGACTTACCGGTGGAGCGCAAACCTTGGGAGGTGCTGCCCCTACTGAATGAGGTTCGCGACTATCTCTATCTGAACTGGAAGTCCGTGTCCATTCGAGCCAACAGCATCGGCTCGTGGTTCTCGCTTCTCGCATTCCAAGGGAAGGAAGTTGAAAAGGCTTTGTTTGTATCTCCACTCCTTGACATGAAGAAGTTCATTGAAAAACAGCCGTCACGTGAGGATGACTATTACGAGTGGGTTATCAATAACCCGATTACTTGTTGGAAAGCACCCACCTATATCTTACGTCCAGAGGTTGACCTGGTTGTCAGTGAAACTGTTGGTTGTGATTTCATCCGTCGGCACAAGTGCCAAGTTTCCATTATGCCTGACGGGGAGCATTGGTTTCATACACCTGAGCAACTTGCTTTCTTGAAGACATGGGAAGAGCGTGTGCTTAATGGATACCATTATGTGACCTTACGGGAAAGACCGGACTTGAAGGAAGCGGCGGCAACATGGTTTCATGGCAAATGGAACGTGCCCAAGGAGGCATATCTTGAATGTATGGAAGACTATCTGAATGGGGACACGGAATACGGCTGGTATCTTTGTCTTGATGGCTCTCGTATTATCGGCGGCATGGGCGTCATCGAGAATGACTTCCACGACAGGAAGGACTTGTCGCCTAACGTGTGTGCGGTCTATACCGAAGAAGAATATCGCTGTCAAGGTATTGCCGGAAAGCTGTTGAACATGGTCGTTGAGGATATGAGGTCAAAGGGTATCTGTCCGCTATATCTTGTGACGAACCACACAGGTTTCTACGAGCGATATGGATGGGAATTCCTGTGTATGGTGCAAGGTGACGGTGAGTCAGAAATGTCAAGGATGTATATTAATCAATAGGGAAAGGAACCATATTCTATGATAACGGCAACCGTTCTTTACATCCTTTTCATCCTTGCCTTCATCGTTCACGATGGAGAGGAGATTGCAGTGCAGCACAAATGGGTAGTAGCACATGGTGATGTCCTATCCGCAAGGTTTCCCATGTTGCGGCACTTGTTCAGCTATTTGCGGCAACTGAACACCAAAGCCTTTGCGATTGCTGCCTTAGAGGAACTGGTACTTTTGATTGTGGTTACAGTTTATGCACTTATCGGTGGGCCGTATGTCATAGATCTTTGGTCTGCCATTTTCATAGCTTTCGCTATCCATCTCATCGTACATATCTTACAGGCAATTGTCATAAGAGGGTATGTGCCAGGGCTTATTTCATCCATCCTGTTATCACCCCTTTCTTATCTTGGTATGCAGAACATTTGCAATACATTCAATGTATCGCAACTGCTGTTGTACGGTGTGATTGGTGTGGTGATGATGATGGCAAACTTAGCCTTTGCACATTGGTTAGGGATGAAGACGGCGAAAAATAAAAGACAATAGGGTTCTACTATGCCCTATTGGTTATCTGCCCTTGAAAAAGAGATGGGTTTACCGCAATAGGGACATAGGAACTCATTTCCTTTCTTGCTCGGTTCATCAACATTGAAGAACTCATTGACCTCGCAGCCAATGATACAGGCAATCTTTTCCATATCCTCAAAGGTAATACGCGAGCTGTTGATGGTTCGCGATAAATTGCTTTTATGCACACCTAACTGAAAAGAAATTTCTTTCATGGAAACGCCGTGCATCTTCGCTACTTTTTTGATGTTGTCACCGAGTTTCATAAAATGTTACGAAAGGTTTTGTTTGCAAAGTTATATTGATTTATTGGAAAAACAAAGTCAATAAAACCATTTTGTAACGCCCTCAACAAGGCAGAAAAATGTAAAGTAAATTCAGAAATTATCCTATATTGATAACTTTTAATATCCATTTAAGAAAAAGTTATCTTTATATGATAACTTTTCAATTGAAAAATTTTGTGGTTTAAATTATAAGAATTACCTTTGCAACTGTTCCAGAGTTATGAAATGCTGTGTTTTCCCCGTTATTACGAAAGGTTGGGGGAAGAGGGAGCACCTTCAAGCGAGTTGGTATGACCTCAACGCAGCAGAAAGTTCCTTTGGAGAGAGTCATACCGGTGGGGCGTGGTTCCAGACACGCTCCTCCATTTTCGTATTCCCCACTGATTTAAATTTTCCCTTATAACAGACAAGTCATGATTGTCTTGTCCCTTTTTTTATTGTAGTATATGCATAGTTGGAAAACTTGGTTTTTGCCAGCATGCTTGTAACATTCATCACATTTCACTACTGTTTATCACAATTGTTTGCATGAACCTGAAAGTATTCGTACTTTTGCAGCGAAAAGAAGAAAGAAAGCAAAAGCATCTATCCTTAAAAAACAATAGGATGAAAAGATTGACTTATCTATGCCTGGCAGTGTGCGTAGCCGCCATCATCAACGCTTCTGTTGCCCACGTGCAGGAACAGCAAACTGACGAAACCAGGATATTGGTGGAGATTCGTCCGGAGGTGAACTACGTGATCCATCTCTATACACTTGCCGGGTTGGGGTTCTCCGATGAGGACTATGCAGCCAGGTATGGCTCCACCCTGCCCCAAGCCGCCATCGATACCTTGCAGAAGTACAAGAACTACTTGGTTTTCGGACAAGGCGAGGGAGGGATGCTGGCATGGCCGTTCTTCTTCGGCGTTTCCGCGGAAAACATTCCCAATGCCGACTCTTTGCAAGTGATGATGAACGCATTGATGGATGAGGGGAAGAGGGTGAACGCCCCCGCCGACGTGATGTATGCCGCACGTGCCATTGCTAAAGTGTATGTGTCTCATTACGACGATTATCTGAAGAATGTCTATCCACAGGCGAAGGCTGACATGGAGGAGCGTCAGGCACAACTTATCCAGATGCTGCAGAAGAACTCTTTTGTCAGGGATTGGGAGCGCGTGACTGGATATACCTGGCGGCGGGGCGACTATCACTGGCTCTTGTATCGTGCTGGCAGGAAAGGTCCGTCGTACAACAACCTGAACGATAGCACCAACACCGTCTATTACAATCAGTACCTCGACTACCAACTGGCGATGTTCAGCCATGAGTTCGGCATCTTCCTGATGCAGGACAGCATCGACCCTATCGTGGAGGAAATGAAGGAATACACGCGCAAGTTGGATACAGAGAAAGACCTGACCTATGTTCCTTGGAGTGCTTTCGAGAGTCTCGCCTGTTGGTACAACTGCAAGATAGCGAGCAAGGAGACGGAGGATTACCGCAACTTCGGCGAAGCCGACGTGAAGAGCTTCTGTCGGATTTACGACCGGTTGTCAGAAGAAGGAGTCACGAATCCCGCCGAACTCTACCGCAAGGGAATCATGGAATATCTGAGATGAAATCTATCGTATCGAAAGAAATGACAATAGTATTGAATACATTGGAGCCGGACATTACTTCTGACCAGGTCTGCTCCTTTTTCGGGAAAAAGGACTCTCATGCAGAGGTCATCAACACGTATGGCATGAAGATAGCACACTGCATGGGATGCAACCATTGCTGGCTGAAGACCCCAGGCGTATGTGCCATCAAGGATGACTACGAAGGAATCATCAAGAAACTTGTTGGTGCAGAAGACCTATGGCTGGTATCCGACACGCGCTTCGGATTCATCGACTGGCGCGGCAAGCGGGTGATGGACCGGCTGATGCCGATGTTGAACATGTATGTGGAGTTTCGTGATGGTTGGGAGCGTCACCAAATGCGCTACCATGCGCTGAACGTGGGGCTGCTCTATAAAGGTCAGGGCGACCAGCAGCTGCTTGAAGAGTGGTGTGAGCGCACGGCGGCAAACCTCGCCGGTCAATCGTTGGGAGTCATTAAAATGAGGGAGGGCGAGCCATGCATGTAGTCATCATCAACGGCAGTCCACGTGTGCAGAAGTTCAGCAACACGGACAAAATTATCCAAAAGTTCGGCGAAGGTCTGAAGAATGAAGGTGCCACATACGACCTCTATTCTCTGTCGAACCGAAAGGAATGGGAGGCAGCACGTGAGGCTATCCTTAGCCACGAGCAAATCATCTTCGCCCTACCACTCTATGTAGAGTGTGTGCCGAGTCTCATGCTCGAGTTCTTGGAGTCGTTGCCTACAGAGCGTAAGAGCCCTTCGCGGATGTCATTCATCTTGCATGGTGGTTTCGACGAGGGCCATCAACTGCGCCTCGGTGAACGTTTTCTACAGTCACTGCCAGAACAGTTGGGCTGCACCTATGGCGGTTGCCTGGTTCAAGGAGGCAGTTTCCTGATTCGTATGCGCGATGACGAAAGGATGAAGAAGGCTATGGACAAGAAACTGGCAGCCTACACCAAGATGGGGCAGTCATTCGCCCACAATGGCAACTTCATGACCTCAGAGGCAAAGAAGTTCACTGGCCCTGAAAAGAATCCCTGGATCATCCGTCTGCTGTTCCCACTTTTCTTCCAGCGCATCATCCGTAAGAACTTCGACCGCACTGCCCACCAATGGGGCTGCACCCAACCCTTGGATGACAAGGTGTATTCAACCTCTCAACAACAATAAGGCAAAAGACTAAACATAGGGGAATAACAGATAAGATGAACTGGACAATCATTATCATAGAGGCTATCGTGATGACCATTGCCTTCACGGCGATGATTCTGATTCCATTGGTCAAGAATCCCGTGTGGTGGATCCACGACTACCCGGAGGACATTCAGGAAGAGTATTTCAAGACCCATGAGCGGGTGCCATCAGAATTCTTCTCTAAGACCATGCTGATAAAGAAAGGATGCGCATTGCTCGTAACCCTTGGCGTGATGCTCGTCTTGATGAAGCTGGCGGGAGCATACGACTTCTGGTCGGCTTTGGCGTTGAGCTACGGCATCTGGCTCTTCATCGACTGGTACGACTGCTTCTTTCTCGACTGGGTGCTCTTTGCGAATATGAAGTCTGTCAGGTTGCCTGGTACTGAGCATATGGACGCTGCCTACCACCAAAAGCGTTATCACTTCGTCCAGTCACTTTGGGGTATGCTCATAGGTCTTATCCCCTGTCTCATCGGAGCGGGAATCTATGCTTGTATCGTATAAAAGGGGTAGGTTGATTCCTATTCTTCATACATACCAGTCTGGTCATTGCCCAAATTCCCTGAAATAGACGGGAATTGCACTGACATAACCTTCTTGGCATTCGGACTGACATAACCGACAACTTGTTCCAAAGAGGGCAAATCGACAAGATATTGAGTCAACATCCCCTTGTCGTTGATGATGATCCTATCTTCAGGGAGCCGCACCCTACGGACCTGAAGTTTCTTCTTCTTTGGACCAATATACAGCGCGACGGTATCCAGATTGCTCCAAGAGGCGGT
>JAEEGL012071418.1_pt1 | contig 15091 bp, 13 predicted proteins | sample 9134231 | NCBI WGS metagenome assembly JAEEGL01 (sample SAMN16246548, study PRJNA631951) | gut metagenome | biome: gut microbiome; feature: rumen; material: fiber-attached | host: Bos | place: Iran: Karaj | collected 2018-10 | reverse complement strand
TTGCGGTGTTGGAACTGCCACATTAGCTGGAGCAGTTGCCGTTGGTGCTGCAAAAGGGGCTTTGATTGGCGCAGCTGCAGGAGCTGCGGTTGGGGCTGTAGGAGGTTATGTTGCAACAGAAACACTGGATGGTGCAGTGGCTGGTGCGGCAATTGGTTTTGGTGGAGGTGCTTTGACCGGTGCGGTAATTGGTGCTGGCTATTCCTATGCAGCATATACTAGTGCTTATAGCTTTTTGAGTAATCAAGGCGTAGATACCCCTCAAAAGGTGTTGGAGTCATATAGAGGGACCCCACATGTGAAAACATTAAGGGCAGATACAATAACATATAGAGTTTGGGGTGGAAAAGCAAAAGAATTATCACATTGGGTTTCTCCTTATGATTATGGACAAAAGGCAAGAAGTATGCTTTCTCTTCCCTCAGTCAATACCGCAGAGAACGTGTCTACTTTTGTTATTCAAAAAGGTACGAGTATCCTTGCTGGAAAAGCAGCTCCTTTTTTTGGACAGCATGGCGGAGGTGTTCAATGGTGGATTCATGTTTTATACTGAAAGAATGATCAAGATAATGAAAAATAAAGACAAATCATTATTAAATCTTCTCTTATTCCAATTAACCGATATCCTGAAGGAAGCTAACAATGAACTTGAGATAGTTCAGAGCGGACAATCAAAATGGGAGAAAGAGCAACTATTAGAAGTTGTTATTCCAGAAATTGAAGAACTCCTATCTTATGCTAATAATGGAAAAGTATTATTCAAATATGGGAAAAAACAGAGAAGACTCGAATCGACATATTTGTTGATTGATTCACTTAATGCGCTTGATAATACTTCTTTAGGCAAAAAAATCACCATATTACAAGACATTCTTAATGCATTTTGAAATATGGAGTGATGTGAACAGCTGACACCATGGGACAGACTAACTATTAAAAGTCAATGGATGGGACAGGGGGACTGTCCCCCTGTCCCATCCCGATAATTGAATCTGCTATAGTTTTTCACCTATGACGGGCGGCAGACGATATTTGAAACAGAAAATAGAGTGATAATAACAGCCGTGCGATCACAGAAGTGATCGCCGGGTACATACAGAAGTCCAATCGAGACGGGACTTTATTATATCCACCACCGCTACTACGACCCGTAGCTGTGCAGATGGATCAATGCGGACAGTCTGGCCAGCACCGGACAGGGCTTCCTCGGCTGCAACATGTTTGCGTACTGCAGGAACGATCCGGTGGTTTCTAAAGATATTTGCGGACATATACCAACAGATATACTTGATACGGATGGAGACGGAGAAGACGATTGCTTCCTCTATGAGTATACTTATAATATCTTTGATTCACCAGGATTTGAATTGTTTGCTTTGAAACTGTTTTCAAAAACAGGCAGAATTTATATTTATAAAAATGTATCAAGTTCATCCTCTGAAAACATTAATCTCCCACTTGGATTCATTGAAGGAACTGATTTTATAATATGTGATTTTACAGGAGATATTGATCCTAACATCCAAGTACGCAATTCATATAAATGCACATCTAGGGCACAAATGGAAGCGATTATAGATGTTTTATTAGAATACGGAAGCGAATATGCGCCGAGTTGGAAACGGACAAAAGACTCTCTAATTAGAGAATGGATAGAACACAACAGATACGCTTTATTTTCAGAACGAGCCAGGCATGTAGATTTTGATAATGACGAGGAGGGTAAAGGGATGCTTTATTTCTTGAAAAAGGCAATTGATGGGGTGCTTGGATGGACAAAATGAAATCTGAAAAACTTAGCTGTTTTCTTCTACCTTTACTGCTGGTGATTGCGGTATTATATCTTATTTTTGCTCATTCCGACGACCATCGTTTAAATTGTGATGAATTGGAAAGTATCTTTATTAGGAATAAAAAAGAGTTTGAAAATGTTACGAGTGTATTTTTTCAATTGCAAATCGGCTCCCTGGAATATATTGATATTACGAAAAAAGACCCAAATAACGAAAAAATAGAAACGAACCATATTGAAGACTTATACTTTTCAAACAATGCTGGTGTGGTTCTATCAGAGAGTACTCTATTAGAAGTGTACTCAGTAGTGGATGTATTATTTCAGGAAGAGGACGTCCAGTCCGTATATTATTCAGTTGCAAATCAAAGAATTAATATTTCCCTATATCACAATTACGGCTATGATTCATCGATAGTTTATTCGTTAACAGAAGTTAAACACGGAGGATATCCTGATATCTGTGAAATCAGAGAACTGGGAAATAATTGGTTTGCGGTTGTTTCATGTGACTAGCAAAGAATAGAAAGAGAAAATTTCTGTAAGACAGGGGTCTGTAAGACAGGGGGACGGTTCTTTTGCCTTATAGAATGAGATGAAGAGTCAGGGTAGAGGCATTCTCACCCTACCCTGACTTGCGACTCAATATGTATTGATCCACGATCTGCACCTACGACGGGCGATATTTGAAACAGAAAATAGAGTGATAATAACAGCCGTGCGATCACAGAAGTGATCGCCGGGTACATACAGAAGTCCAATCGAGACGGGACTTTATTATATCCACCACCGCTACTACGACCCGCAGCTGTGCAGATGGATCAACGCGGACAGCCTGGCCAGCACGGGCCAGGGCTTCCTCGGCTGCAACATGTTCGCGTATTGTAATAATGATCCGATAGTCAAAACTGATAGGAATAGTCATTATCCAGAAACAGTTACTGATGAGATATTTGACTATTTGTTGTGGCTTTCTGCTCAAGAAAAGTATAATTCTGAAACAGTAAATATTTACATGGAAGGAGAGGGATCTCCTGTTGAAGGAATGCTAAACATCCGTTTTTATTGCCCTTCGGACAGTATTACCAATATCAATATTAATAATTCGCTGCTCATAGACAATCCATATGAGCAAGAAGTGATTCTTGATCTCATAATGCAGAGTCCATATTATTCTTATGAAACCTTCGGATCAAAAGAATTTATGCAATCTCAGTGGTTAGCACATAACTCAACATATCATATTGCTAAAAAAGGTAAGATACAATTCAAAATAGCTTCTTTATTCTCTCGATCCTCTGATCCTATCGTTAGTTCTCAAGAACTGGATATTAGGAGTAAGAATAATATACACTATATCTCAAAGCTGGTTTATTATTTGCTCGAACTATTTGATAACTGGTGAACAGATTATGAAGAGAAGGCGTTCTGTACGTGTTGTTTTTTTGCTGCTTGCTATAATTGGTGTATTATTCCTGCTATGTGCAGATCCACCACAAAGGAATGAATTGCGAACCGGGGCGAATGAATATCCTCACGTTAACAGATATGTTTCAAAACTAAGAGCAGAATTACCTAGAATCGGAATAGCAGATGAACAATTCATACTAGACCAAACCAAAGCAGAAATTGATCAATACACTTATTGGTATAGTTGCCTGTTCTTTGGAGATCCGTGCTATGCTATAAGCATAGCGGCAAACTATGCAAATGAAGAGGATTACTATTCAGCACTTTCGAAAGTACTCAATTTAGATGGAATGTATCCGGATGACAGCACCTATGTTTGGTGCAGTGAAGCAACATTTAATAGACTCCCTGAATTAATTGAATACCCGGTTCGTGATGGAGTTCCATATCTTCTGGAATACGTTTTTTTTGATCCAAATGATAAGAAAATAACGTTTACAGAAACGTATTTATGGGAAGGTCAGATACGGCTTGAAATGATTGACGAACAAATTCAGATAGTTTATAACGCTATCAAGTCAACAAATGAAATAAGCATCAAAAAAGAGTAAGACAAATAGACAGTATCTTGACTGGACGGAACTAGAAGAGTCAGGGCAGGGACGTTCCCACCCTGCCCTGACTTGCAACTCAATATGTATTGATCCACGAGCTGCATGTACGATACATCCGGGTACATACAGAAGTCCAATCGAGACGGGACTTTATTATATCCACCACCGGTACTACGACCCGCAGCTGTGCCGGTGGATCAATGCGGACAGTCTGGCCAGCACCGGACAGGGCTTCCTCGGCTGCAATATGTTCGCCTACTGCGGAAACAATCCTGTGGTCACAAAAGACGCAAGCGGATGTATCGCTCAGCTTAGTATTATAGAAGACGGATCGGGTGATCAATGGTCATTAGTAGATTATATAGTTTCTATTTTAATAATCTTGGATATGAATACTCTGTTACATATTGGTATGAAGGGGAAGGAATTCTACGATATAGTTATGATGTTCATGAAAGTAAAGAACGTATTGTTGTCGAAGCAGCAGTGGTAATAGGAGTAGCTGTTGGATTTGCAATAGCTGGTCCGGCTGCAGTGCCAGCACTTGTATTGCTAGGGTGAAGTTATGATTTCTTTCATTCAAGAAATATCGAATGTCCTTACGCCAATCGGATTCAAAAAAAGAGGAAACTCATTCTTTGCTTCACAGGGAGATGGGATCCTTTTAACCGTTCAGGTAGAAAAAGAAAGTAATGTTTCCTATCCGGGCCACCCCTTTTATATTCTTGGCTTCTCACTTATGTCCATGTACAGTGAACTATTACCGCAATACTTTACCGGATGGGGGAGTATAGCTCGTTATACAATGGTGAATCTAATTGGAGAAAAAGCTCCATTTGGACAAAGAGAAACAGGGCATAATGAAAATGGATTAATTCATGTTGAGCAATGGGAATACAGTATAGAGGAGCAGATTGAGATATTGCGGAAAACAGGGATTGATTTTCTCCTTGGCATACAGGATCAATACACCTTGATCGCTGCAATGATTGACTTGGAGACCGCCGTTTACGGAGAAGCGGATCTTCTCGACATATTCAAGTATGCACCGTTTCTGTACACTGGGAGGTATTCGGAAGCTGAAGAAATCATCAGCAGACTCTTATTGCAGCATGAAACTGCAAGAGAGAATCGGCTTTCACACGGAATTATACCGAACGAGGATCAGGCAGAAAAGGAAAAGAAAGAAACGGAGGCGCTCCAGAACCTGAGGATATTAGCGCATAAACATAATTCAAAAGAAATCAAAGAATACCTGAATCAGAACTATACCACTAATGAAGCGCTAAAGATCCCCAGAATCAGCCTATAATAATCTATCTAAAACAGCTGCTGCATCAAAGAAATATGTCAACGGAACGGTTTGAGTATTCTCTCGAAGACGAAGGCTTCAAGACAAGGCAACGTTTCCAGGGGGGACAGGGGGACGGTTCTATTGTCTTGCTGAATGAGAAGAGTCAGGGCAGGGACATCCTCACCATGCCCTGACTTGCAACCAATTACGCAATCGGCTTATCGTCCTCATTGGCAGTGTTCGTCTTCGATCCGGAAGTGAAAGCATATCTTGATTCATTGAAAAGCAAGTAAAGACAAGAGGGCCCATTCTCCGTCCCGCTGAGAACTGAATACGCAACGATCTAAACAACACGGCACCCTGGGAAACCGGGGTGCCGTGTGTTATGCAGGATGAGCTGGAAAAACAGGGGTTGTAAAAGTTGTATTTTTTGTGTGAGCTTTTTTCGTTTTTCTTTTTTCGAAAAGCTCACATATTTTTTACAACTTTTACAACCGGAGGAGGGAGCGGGTCAGTCTATCGCAACGCTCTTTCCGCTCTCCGCGGATTCGATCGCGGCGAATACGGTCTTCATGGCCTGGAGGGAGGACTCCGCATCCGCATGCAGGACCTTCCCCGCCTTGATGCTCTCGATCCAGCAGTTGACGATCCCCGTCGGCGCGCGGTGGTCGGCCGGAGGCGCCTGCCCGATGACCGTGCTGCGGTCGGCCAGCTTCACGATGAGCGGATGCTCCGGGTCCTCATACAGCTTCATCACGCCTTTCGTCCCGTAGAGGACGGTGGAATTATCGGCGTCTCCATAGTAGGTCCAGGAGGCGGTCACGGTGCCGACGGCTCCGCCCGCCATCTCCAGCAGACAGACGGCGTTGTCGTCCACGTCGATCGGAGCACCGGAGTCCGTCCGCTTGTCCAGCGTCTGCAGCATCGCGCTGACGCGGACCGCATGGTCACCCAGAAGGTACTGGATCAGGTCGATCTTATGGATCCCGAGGTCGGCCAGGACGCCCATGCCTGCCCGCTCCCGGCGGAAGAACCAGCTGTTCATATCCTTTACAGCCATGAACATCTCGGGTCCGCCGTGCCCGAAGGTGGTGCGGAAGCTGAGGACCCGGCCGATCAGGCCCGCATCGAGCATCTCCTTCGCTTCCGTGTGTGCGGGAAGGAGCTGCTGGTTATGGCCGATCATCAGGAGTTTTCCCGTTTCCCGGGAGACGCGCACCATCTCCTCGGCCAGAGGGAGCGTGGTGGCCATCGGTTTTTCACAGAGGACATGCTTGCCGGCCTTCATGGCGCGGATCGAATACTCCGCGTGCATGTCGTTCGCCGTGCATACGGATACGGCGTCGATCATCGGATCTGCCAGCAGTTCGTCGGCCGAGTCATAAACCGTTCCGCCGAAACGCGCGGCCATCTCCTCCGCCTTCGAACGCGTCGGGTTGTAGTATCCGCGCAGGGTGCAGTCCGGATTGGCGGCATACTCCGGAATGTGGCGGCCGCGAGCGATGTTTCCGCAGCCGAGGATGCCTATCTGGATCATGGCGGTCTCCTTTCATGCATTTAAATCAGATCTTGTCTTTATTATGGCAAAGAACGGCCGCCTTGGCAAGAAGAGAAAGAGCAGGCGGGAAACTTTTTGTGTACAGAAGGGCCGCGGAGGGATACAATAGGCAAAGAAAAAACGACCCGTCCGGAAGGGACGGCAGGGCAGGTGGAGCAGCATGAAAACTGAGAAGAGACCGGGCAGCAGACAGGAGCTGTTTGCCGAAACGCCTGTCCCCAGAGCTTTGTATCTCATGGCGGTGCCGACGATCATCAGCCAGCTGATCAACCTGATCTACAATGTGGTGGATGCGTTCTTCGTCGGGCGGACCGGCAATTCCTATATGATGGCCGCCACCTCCCTGACGCTGACGCTTGTAATGATGAACACGGCCCTTGCCAATCTGTTCGGCATCGGGGGAGGGAGCCTTGTTGCCCGCCTCATGGGCGTGAAGAAAACGGAGAACGCGCGGAGCGTCAGCGCCTTCAGCGTTTACGGCGCCGCGGCCGTCGCCCTGGTGTATTCCCTGCTGACCGGAGTGTTTCTCGATCCGCTGCTGCGGTTTCTCGGCGCTTCCGACGCCACCATCGCCTATGCGCGCTCCTATGCGCTGATCGTCATCGTGATCGGCAGTCTTCCGTCCATCCTTTCCATGACGCTGGCGCATCTGCTCCGCAACGCGGGTTTCGCGAGCAGGGCCAGCATTGGCCTGAGCGGAGGAGGGATCCTGAACGTGCTCCTCGATCCCCTGTTCATGTTCGTCCTGCTCCCGAAGGGCCGGGAGGTCACGGGAGCCGCCATTGCTACAACGATCTCCAACACTGCGGCCTGTCTGTATCTGCTGTTCGCCTTCTGCAGAGCCTCCCGGGAGGCGCCGCTCGGCATCCGCCCGAAAAACGCGCTGCGGATCGGCCGTGCGGACGGCAGGGCGGTCTTCACGGTCGGCGTCCCCTCCGCCGTGCTGGTGGGGCTCTTTGATGTCGCCAACATCTGCGTCAATATCCTTGCCTCTGCCCACAGCGATCTCGTGCTGGCCGGCATGGGCATCGTGATGAAGGTCGAGCGGATCCCGAACGCGATCAACGTCGGAGTGTGCCAGGGCATGCTACCGATCGTTGCCTACAACTATGCGTCGGGGAATCACGGACGGATGCGGGAGGTCATACGAACCGCGCGGACGGCGGGACTGGGCATCGCCTTCCTGAGCATACTCTTTTTCCAGCTTTCCGCCAACGTATGCGCCAGGCTGTTTCTGAGCACCACGGCAGGAGACACCGAAACGGTCCTGGTCACGATCGGGTATGCGGCGCTGTTCCTGCGGATCCGCTGCTGTGCGTCCCCTGTCCAGTTCATCAATTATCATGCGTCCTACTGCATGCAGGCGATGGGGAACGGGAAGAGGACCCTCCTGCACGCGTTCGTGCGGGAACTGGTCTTCTATATCCCGTGCATGTTCCTGCTTGACCGGCTGTTCGGCGAGACGGGACTTGCCGCGGCGCTGCCCGCCGGCGAGACCTGCGGCGCGCTGTTTGCGCTGTTCCTGCTGAGCCGCTGCATCCGTGAAGCCCGGGCCAGGGAGGCCTGACCGGAGATGAACAACAAAAAGGAGCGGATCCCAAGGGGATCCGCTCCTTTACGGTTTGCAGGGGCCGGAGAATCAGTACTCGAAGCCGAACGCTTCGTTCTCCGGGGTGCGGTTGGGCTTGACTTCCACAAAGCAACCCAGTTCTTCGGTCATGTCGAGATAGGCGAAGGAGATGCGGTCCTGTCTGCCGAAGCAGGCGGCGAGCCAGGGATCTTTGCCGGTGATCTCTTTGGCTTCCGCGAGGAACTCATCGAACTTCTCCTGGTCGGCAAGACGGAAGTCGATGTGGTGCAGGCCGTTGCCGTGTTTGTCGACCCAGTCTTTCAGAGGTCCGGGGCCGATCGGCTCGATGAGCTCTATCTCAAAGCCGTAGCGGTGGAGCATGGAGACCTTGAAGAACGGTCCCTCGTATTTCTCGCCGTTGACCCAGATGGGGAAACGGTCGCCGCTGATGACGCCCGGCTCACTCCAGGGACCGATGCCGAAAACTTCTTCATACTGCTTTTTGACTTCGTCGAGATTCTTCACAAGGAAGCCGAGCTGATAGATCTTGTCCAGTTTCGGGGTTTCAAAAGCCATAATATACCTCCAAAAAAGTTTCGTTCGTATGCGGAACGGATTTCTGTATCTATCATAAACGAAACCTGAGAACAGTACAAGGATTAATTTGTACTGCTCACTCACCCAAAACTGTCTGCAGGACCGGAAGCAGAGATCGTTCCGGCCTTGCCGTCTGCAATGTCGATGGCGCCTTCACGGCAGGCACCGTTACACAGGCCGAAGCCGCCGCAGCGCTCTTCGTCGGTTTCCTTGCTTCAGATCTCTTCCATCATAAGGACCTGATGCGCCAGGATCAATCCTTAAGGAGCGAAGTCCTGGTCCACTTTCCGCTGAAGAAATACACGGACTGGATCAGAACGGGAACCCATCTTGCGATCATGGTGCCGAGGAAGAATCCGACGATCCCCAGATTGAAGGTATAGGCGAGCAGAAGGCTTAAGCCGATTCTGAATACCAAAGAATCAAGCGTCAGGGCGACAAAGTTCAGCCTGACGTTGCCGGAACCGGTTGTGAGAGCGTTCATTACGCCGAGGAAAGGCGTGCACAGGAAGCCGATAATGCAGGTGTGCAGGAAGACGACACCGAGTTCAATAACTGCGGCATCCTGTGTAAAGATACGGAACGCCGCACGGGGCATAGTGAGCGAAATGGTAACAGGGATAATTGCAAATACAAAGGCGGAGAGAATGCAGACCTTCATGATCTGTCTTACACGGCTGTGCTTCCTGGCACCGAGGTTCTGGGCGATCATGGCGCTGGTGCTTTGCGAAATACTGTTCGCAATAATATTGATGAGTGCCTGGACCTTGTTGCCGATGCTGTTGGTTGCAGAAGCCACAAGACCAAACCGGTTGATCAGAGCGTGACTTACGAGCATGGATACATGAATAACGGCCTGAGACAGCATAAGCGGAATGCCTAATCTGGTAAGAACGCGAAGATGCTCCCTGTTCATTCTGATGGAGCTCTTATTGAATTCGATTCCGAATTCCGTACGCTTTCTGTAGAGATATATAAATGCGGCAATGCAGGATGCCATCTGAGCGATAATGGTCGCAATTGCTGTGCCGGCAGCTTCAAGACGGAAGACGGCAACAAGAAGGAGGTCCATAAAGATATTTGCAGTAGCGGATATTGCGATGAAAACCATGGGTCTTTTGGACTCTCCGAGACCGCGAAGCAAACCGCATATGGTGTTGTAACCCATTACGAAAGGCAATCCGAGGCTGACAATGATCATATAATCCGAAGCCTGATCAAGCGCTTCCTCGGGACAGTTGATAAGATGAAGAAACGGCCTGCATAAAACAATGCTGATCACGGCAAAAAACAGAGAAATGCACAGTGTAAACACAATAGCGGTTGTAATCGTTTCACTGATTTCCTTTGTCTTTTTTGCGCCGAAAAGCTGCGCAACATAGATCTGAGAAGCCGAGGCAAGTGCGGTCGCTATAAAAGTGACCATACCTGCAGCCTCACCGCCCTGGGCTACGCCGACCGTTCCGGCAGGTCCCACATACTGGCCGATAACGATCATATCCACTGCATTGTATAGCTGCTGAATAAAGCTTGCTATGAGCATCGGCAGCATAAACTTGATCATAAGGGGCAGAATGGGACCTTCCGTAAGGTTCATTCCGACTTTTTTCCGGGTGCTGGTGTTTTCCATTTTTCCCACTCCTGAACAGTTCTCCTGATGAGTAAAGTATAATGGCAATTATTAAAATATACAATGGGGAAAAAAGACATGCATGTATGCCATCCTTAAGGACACCGGCTGAATACACAAAGAACCGGGAGGTGTTTTCCTCCCGGTTCTCCGGTTGTCTCTGCAGAGTCGGAAGAAGAGCGACAGCCTGCCGATGCAGAGCAGCTGCTCTTCTTTTCATTATCATTGGATCCGCTTCTGTTCAGTTTGCCCATGATACGGGAGAGGCAGGCTTCTCCCTGATCGGAGCATGAAAGGCACCGCCTCAGACAAGACGGAGATAGAAGCGGAAGGCGGAGAACAGGAAAAGGGGCAGCGGGATAAAACCCGCTGCCCCTTTTCAGATGCGGAAATCATGCCTTCGGAGGCATGACGGTCGCTTTTCCGGTAATCACAACATCGCCGTTCTGGTTGGTACAGACCGTTTCAAGGATAGCGCGGTTCTTCTCGGGGATCAGTTCAGCTACCGTCACCGTTGCGGTGATGGTGTCCCCGATGGCGACGGGCTTCGTGAAACGGAGTTCCTGCCCCATATAGATCGTTCCGGGGCCGGGAAGCAGAGTTCCGAGCACGGCAGAGATCAGGCCGGCAGAGAGCATGCCGTGAGCGATGCGCTTGCCGAACATGCCTTTTTCCGCCTCGGTCTGGTTTACGTGTGCAGGATTGAAGTCGCCGCTGATTCCGGCGTAGAGATATACGTCGGTTTCGGAAATAGTCTTTGTGAAGCTGGCGCTGTCGCCGATCTTCATTTCTCCAATAGTGATGCCTTTCATTTCAAACCCTCCTGAAAGTCAGAATTGATCATGAAAAACATGAATAGCAGTTCATGTAGAATCATATCATGCAGCTGATTTGATGTCAACGACAAAAAAGAATAAGTAATTTTGTACAAACTGTCAAGAGAGCAAACAGGCAATTTCGTTGACATCGGTGAAATCGCTTGATATATTTATAACATAACATGAATAGCAGTTCATGTGAACAAAAATTCGTTTGATTCAGGAGGACAATCGTATGAGTGATAAAGTTCCCGTCGGGATAGTCGGCATCGGCGTATACCTTCCGAAGAAGATCATGACCGCAAAAGAGATCTCCGACGCAACAGGCGGCGTGTGGAGCGAAGATGCCGTAAGAAACAAGCTGGGCATCAACCAGAAATATGTTCCGTCTGAAGACCCCTGCGACGGAACACAGGAAATGGGGGCGCTTGCAGCCCTCGACTGCCTGAAGAACACAGGCATCGACCCTCTGGACATTGATGCGATCCTCTGTTTCGGTGAAGAGTGGAAAGAATATCCCCTGACCACCTCCGCCTGCTATATTCAGGATCGTATAGGGGCAAAAAACGCCTGGGGCATAGATGTGCAGAACCGCTGCTGCACCACTGTCTCTGCCATGAAGCTTGCCAAGGACATCCTGATTGCCGACGACGAGTGCAGGACCATTCTTGTCGCGGGCGGCTACCGCAACTGTGATTTCATCGACTTTACCGACAGCGGTGTCTCCTTCATGTTCAATCTGGCTGCGGGCGGCGGCGCGGTGATCCTGCAGAAGGGGTATGAGAAAAACCAGCTTCTGGGCACGCACATCATGACCGACGGCTCCGTAGTCCACACCTGCGGGTCAAAGGTCGGCGGGATCAGCGATCCCGTTACCGCTGAGAACGTGAAGGAATTCGGCATGCTGCGTCTGATGGATTCCCCGAAGATGAAAGGCCTTCTCAATACGGTATCCATGCCGAACTGGTATCACTGCATTGATGAGGCACTCCGGAAGTCCGGCAAGACGCGTGAGGATATCGGATATCTTGATATTCTGCACATCAAACGTTCCGGGCATCTCGGCATGCTGAAAGATCTCGGACTTACCGAAGACCAGACCATCTATCTTGAAAACTACGGACATGTCGGCCAGGTGGATCAGATCCTCTCGCTCAAGCTCGGGCTCGAAGCGGGGAAAGTCAAACCCGGTACCGTGGTCTGCATGATCGCGGCAGGCATCGGGTATACCTGGGCGGCCAATGTGATCCAATGGGGTTGATATTTTGTTTATCTCCTTTCTTTCCACTATATGCGGCTCGCTGCTGAGCATGTGCGTGACTGCGTTGGCGGCTTTTGCCGTTACAATGATTTTCCGCACTTCCCGCACAACGAACTTTGCCCAGGGCGCGATCTCTGCATTCGGGTGCTATGTGGTCGCAGACCTGCTGAATAAGCGGGGGATCCCCGTTTATCTCGGAGTGTTCGGCGGCGTGCTGGCCGGGATAGCGATCGGGCTGTTCATCGACGTTCTCATCTTCCGCAACGGCAGGCATGTCAGCGAAGTGGGCAAACAGATCATTACGATGGGCTTCGTTTCACTCTTCTTTGGAGGCATCCCGCTCGTGTTCGGTACTCCGGAGCGTATCCCGTTCGAGGCTTTTTACAACACCGTCAAGGCAGGGACCTCTCCAAACTTCGTGATCAGGGCCCCGGGCGGAGAGATCGTTCTCACAAAGCATGCCCTGATCTGTCTTGGCATCACGACCGTTGTGCTGACGGTGCTGTTCCTGCTGCTGAAGTTCAGCAAATGGGGGCTTGGAGTCCGTGCCACGGCTTCGAGTGAGTTCACAGCGGAACTCATGGGCATTGACACGCATGTGATCACCGCGATTTCCTGGGCGCTGGCCTGCGGTCTGGGCGTCCTGGCGGCTGTCATGTACGCAGGCGGCGGTACTTCCATTTCCGCTACCTTCATGACGACCATTCAGGTGAACGCGTTCCTTGCATGTATTCTTGGAGGGCTCTCCACGTTCTACGGGCCTGTCATCGGCGCGGTACTGATCCCGCTTGCGGCCAGCTGTGTAGGATTTCTGGCAAATTTCAAGGGATTTTACGGAATATCCCGCTGGCAGATGGTCATCGTCTATGTGCTGCTGCTGATCACGATCCTCGTAAAACCAGAGGGTCTGTTTGGCAAGAAGACCGTCAAAAAGGTTTGAGGTGAGCCATGGATATTAAAAAGGAATATCTCAGCGCCGCATACCCGGAACGCGTAAAAAGGAAGATCGGCGAGAATATCCGCGCAGCGTTCGGCCATCCGCTGGCACAGATCGCACTGGTGGGCGTGATCCTGGCGCTCGTGCAGTTTATGGCGCTGGGAGGCCTGATTTCTTCGGCCTTTGCCTATGCGCTTGGCAATACACTGATCTATGCCGTCGTGGCGATCGGCTTCTGCCTGCTGCTGGGCTACTCGGGTCTTGCTTCCCTCGGTACTGCCGGATTCATCGGGCTGGGCGCTTATGCTGCGTTCTATCTGATTGAGGGACTCGGAGCACCTTATTACGCGGCGCTCTTTGTCACACTCGCAGTGTCGATCGCGCTGGGTGTGATCGTAGGCTTCATCTCGCTCCGGATCGAGGGCATCTACCTGGCTATCATGACATTGGCGCTGGCGGAAATCATCCGCAACCTGCTTATGGTGCTCAAAGCGACGATCAAAATCAATATCAGCAACATCGTTCTTTTCGGTGTGAATGTCAATGAAAAAGCGGTATATCTTCTCATCACGGCCACTTTCGTGATCCTGATGGTGCTGACCTCGAACCTCATCCGAAGTCCTGTCGGACGGGCGATGCTGGCCATGAAGGACAGCACATCGGCGGCGCAGGCCATGGGCATCAGCCTGATGAAATACCGCCTGCTCGCCTTTGTGATTTCCACGATCTACGCTGCGATGGGCGGATTGCTTTATATGATGTATGTGCGCAACATGACGACGGCGACCTCAACGCTGCTGACGCTGAGCACTTCGCTGAATATTCTCGGCGCGGTCATCATCGGCGGTGCAAAGTCTCTCTGGGGAACGACCTTCGGGACATTCATCATCTATGGCCTGCAGTCCATGTTTCTCAGCAAGATCCGCTTCTTCGTAGAAAACCCGGCCTTCATCACAATGATCACAGGCATCCTGATCATCATCGTGGTGATGTTCTTCCCCGGCGGCTTCGCCCAGATGATCACTTCGCTTCACCTGTGGCTTCGCCGCAAAAGGGTCGAAAGGAGGATCCGCGACTATGTCGGCAGCAGGAGCTGAGCGGCGTCTTCTGGAAAAAGCCAGAAGGCTGCGCAATGAAATCGGAATGCTGGAAGCGGAGTGCGAACTGCAGATCGGGAAAGCCGGGAGAAAGGCAGACGCCGGTTCTGCAGAACGTGCCAGGCTCGCTGGAAGGGAACTGGCGGAAAAGAACTTTGAGAAACTCGGAGCCGCCGAGATCCTTCGTGCGATCACCGAAAAGAGAGTGCACGACGAAAACGAACGCTATGCGGCCCTGCGCAGGGAGATCCTGCTCAGCGGATATATTCTGAGCGATAAGGATAATCAGGCATTGGCAGACGCACACACTGCACATCTTGAACGTATACGGGAAAAAACGCAGGAGGAGCTTTCAGGTCTGGCCAATCCTCCGCAGGGGGAGACCCCTGTTCCGCCTGCAGCGGAGCCGGAGGACAGGAATGCATTCGAAACGATCCGGATCCGGTATGATCAAAGAATCAAAAAAGCACGTGAACGTCTCAGGGAGATCGAGCGGCGGCTGGATTCCGGCAG
>JAEEGL015032159.1_pt1 | contig 15092 bp, 13 predicted proteins | sample 9134231 | NCBI WGS metagenome assembly JAEEGL01 (sample SAMN16246548, study PRJNA631951) | gut metagenome | biome: gut microbiome; feature: rumen; material: fiber-attached | host: Bos | place: Iran: Karaj | collected 2018-10 | reverse complement strand
GGATGTTTTCCCAGATGGCATAGCCGTAGGGGCGGATGATCATGCAGCCCTTGACGCTCGAGTAGTCGATGAGGTCGGCTTTCTTGCAGATATCCGTGTACCACTTGGCGAAATCGACGTCCATGGACGTGATTTCCGAGACGAGTTTCTTGTCGTTTTTCATGTTGGATTTCCTTGTATAGTTGAATTGATGTAGTTCAGAGCTTGGTCAGCCGCGCGTAGGTCGCCATGAGCTTTTTGGTGCCGACGGTTTCAAAGGCGATCTCGTAGAGCGTGTCCCCGCCCATCGGACGGACGGAGAGCACGCGCCCGATCCCGAAGGTCACGTGGCGCACGGTGTCGCCAGCCTGAAGCGCGGGCGTTTTCGACACCCTGGTCTTGGCCAGCGCGGGAGACGGCTTCGAGGTCTCGTTGACGAAATGGTTCACCGGCTTCTGCTTCGCGGGACGCTGCCGGAGCTGGCGGAGCTCGGTCTCCTCCGGGAGTTCCTCTTCCTTCCGGCAGAGATCCTCGGGGATCTCCGAGACGAATCGGGAGACGGGATTCGCGCTCGTGCGGCCGTTGAGCATGCGGTCGTGGACGTGCGTGATGTAGACACGGCGTTTCGCGCGGGTGATGGCGACGTAGGCGAGGCGGCGTTCCTCTTCGAGCTCCTCCGGGACGAGGAGGGTCTGGAAGCTCGGGAAGATGTTCTCCTCCATCCCGGGCAGAAAGACCACCGGGAATTCGAGGCCCTTCGCCGAGTGGATCGTCATCAGCACGACGGCGTCCGCGGTCTCGTCGTATTTGTCGACGTCCGACACAAGGGCAACGTCTTCGAGAAATCCGACGAGGGTGGGCTCCTCCGCCGTTTCCTCATAGGCGCGGGCTGCCGAGACAAGTTCGCCGATGTTGCTCATCCGCTCGTCGCGCTCGGTGAGGTCGGTCATCTCGGAGAGCATCTTGTTGTATCCGCTCTCCTCCGCGACATATTCGATCAGGGCGGACGGCGTCATGGTCTCCGCGGCCTCCCGGAAGCGGTCCATCAGATAGACGAAGTTCACCATCTGGTTGGCCGTCGCCGAGGAGATCGCGCTGTACCGCTTCGCGCGGCGGAGGAATTCGAGGAGCGGGCAGCCCTCCTCGTAGGCAAGGGCTTCCGCGATCTGCACGGATTTGTCTCCGATGCCGCGGCGCGGGGTGTTGATGATCCGGCGCAGGCGCAGATCGTCGTTCGGGTTGTTGATGAGCGCGAGGTACGCGACGAGATCCTTGACCTCCATGCGCTCGAAGAAGCGCATGCCGCCGAGGATGCGGTAGGGGATGGCGGATTTGGCGAACGCCTGTTCGATCGAGCGGGACTGGGAGTTCATGCGGTAGAGGACGGCGTAGTCCTTGTATCGGCCGCCCGCTTCGACGCCGCGCTGTACGACGTCCGCGATGAAGCGCGCCTCGTCGTTCTGGTTGACGAGCTGCTTGACGACGACGGGCTCGCCCTCTTCGCCGCCGGTCCAGAGCGTCTTGCCGAGACGTCCCTCGTTGTGGGAGATCACACCGTTCGCAGCGGCGAGGATCGTCTTGGTGGAGCGGTAGTTTTCCTCGAGGCGCACCACGGCGGTGCCCTCGTAGTTCTTGTCGAAGTTGAGGATGTTTTCGATGACCGCGCCGCGGAACTTGTAGATGGACTGATCGTCGTCGCCGACCACCATGATGTTTTTGTACTTCGCGCTGAGCAGAAGCGTCAGCTCGAGCTGGGCAAAGTTCGTGTCCTGGTACTCGTCGACCGAGATATAGCGGTAGCGGTTCTGCAGAAGGGTCCTCACGTCCTCGCATTCGGTGAGGAGCCGGACGGTCTGCATGATGATGTCGTCGAAATCGAGCAGGTTCTGGGCCTTGAGCTTTTCGGCATAGAGGGCATAGATCTGCGCGATCTGACGGTATTTCACGTCGCCGCCCGTCTTTTCCATGTATTCCTCGGGGCCGACGAGCTTGTCCTTCGCCCGGGAGATCGCGTTCTGGACGGTCCGCACGGGGAGCATCTTGTCATCGATGCCGAGCTGCTTCATGCAAAGCTGAAGCTGTTTCTTCGAGTCGTCCGTGTCGCAGATCGTGAAGCTGCGGTCGTAGCCGATCTGGTCGCAGAAGCGGCGCAGGATCCGGACGCAGACGGAATGGAAGGTCCCCGTCGTGATCTCGGAGACCTCGGGGGAGTCCTCGCCGAAGATCGCGCCGATGCGGGCTTTGATCTCGCGCGCGGCTTTGTTCGTGAAGGTGATCGCCATGACCTGCCAGGGAGCCGGCGGATTCACGGCAAAGCGGACGAGGTATTTCCCGAGCTCCTCGCGGGGGAGCGTTTCCGCTTTCTTCATTTCCGAAACCGTCTCTTCGGTAAGATTCGTCGGGACGAGATCCGAGAGCACGGCGTCGCCGTAGCGGATGATATGGGCAAGGCGGTTGACGAGGACGGTGGTCTTCCCGCTTCCCGCGCCTGCCAGGATCAGGAGGGGGCCGTTCACCTGATAGACGGCTTCCCGCTGTCTTTCGTTCAGATTGTCGTAATATCGGTCAAACAGCGCTCTCTTTTCGGAGAGATACGCTTCTCTCAGCTGCACATCGGTCATGGAAATTCGCTCGCTTCTGTAAAATAGGCGGGATCCCCCGCAAAAGGCAAACATTTGCTTATGATATTATACCACATTCCAACTCCGTTTTCAAGATGGAACGGCCCAACATTTTCCGCCCCCGGAATAAAATCTGAGGAATTTGGACGGAAATCTCATACCGTTCACGAATATGTCACAAAGATGTGCTATGATGGGATTGAAAACGACCGGAAACGGGAAAAACCGGCAGAATCCGGGAGGATCGGCATGAAAACGGTATCGTGGAACATGAACATTCCCGCGCGGGAAGCGTACGACCTCATCGTCTGCGGCGGCGGGATCGCGGGATGCGCGGCGGCGCTCTGCGGGGCAAGGCTCGGACGGCGCGTCCTGCTGCTCGAAAAGAGCACGCTGCTCGGGGGACTGGCGACCATCGGGCTCGTGAATTATTTCGTCCCGATGTGCAATCACCGCGGGCGGCAGGTTTGCCGGGGCATGGCCGAGGAGTTCCTACGGCTCTCGATCCGGTACGGCTACGCGACCCTTCCTTCCGAATGGAAAAACGGAGAGCCCGACGCACCGACCGGAGCCGCGTATCAGACGGAATACGATCCGTGGCTCTTCGCGATGCAGCTCGCCGAGCTTCTCGACGACGCGGGCGTGACGATCCTCTTCGACTGCGCGGCGGCCCATCCGATCACGGAAAACGGCCGGATCGCGGGCATCGTCACCGATTCGAAATCGGGGTTCGGCTTCCACGCGGCCAAGCAGGTGATCGACGCGACGGGGGACGGCGAGATCGCGGCGAAAGCGGGCGTTCCGACGGTCGACGGCAAAAACTATTTCAGCTATTTCCCGCGCGAGATCACGCTCGATTCGTGCCGGGCAGCCGTCGAGAGCGGACGGATCAACCGCGCGGTGCGGACCTTCGCGGGCGGCTCGGCAAACCTTTACGGCGGCGGTCACCCCGAGGGCATGCCCTTCTACGTCGGCGCGTCTGCGGAGGTCACCTCGCGGTATCTGCTCGACAATCAGCGGCTGATCGTGGAACGACGCCGGAATGATCCCACGCGGGCCGGCCGGGAGCTCGTCTCTGTGCCGATGATGCCGCAGTTCCGCACGATCCGCCGCATCGCCGGGGACTATACGCTCCATGAGGACGAGGCGTACGTTCACTTCGACGATTCGGTCGCCGCGATCAACGATTTCGACCGCGCGGATTATGTCTACGAGGTCCCGCTCCGCTGCCTGACGCGCCGGGGATTCGCGAATCTCACGGTCTCTGGCCGGTGCGCCTCGGCGGACGGTTACGCATGGGACGTCGTGCGTGTGATCCCGCCGGCAATTCTCACGGGTCAGGCCGCCGCGGTCGCCGCCTGCCGGGCAATGGATGAGGGATGCGCGGTCTCCGACGTCCCGATCCGCGCGGTGCAGAGCGAACTCGAGCGGCAGGGCGCGGGCGTGCATTTCGACGATTCGCTCGTTCCCGCCGCCTTCGACCGGGCAGCGATGCGGGTCAGTAAGCTTTGATTCCAATCAAACATACAGGGGGATTTCAGCATGCGGAAAAGCTTTTTTGAGGGGATCGCCGCGGGCATCTATATCGGGATCGGCGGCGCGGTGTTCCTGGCCTGCGACAACCGGTATCTCGGCGCGGTGTTCTTCACGGTCGCGCTCCTCTCGATCTGTCTGACGGGGATGCAGCTCTTCACCGGCAAGGTCGGCATGATCGTTTACAGTCACACGAAAAGCGACTGGGTCTCGCTCCTCGGGTGTCTGCTCGGAAACCTGACGGGGACCCTCTGCTGCGCCTTCGCGGTGTGGGTCGGCGTGCCGTCGCTGAAGGAAAACGCACTCGCGCTGGTCGAAAAGAAGCTGGCAGCCTCCGCGCCGTGGCATCCGCGGGTGCTCTTCGCGGGGATCCTCTGCGGCATCCTGATGTACACGGCGGTCTGGGTCTGGAAGCAGAAGAACACGGTCTGGGGCATCCTCTTCTGCGTCCCGGTCTTCATTCTGGCCGGATTCGAGCACTCCATCGCGGACATGTTCTACTTCTTCTGCGCCGGATCGTTCACCCTGCCCTCCTTCTGCTTCCTTTTCATGGTGGTACTCGGGAACTCGATCGGCGGGGTGATCGTGCCGCTGCTGTACACGATCGGAAATCCGAAGAAAAAGGAATAACGGCTCTCGGAATCCCCCGTGGGGGTTTCAAAAAACAGGACTGCGTTCGGTTTGCAGTCCTGTTCTTGTTTCGGCAGCCGTTAATCCGCGATGACTTCTTTGAGAATCCCGACGGCTTTCATGAGAAGCTCGTCCGGGATGTTCAGGGCGGGGAGAAGGCGGATCTTATCCTTCGCGGTGAGGAAGAGGACGCCGCGCCCGATGCACTTCGCGACGACCTCCGCCGCGGGTTTGACGCACCGGACGCCGATCATCAGCCCCATGCCGGAGACGCTTTCCACGCCCGGCGCGCCGTCGAGGGCTTCGAAGACCGCCCGGCTCTTGCGGCGCACGTCGGCGAGCAGATCGTCGTCGATCCGGCTGAGAACGCTCCGTGCGGCAGCGCACGAGACGGGATTGCCGCCGAAGGTCGATCCGTGATCCCCGTAGCCGAGGACGGACTCCAGCCGTTCGCCGAGCATGGTCGCGCCGAGGGGCAAACCGCCCGCCAGCCCCTTCGCCGTCGAAACCGCGTCCGGCGTGAGGCCGTAGTTCATATAGGCATAGAGCGCGCCGGTCCTGCCGTTGCCCGTCTGCACCTCGTCGACGAGCAGGAGGACATTGTGCGCCGCCGTCCATGCGGAAAGCGCCTCCGCATACGCCGGATCGAGCGGGATGATGCCGCCCTCGCCCTGGATGCATTCGATCATCACGGCGGCGAGGGGCGTTTTCGCGTTCACGTCGTCGAGCTGCGCGATGTCCCCGGCGTCGACTGCGGCAAATCCCGGCGTCAGGGGCTGAAAGAGCTCGTGGTAATGCGCCTGACCCGTGGCGGCGAGGGTCGTGACGGTCCGCCCGTGAAAGCTGCCCGTCAGCGTCGCGATCGTGAAGCAGTCCGGTCCTTTGTTCTCCGCCGCCCATTTCCGTGCGGCCTTGATCATGCATTCGTTTGCCTCCGCGCCGGAGTTCGAGAAGAAGACCTTCTTCATCCCCGTGCGGGTGCAGAGCGCCTCGGCGAGCTTTGCGCAGGGCTCCGTGTAATAGAGGTTCGAGGTGTGCTGGACCTTGCCGATCTGTTCGATGACGGCCCGCTGCCAGATTTCATCCGCGACGCCGAAGGAGGTCACGGCGATCCCGGAGCCCATGTCGATGTATTCCCGCCCGTCGGTGTCATAGACGAGCGAGCCCTTCCCGGAGACGATCTCCACGGGAAACCGCCGATAGGTATTCGCGACGTAGGTCTGATCCAGTTCCCGGATGCTCATTCTTCCCCTCCCCGGACCAGCGTGCCCGCGCCTTCGTCGGTGAGGAGCTCCATGAGGATGGAGTGCGGCACCCGTCCGTCCATGATGATGACTTTCTTCACGCCCCGGCGGATGGCGTCGATGCAGCATTCGACCTTCGGGATCATCCCGCCGGAGACGATCCCCTCTTCTTTCAGCTTTTCCGCGTCCGCGACGGTGATCTCGGGGATCAGGGTCGCGGGGTCGTCCCGGTCGCGGAGGATCCCGGCGATGTCCGTCATCATGATGAGACGTTCCGCGCCGAGCGCGCCTGCGATGGCCGCTGCCGCCGTGTCGCCGTTGATGTTGTAGGTGTTTCCCTCTCCGTCGCAGCCGAGCGTGGAGACCACGGGGATGTACCCGCGCTCGATGAGGTCTTCCACGGGGGCGATGTTGACCGCCGTGATCTCGCCGACGTAGCCGAGCCGCTCGTCCTTCCGCTTCGCCTCGATCATCCGCCCGTCCATGCCGGAGAGCCCGATCGCGTGCCCGCCCTTCATCTCGAGGAGGTTGACGAGCGTCTTGTTGATCTTTCCGGCCAATACCATCTGCACGATGTCCACGGTCTCCCGGTCGGTCACGCGCAGGCCGTCGACGAATTCCGGCTTCTTGCCGAGCTTCGTCATCATCTCGCTGACGTCCGGTCCGCCGCCGTGCACGAGGACGACCCGGACCCCGACCAGGCGCAGAAGGACAAGATCCTCCATCACCTGTTCCTTCAGGACGTCGCTCGTCATCGCGTTGCCGCCGTATTTCACCACGACGGTCTTTCCGTAATACTGGCGGATGTAGGGGAGCGCGGCAGTCAGCACCTCCGCGCGCTCCGCGTTCGAAATATGATGCATTCTTTGCTCCTTATGTCCGGTAATCGCCGTTGATCTTCACGTATTCGTAGGTCAGGTCGCATCCCCACGCGGTCGCGGATTCTTCGCCCATGTGCATGTCGGAGAGGAAGCAGACCTTGTCTTCGGAGAGGATGCGGAGCGCCAGCTCCTCGTCAAAGGAGAGGACCGCCCCCTCCCGGCAGAAGACGATCTCGCCGCTCTCGCCGCTCATGCGGATCTCCGTCCGTTCGGGATCGAAAACCGGTCCCGCGTAGCCGAGCGCGCAGAGGATGCGTCCGCAGTTGGCGTCTTTCCCGAAGACCATCGCCTTGACCAGGCTGGAGGAGACCACGGAACGCGCCAGCACGCGGGCGTTTTCCTTCGTGTCCATATGAATCACGGTGGATTCGATGAGCCGGGTCGCGCCTTCCCCGTCGGCAGCCATCTTCACGGCCAGCTCCCGGCATACGGCGAAGAGGGCTTCGGCAAACGCCCGGCAGCTTTCGTCCTCTTCCGTGATCGTACGGTTGCCCGCCTTCCCGTTCGCCAGGACCAGAAGGGTGTCGTTGGTGGAGGTGTCCCCGTCCACGGAGATCATGTTGAAGGTGTCCGCGACGATGCCGCTGACCAGCTTCTGCAAAAGCGCCTGATCGATGGCGCAGTCCGTGGTGATGTAGGCAAGCATGGTGCACATGTTGGGGTGGATCATGCCGGAGCCCTTGCTCATGCCGCCGACGGTCACCGGTACGGTACCCGTTCCCTCGGCGTTCGGCAGCTCGATCACGTAAGCGGTTTCCTTGTTGACGGTGTCCGTCGTCATGATCGCCCGACTGGCCTCCGTGCCCTTGGCGAGGGTGTGGTCCAGACCGTCCGCCAGCATGGCGACGCCCGCCTCGATCTTATGGAGCGGGATCTGCATGCCGATGACCCCGGTGGATCCGATCAGCACGGAGCGGGCAGGGATGCCGAGCCGCCCTCCGACTGCCTCGGCGGTCTTTTCGCAGATCCGCATGCCCTCCCGGCCGGTGCCTGCGTTGGCGATGCCGGAGTTGACCACCACGGCCCGCACCGGCTCCCCGTCCGTCACGATCTCGCGGTCCCACAGGACGGGCGCGGCCTTCACCACGTTGCTCGTGAAGGTCCCGGCTGCCGCACAGGGCGCGTCGGAGAAGATCATCGCCATGTCGGCGCGGTTTTTGTATTTGATCCCCGCCATGCAGGAGGAGGCGGAGAAGCCGATGGCAGCCGTTACGCCGCCGGGTATCTTACGCATTTCCATTGTCATCCCCTATAAACTGCGTGATGTTGTTTTCGTTCAGAATAAATTCGTAGTAATTGACGTCCGACTGGGTCCAGCCGATGTTCTTCCAGAAGGCGTTGCCCACGTCGTTGCGGCGGAAGGCGATCAGAGAGACCTTGTTGATCCCCATGCTGCTCAGCTCCCGCATGCAGTAGGCCACCATCATCGTCCCGATCCCGTGACGGCGCCACGGCTTCGCCACGCACACATGGTACAAGGCGCCCTGCCGACCGTCCGAGCCGCAGAGGATGGACCCCACGATCCGGCCGTCCACGCGGGCGACCACGCTGGTGGTGGGATTGCGCCGGATGAAGCGGTCGATGTCCTCCCGGGAGTCGTCGAGCGCGCGGATCCCGAAGCCCGAGATCGTCATCCACAGCGCGCGGACTTCCTCGTAGTCATCGATGGTCATCGGCTGCAGGAGAACTTCCTCGGTCATATCCTCACACCACCAGTCCGCAGGTCTCGTCAACGCCGAGCAGGATATTCATGTTCTGGATCGCCGCGCCGGACGCCCCCTTGCCGAGATTGTCGAAGCGCGCCGCGAGCACGATGCGCTCCTCATTGCCGAAGACGGCGACCTCCATGTCGTCCCGTCCGGCGAACCGGGCGGCGGAGAGGAATCCGCCCTCGTCCGCATCGTCCGCGTACCGGATCAGCCCTTCGCGGTAGGTCTCGCGGTAGCATGCCCGGATGTCGTCGGCACTCCCGCAAATCATCGGGGAGAAGAGCGGGACGGTGACCTCCATCCCGGCGTAATACGGCGCGACGACCGGCAGAAAGACCGGCGCTGCGTCGAGCCCGGAGACCGCTTTCATCTCGGGGAGATGCTTGTGCGCCTGCCCGAGGCCGTAAGCGCGCGGCGCGTCGAGGAGGGGATCCCTGCCCTCCGATTCGTACTCCGCGATCATCTTCTTCCCGCCGCCGGAATACCCGGTGAGGGAAAAGCAGGAGAGCGCGGCGGATGCCGGCAGAATGCCGGAGAGGACGAGCGGTGCGACGAGAGCGATGAACCCACTCGCGTGGCAGCCCGGGTTGGCGATGCGCCGGGAGGACCGGATCCGCTCGCGCAGGCCGGGCAGCTCCGGAAAGCCGTAGACCCAGCCGTCCGCCGTGCGGTGCGCCGTCGAGGTGTCGATCAGGGCCGTGGAGGGATTCACCGTCCACTGCGCCGCCTCTTCCGCCGCCGCGTCCGGGAGGCACAGAAACGCAACGTCCGCCGCATTCAGCGCTTCCCGCCGGGCCAGGGGATCCTTCCGCCGCTCTTCGGAGAGCGTGATGAGCGTGAGATCCCGCCGCGCCGCGAGCCGCTCGTGAATGCGGAGCCCCGTCGTCCCCGCGCTGCCGTCGATGAAGACTTTCGTCACCGAATCGTCCTCCCTGCAAGAATTTTTTATCAGTATTTCGTATAATTATACGCGCTTTCTCCCTCCCTGTCAAGGGAAAAAACGAAAATAACGCGCCGCGGGGGCGAATTCGTGGATTTGACCACAGAACGCCCGCGGGAGAGGAGGGGAATCGTGCGGAATGCCCGCGGGCCTGACGGCAGACGCAGCGGAAAATCAGCGGCGCAAAATCTCACGATGCACTTGATTTATTCACAATTGTCCCGTATAATAATATAGATGGGCGTATGTACGCGGAAATTCAACCGGGAGGTCCCTATGAAAGCGGACGACAGAATCGAAAAAAACTGCAAAAACTGCGCGGCAGCCGAAACCCTCTCCGATCCCGACAGCATGCTTTGCCGGCGGATTGGCGTCGTGAAGGCTTCGTTCTGCTGCCGGCGCTTCCGCTATGATCCCCTGAAGCGAACCCCGGGCAGGCCGCGCAAGAGCATCCCGGGCGAAGAACTCGAATTTCCCGAAATCTGACTGAACCACGGAGGACACCCCTATGATTCTCGCACTTGAAGAAGCAAAATACAGACTCGAAAACTTCCGCGCCGATATCACCGAGCTGGGCAGCGCGCTCCGCATCGAAGAGCTGCGCCAAAAGGTCAAGGACCTCGAGGCCACGACCTCCGACGCCGCCTTCTGGAACGATCAGGAGACCTCCGGCAAGACGCTTCGGGAGATCAAGCGGCTGAAGGACAAGATCCATAAATTCGAAGCGCTCTCCGCCAAGCTCGAGGACACGATCACCCTCGCGGAGCTCGCCATCGAGGAGAACGACGAATCCCTCATCGGCGAGGTCGAGACCGCGGAAAAGGAGATCCGCGAGGAAGAGGAGACCCAGCGCATCGAGATCCTGCTCTCCGGCGAATATGACCAGAACAACGCGATCCTCTCCTTCCATCCGGGCGCGGGCGGCACCGAGGCGCAGGACTGGGCGCAGATGCTGTACCGCATGTACACCCGCTGGGGCGAGCGTCACGGCTACAACGTCAAGCTGATCGACTGGCTCGACGGCGAAGAAGCCGGACTCAAGGCCGCGACCATCATGATCGAGGGCGAAAACGCCTACGGCTACCTGAAGAGCGAAAACGGCGTCCACCGCCTCGTGCGCGTCTCCCCGTTCGACGCCTCCGGCCGCCGCCACACCTCGTTCGCGTCCGTCGAGGTCATGCCGGAATTCACGGACGACGGCTCCATCGAAATCAACGAGGGCGACCTCGAAATCACGACACATAAGTCCTCCGGCGCGGGCGGCCAGCACATCAACAAGACCGAATCCGCAGTCCGCATCGTCCACATCCCAACGGGGATCGTCGTGGGATGCCAGACCGAGCGCAGCCAGCTCCAGAACAAGGAGACCGCGCTCAAGATGCTGAAATCCAAGCTCATGGAGATCAAGCTCCGCGAAAAGCTCGACAAGATCGAAGACATCAAGGGCGTCAAGATGAACATCGAGTGGGGCGCGCAGATCCGCTCCTACGTCTTCATGCCCTACACCCTCGCGAAGGACACGCGCACCGGCTACGAAGACGGCAACATCCAGGCAGTCATGGACGGCGAGATCGACGGGTTCATCAACGCGTACCTGAAGATGAACGCCGCGCAGGCTTAAGATGCGCCGGGAAAGCGACCGGATCGCCGCAGGGACCCTCTTCGAGGGGATGACCTCCGTGCGCGCGGTCCTCGAAGCGATGGAATCGGGGCTCTCCGACCGGCGGATCCTGCGGCTTTACGTTGACGAGGAACGGCGCCGGAAGCGCGCGAAGGAGCTCGGCTGGCTCGCGCATGAAGCGGAGCGGTTCGGCTTCCCGATCGAATTCGTCTCCCCGGAGGCGCTCGACGGCATGACCACGGGCTCGACCCATGGCGGCGTCGCGGCAGAATGCTCGGAACGGACCATTCCCCCGCTGGACAGCTGCGATCCGCCGTCCGACGGCTTCGCCGTGATGCTCGAAGGGATCGAAGACCCCTACAACTTCGGCTATGCGCTCCGTTCTCTCTTTGCCTGTGGCGCGGACACGGTCGTCCTCTCCCCGCGCAACTGGATGAGCGCGGCCGGCGCGGTCTGCCGGTCCTCTGCCGGCGCGTCGGAACGGCTGCCGCTCTGCGTTTCGGATCCGGCGGAATCGGCGCGGTTCTTCAGGGCGCACGGATATCGCGTGCTCGCGGCGGGGATCCGGGATTCGGTCTCCTCGTTCGACTGCGACATGCGGCGGCCGGTGTTTCTGATCGTCGGCGGCGAAAAGCGCGGCATCTCCGCATCCGTCCTCGCCGAAGCGGACGAGATCGTGCGGATCGACTACGGACGCGCGTTCGGCGGTTCCCTGTCGGCGGCATCCGCGGCGGCAATGCTGGGATACGAGGTCCTGCGGCAGAACTGGGAAAAGAAGTAAGAAAGCGAAATGCGGCAGAAATCGGTCCCGGCCGATTTCTGTTGTTTCAGAGTGAAACAGGAGGTACCCATGGAACAGAACGACGTAATGCAGGAAATGCTGAAAACGCAGAAAAAAACGCTCTTTCACGCGCGGCTGCGGACGCTTCTCGCGATCCTGTGCGCCGCGGTGCTCGTCTTCGGAACGCTCATGATCCTGCGCTCCCTGCGGACGGTCCCGGCGGAGCTCTCGGACGTGCTCGGCGAGACGAAGCAGACGATGATCTCGGCGCGAGAAGCGCTCGAACGCTCGAAAGAGGTAGACATCGACGCGGTGAACGACGCGCTGACAAAGCTCGGCACGGAGCTCGACCGGGAAAACGGCGGCGGTCTGGCCGGCACGCTCGACAACATTTCCCGGCTCGATCCGGACGCCATCAACAATCTTCTCGTGCGCATCGACGACGTCATGGTCGTCATGGACCGTCTGAGCGCGGTCCTCGAACGGATCGGAGGCCTCTTCGGTCACTGATGCGGAGACATACGCCCCGAACGAACAGCTGTCGGATGACCCGGCGGCTGTTTTTTTGATTTTTCCCGAAATTTTCCGGAGAAATTTCGCAAAACCTCTTGACATGTTCCGTCTAATGTGATAGAGTATAGGTGCTCTAATGCATTAGTAAATACATCGAAAGGGTGGTACTGTCCGATGGAAACACCGAAAGTCTTTGAAAGTGAATATCGCTTCTGCCTGATCCTCTGGGAAAACGAGCCCATCCGCAGCGGAGAGCTCGTGAAGCTCTGCCGGGAACGGCTCGGCTGGATGCCGACCACGACCTACACCGTCATCAAACGGCTGTCCGAGCGCGGCGTCCTCATCAACGAAAACTCCGTCGTCCGCTCCCTCGTCTCGAAGGAAGAAGTGCAGGCGTCGGAGCTCGACGAACTGGTCGAGAAAACCTTCGAAGGCAGTCTCCCCGCCTTCATCGCGGCCTTCACGAAGAGAAAGGATCTCTCCGAGGCCGACATCGACGAAGTGCAGGAGATGATCGACCGCTACCGGAAGGAGGCCAAGCGTGACTGACGTCTTCCTGCGCGTGCTCAACATGAGCGTCTCCGCGGGGATCCTGGCGCTCGTCGTGCTTCTGGCGCGCGCTCTTCTCATGAAGAAGGCGCCGAAGAGGCTGTTCCCCATCCTGTGGGGACTGGTCGGGATCCGGCTCGTGCTGCCCTTCACGTTCCAGAGCGTGCTGAGCCTGCTCCCGTCCGCCGAGGTCGTCCCGCCGGAGATCCTTCTGAGCGATGCGCCGGCCCTGACCACCGGGATCACGGTGATCGACGTTTCCTCGGAGGCCGTCATGGCTCCCCTCGCGCCGACGCCGGAAAACAGCGCGAATCCGCTCCAGATCTGGGGTGCGGCCGCGGCGGCGGTGTGGATCCTCGGGATCGCGGTCATGCTTCTCTATGCCGCCGTCAGCACGGGCATGCTCCGGCGCCGGATGCGGGAAGCCGTTCTTCTCGACGGAAACGTCTTTCTCACCGACCGGACGGATTCCCCGTTCGTGCTCGGGATCGTCCGCCCCCGCATCTATATCCCCTTCACCCTGCGTGACCGGGATCTTCCCTTCGTCCTCGCGCACGAGCAGGCGCACATCGCGCGGCGGGATCACTGGATCAAGCCCGCGGCGTTCCTGCTCCTCTCCGTCTACTGGTTCAACCCGATCCTGTGGATCGCTTTCATCCTCCTCTGCCGCGACGTGGAACTGGCCTGCGATGAGCGCGTCGTGAAGGGCTACACGCCCGGCGAGCGCGCGGATTACTCCGAAGCGCTCCTCGCGTGCAGCGTGACGCGGCGGCACATCGCGGCCTGTCCCGTCGCCTTCGGAGAGGTCGGCGTGAAGACGCGCATCCGGACCGTTCTGAATTACCGCCGTCCCGCTTTCTGGATGACCGTATTCTCGGTCCTCGTCGTCGCCGTCCTCGCGGTGTGCTTCCTGACCGATCCCGTGAGCGCGGCGATCAAGAATCCGGCGGTCGGGGAATACGAAGCCGGCGCGGAAGGCATCGTCGGCGCGGTCGACAAGGCGGCGTTCGAGGAGATCTCCCCGGACTTCGCGATCGGCGCGGACGCATACGGGGTCGCGGTCTTCAAGAACCCCCGCCGGGCCTGGGAGACCTTCCAGAAGCTCTACGCCGACGATCTCGAAGCGCTCGAAGAGCTTCACGGCCTGAAACCGCTCTCGGCAAAGAACCGGGACATGTATCTCGTCCTCGCCGCCCAGACCGAAGGCCAGGATGAGGAGACGACCGAACGGTACCGCTTTGTCTCGAAGTTCCTTGACATTTACGAAAACAGCTTCGATAATCACAGCGGCATCAAAAACACCGCGGGAACGACGAGCGAAGTCGTCATGCCGTCGGACAGCATCCCGCACGAGGTCTGGATGCTCGCGGTGAAAAAAGCCGCAGACCGCGGCGTGAAGATCACGAAGGACAGCGCGCTCGTGCTCTATTACGGCGGAGATACGCACTACGTCTTTCCGACCGGTGCGGGGAATCAGCCCGTCGTCGTTCTCGCATCGGAGGCGGGCATCACCGGCTACAACTCCACGTCCATTGCCCTCCGAAACGCAAAGATCAACATGCCCTCGCTCGACGATGAATACTTCATCCTCTCCTCGGCAACGAATCAGGTACAATCTGACTGCATCGACCGGATCGATCGGGCTGTCCCCGGTGTTCCGCTTCAGGTGATCCCCACGGAGATCGATTCCATCGAGGAAGTCTGCCGGATCGATCCGGAACCCAACTTCATCGGCGTCGGCTATTGTATCCGGTACCGCATCGCGCTGCCGGAACCGTATGCGGATATCCTGCCGAAGGGCTGCAGCCTCCTGGAAGACGGCACTTATGAAGCGCCGCCGCTCTACGGAATGACGCTCTCTTACTCGCTCGGAGACGGTTATACGCGCGCGCGTTTCGAGAGCGTTCCGTACGAAAAGATGCCAGACGGCTCTGTCGCGGACGTTTCGCTCTCGCTGCTGACCCGTTTCTGGGAAGAAAGCGTCGAAGAAATGCGTCTGGCCGTGCAGGAGGCGGCGGAAAAACAGAGGACTGCGCAGGAGGATGCCTTCCTCCGTCTCGGAACGAGCATCCCCGTCGACTTCGCGGACGG
>JAEEGL012555277.1_pt1 | contig 15092 bp, 4 predicted proteins | sample 9134231 | NCBI WGS metagenome assembly JAEEGL01 (sample SAMN16246548, study PRJNA631951) | gut metagenome | biome: gut microbiome; feature: rumen; material: fiber-attached | host: Bos | place: Iran: Karaj | collected 2018-10 | reverse complement strand
TGAAAGAAGATGCTATAGGAAACTCAAATGGTTGTGATGTAGATACAAATAGTAAGAAGGATACAAATACATATACAGAAGTAGAAAATTTATGTATAAGAAAATCAGATTATAATGGAGAAATAGTATTACCTACTAATACAACAACATCAGATGTAGAATATAAAGTAAAAGTATGGTCAGAGGATAGAGCAGGAAATAGAAGTGAAGGATATGCAAATGGAGAAGCAACAGTAACACCATCGAAGAATTTAGCAACAGGGGTAGAGATAAGCTATAATGACGCAAAGATATTTGACGGAGCTTCATGTATACCTTCTGAAGTGTTACCACAAAAAACATATCAATTAAAAGGTGCACCAATACCATCAACTGCTGATGATAAAGAAATAACATGGACAAGTAGTGATGAAGATGTTGCAAAAATAGATTCACATGGAACAATAACAACAAATAAAGAAGGAACAGCAACAATAACAGCTAAATTAGGAGAATTTATAAAGACATGTACTCTAACAGTAAAGAAACAAGTAGTAACATGTTCAGTAGGTGAATATCTACCAAAGGGAAAGGATACATGTGAGAAATGTTTAGAAGGATATGAATGTTCTGGAGGATCATATCCAATAAGTGATTCAACTGACCAAGGAATGAAGATATGTCAAGCAGGAACATATAGTGAAGATAAAGGAAATACAAGTTGTACACCATGCCCAAAAGGAACATATAGTAATAAAGATGGAGCAAAGACATGTGAAACATGTCCAAGTGGAAAGACAACTGAAAATGAAGGCTCAACAAGTTGTACAAGTGATGTTGCTACATCACCAACATGCTTATATAGTTTTAATTCATCTGAGACGGCAGAATCATATGGAGCAATATATTGTGCAAACAAATATGGTGATGAAAAAGTAGTAGAGCCTAAAGGGCCAGATGCTTGTGGAAAATTTGGTTTTGATTGTAAGATTAAAAGTGGAAGCAATGATAAAGTAACATGCAATACAGGATATTATCATAGAGCAGGTGATGATGTAAATAGTTGTAATGCAGAATGTAAATCGGGTTATTATTGTGAAGGAGGAGATTATTATTCTACTATTGCTGAATATGGAATAGAACGCTGTCCAAATGGATATACTTCTGAAAATGGTGCAAAAAAGAAAACAGATTGTTATATTGATGTACCAGCAAACCAATATATTGAAGCAAAAAATATTTCAATGCCAACGCGCTGCCCAGAAGGATCGACAAGTAAAAAGCATAGAGTATATTATGGGGATACTAGTGTATGCGTATCTAAAGCTGGAGATAGTGATACTATAACATGCGCTGCAGGATATTATCATAAAGATGGAGATGCTAAAAATACATGTATAACAAAATGTCCAGCTGGATATTATTGCCTAGGTGGAAGTTATTCTTCCACTGTTGGTGAATTTGGAATTAGCAAATGCCCTGATGCATATCCATATTCCAGAAATTATTCTAAAAAAGATACGGATTGTTATGTAAAATTGTATAGTGGAGGATTAGAAATTGTCTCAAAATATGCAGAACCAACTAAATGTCCAGCTGGCCAGTATGCTGATAGTGCCCAAGTACAATATGGAGACACTTATAAATGTAAGTCTTGTCCAGCAGGAACATATTCAGAAGAAGGAGCATCAAGTTGTACAAAATGTTCGGCAGGAACATACCAAAATTTAGAAGGGAAAACATCATGTAAGTCATGTGCGCCCGGATATGTTTCTGAAAGTGGAGCAACATCTTGTAAAATGTGCACAACTGGAACATATGCAAATTCAGATTTATCTGCATGCCTAACATGCCCAGCAGGATATGATAAATCTAAGAATGGTGCGACGAAAAAATCAGATTGCTTTTTAGTAGTACCTGCTGGTAGCTTCCTTAGAGTGCCTTCAAGTACAACAACTGAATTGTGTCCGAAAGGGACATGGAAAGGATCTCATCAAGTAATGTATGGAAGTGCAAGCTCATGTAATAAATGTCCAGAAGGGACAACAACAGATGGAACAGGAACTGCCTACAATATGTGCAAATAACTTAGACAAAATAAAATATTTCATAGATGCTTGGTTACTTTTTAATAAAGTTTTAAGAAGTATTATAAATAGTAGACTTATTTAGGTCTACTATTTTATTGTTCATATGTAATAATTCAAAAATTGTTAGCACAATCTAATTTTTTTGTCAAGTTGACTTAAAATTAAAAATGCATATAATTTCTTTCAAGGGGTTAAGAAAGGATTTTATGAATAGTTTAAATATGGATGGTAAGTTACCTCCGAGAGATTTGAAAGAGTTAAAGACTCCTATAGAGGAATTAATATTAGGTACAGATAGAACTATAATAGTTCCGCATAATAATCTAGATTATGATGCTATTGGATCTGCAATAGGACTTAGTTTAATTCCTAAAAAATTAAAAAAGCCATCATATGTATTGGTTAATGATTCTACGTATAAGATGGAGTATGGGTTACAGAGGATTTTGGAAGAGGCAAAAGAAACAGTGCCAATAATAAATAAAGATAAATATTTATCTATGGAAAGTGCAAGAGATTTGATAATTTTAACTGATGTAAGTAATTCTAGATTGATAAGCTTAGGTGATGAAATAAAAAACAAAGATGATGTTGTAGTAATAGATCATCATGATCCTACTCCATATTTAGTAGATGGAAAGGTTAATTATGTAGATACAAGTGCTTCTAGTGCATCTGAGATTGTAACTAGATTGTTAAAATTATATAAAATTAAAATACCAGCTAATGTAGCAAATTATTTATTAGCAGGCATATATTTAGATACAGGAAAATTTTCTAAGATTTCAGGTAATACGTCAAAAGTAATGGTAGATTTATTTGATGCAGGTGCATCTATGGATGTAGTAAAAAAATGGTTTGTAGAAAGTTTTGAAAGTTATAGAAAAGTACAAGAAGTAGTGAATAATGTAAAATTTTATACATATAGACTTGCCATAGCAGTAGGCGATTTAGATATGGAATATAAAAGAGATGAATTAGCTAAATCTGCTGATGCATTACTCAAATTTGGAGTGGATGCATCATTTGCAATTGGTACAATAGATGATGGTAGTATCTCTATTAGTGCAAGGGGAAATGACTCTGTTGATGTGGCTTCTATAATGAGAGAATTAGATGGTGGAGGTAATCCACATTCTGCAGCTGCTAATATTAAGAATGGTACTTTGGAAGATGCAGAAAAGAGTTTAATTAAAATTATAAGACCAAAGTATTATATAAAATGAGATAACTATTCAGTTATCTCATTTTGTTTAAAATCATCTTTGGTAAGAATCTTACTATAATAATTGTTATCTAATATCATCTTAGACATTAAGAATTTATTGTATATACTTTTATTCATTTTATCTACATAATCTTCTTCTATATTTTCTTCATATGGTGTGAATACTCTTGTAACGGCATTGTATTTACCTTTACTAGTAATCCAACTTCTATCATTGAATATTACAAGTCCTTCTTCATCGCTTAGGATGTCTCTACCCATTAATAGTCTAGAGTCATATTCTACACCCATTAAATTTAATATTGTAGGTAGTGCGTCTAAACTACTTGCATATTTGTCTATAGTTATATTTTCTTTCATTGTACTATTCCATAATAAGAATGCATTCTTATGTATATCAAATTTAGTATCTTGAACATAATCGGCATAGTTTACTATATCTTCGGTTTTTAATCCATATGGATAATGATCAGCACTAAGTGCAATAACAGTATCATCTAATCTACCATTTTCTTCTAATAATTCAATTAGTTTTTGTACAGCTCTATCAAGCTCAATTTGAGTAGCAAGATATGCTCTTATATTTTCATTTGCATCTATATCTTCTACAAAGCTTTTGTTTTTTGTCGCCATAGAATTACCTGCAAATGTGTAATATAGGTGACCACTTACTGTCATATAATATGTCATAAATTTTTCATCATTGATATAGTCTGGTACACTTTTTTCGATCATTTCAACATCGCTTTGTGGCCATATTTGACAATGTATATTTAAATTTCTATAGCATGCCTTATATTCATATCCCATATTTGGAAGAGATAGATGTCTGTTATAGTAACTTGCTACACCATCATGATAAGCTCTAGTAGTATATCCATAGTTTTTCAATAGATTTCCATAAGCAAAAGGAACATAAGTTCTACTGGATGCGGACATACTCCAAGTACCTTCTTTTGGAATTAGGGATTGCAATGTCGTATATTCTCCATCTGATGTACTTACATAAAATACTGGAGTATAGAAGTTTGTGAATTTAAATCCCTCATTATATAGCTTGTATAAAGTAGGTGTGAGTTCTTCATCTATTGCCATAGGTGAGAACGCTTCTGCAACTATAACAATAAGATTTTTATCTTTAAACATACCTGTGTATTCATTTTCTTTAGTTGGAGTTACATTGCTAAAGTATTCATGCATACTTTTAATTTTAGAATTTTTTTCATTTTCAATTAAAGTATCAAAATCTATATTCATTGTATGATATTTTACTTCTTCTACAATTGGTTCTGGCTCTTCTGTTATTTCTATATCTATCTTTTCATCAAATCCAAATATTGTTCTATGTAAATCCAATCTCATCTCAGTATATAATCCAAAATCTTTAACAGTTAATTTTGGTACATGTGAATTGTAATATAAACTATATGAAGAATAAATTTTGTTTTTATTTGATAGGTTTAGTAGTAATGCAAATAGTATATATAATTCAATTCCTATTAGTATTAGTAATAAATAATATTTATAATTTTTTCTTTCAAAATCAAATTTTTTAAATAATATAAAGAATAGTATTAATGGAATAAATAATATAATAACAGGAACTATATTTTGAAGTATTACTGAAATTATAGAATCCATAAATCCAAATACTTGCGCTCCATGGAATAATGAATATATTGAGAATATTGCATCATAGTATTTGAAATATATGAATTGTGCTATTATGAGTATTGTTACAAAAGATGTTAATATAATAGCAACTATTTTATTTATTAACTTTGGAAATATAGTTTCTAATATTGTTAATAATATTGCTAATATTAAATCCATAATTATTATATATAAAGTTGAAATTTCAAATATATTTTTAAATACAAATAATTTAAATACCATTTCCATAAATATTATTGAAAAAGCATTAAATAATAATAATTTATTTTTCATATTATCACCCACCTAAATAATATCAGAAATAAGGTTTAAATACAATAAAAATGTATATGAATTAAATTTATAAATATAATTTAATATGAATAGATTTAATGGTTTAATAATAAGTTTTATTGCGGGTATTTCTACTACTTTAGGATACTTCTCAATATATATGCATGGTAAAAAAGAAAATATAATATCTAAAGTATTATATTTTTCATCAGGTGTAATGATTACATTATCAATAATAGATTTAATACCATCTGGTATTAAAAGTTTTGCTATGGATAAAAGTTTTATTTCCTCATTTGCTAATAGTATATTATACTTTTTTATTGGATTTATTTGTTGCTATATTTTTGAAAAAATATTTAAAAAAGAAGAAAATTTATATAATGTTGGGATAATTTCTATGCTTGGTATAATAATTCATAATATACCAGAGGGAATAGCAACCTATGTTTTAAGCACAATCAATTTAAAATTGGGGATTATTTTAGGTATTGCAGTAATGCTTCATAATATACCAGAGGGAATATGCATTGCAATACCAATTTATTATTCAACATTTAATAAACAAAAAGCATTTTTATATACTTTTATATCTGGAATAAGTGAGTTTATAGGAGCGTTTTTATCAATGCTTATATTATATAGATATATAGATAATGGAATAATGGGAATCTTATATTCTATAATTGCAGGAATTATGATTTATATTTCTTTATTTGAATTAATTAAAACTTCAAAAAAATATGATTCTAATAATTTAAATATTTATATATTTATTGGAAGCATATTCATATTATGTGTTGAGATTATAACAAAGTTATAATTAAATTGGTATAAAGTGATTGAAAGTTGACAATATAAGTGATAAAATTATTATTAGAGAAAATAGGAGGAAACTATTATGGATAACAATAATATAAACAATAACAATATAAATAATAATCCGGATGATGTGCTACAAACCATATTAGGTGAAGGATATGATGAGAATAATGATTATCAAAATAATAATTATACAGATCAATATAGTAATCAGTACAACGGTCAGTCATATTTGCCACCAAAAGAGAAAAACGGTTTATGGTGGAAGATATTAATAGTAATAATATTAATAGTAATAATAATACTTTTACTATTAAAATTTTGTGGTGCAGGAAAATCTAGTGATGAAAAATATACAGAGTTAACAAATCGTATATGTAAGGCAGCACAAAAGTATATTGAAGATACACCAAATATGAAGAGTGCAGCATTACCAGGTAAGTCATTAGTAATAAAGCTAAAGACACTTGCAGATGCTAACTTAATTGATGCAAAGATAGAAAATCCAAATTATAATGGTGGATTGTTTAAAAAGGGTACAGAAGATAAATATTATTCAATGGATGGCAGTGTAAGAGTAAGTATTTTAGGAGACGGAAGCTATAATTGCGAATTGGTGGATAATTCAAAAGATATAACATCTCCAGAATTAAGATTAAATGGAGATAGAGAAATAATACTAGCAGTAGGAACTGATTTTGAAGATCCAGGTTTTAGTGCTACAGATGACTATGATGGAGATATATCAGATAAAGCAGTAAGAAGTGGAAATGTAGATAATTCACAAGCTGGAGAATATGAATTAACATATACAGCGCAAGATAGTGCAGGAAATGCAACAACAGAGAAAAGAAAAATAATATATGAAGACTACAAAGATATAGAAGTAACAATGGGAAGCATCAATGACAATGTTGCACCAATAATAAAATTAAGAGGAGCAAATCCATATTGTATGGTAAAAGGAACTCATTATGAAGAACCAGGAGCAACAGCAACAGATAATGTAGATGGAAATATAACAGACAGAATAGCAGTAACAAGTAAAGTAACAGGAAATATACTAGGAACATTTAGAGTAACATATACAGTAGAAGATTCATCAGGAAATAAAGCAACAGTGTATAGAGCAGTAACAGTAGCAACAAAATGTCAAGATACAGTTAAAGAACCAAAGAAAGCAGTAAATAGTGCGCCAACAGTAACATTAGTAGGAAAGAATTCAGTAACAATAAATAAAGGAACAGAATATATAGACTTAGGGGCAACAGCATATGATAAAGAAGATGGAGATTTAACAAGTAGAATAACAGTTGATGATACACAAGTAAATACAAGAGTAGCAGGAATATATAAAGTAATATATAGAGTAACAGATTCAAATGGAAGTACATCAACAAAGACAAGGACAGTAACAGTAAAAGATAAAGTAACAGGAACACCAGTAGTAAGATTTACAGAGAACAAATCAAATATAACAGTAATTGTTGGAGAAGGAAAGAATGATTTATTAGCAGCACCAAAAGCAGTAAATGAAAATGGAAAGAATATTACAGTAAATATGGCAATAGAAAACTATACAACAAAGGAAACTGTAAAAGCAATAGATTGGAATAAAGCAGGGAAGTATAGAGTAATATACACAGCAGTACATGGTGATGGAGTATTAAAACAAACAAAGACAGTAGTAGTAACAATATTAGATGATGAAGTAACAATAGGCGGAAAAGATACAATAGAAGTAAATAAGAGAACAGAGAATTGTAATATAACAGAAGAAGATTTGATAAATGGTGGAGTAGTATTTACAACAGCTGGGGATACAGCAGCAGTAGTAGCGTTATCAAATAATGAAGGAAAGGCATGTACACCTGCCATGCATAGTATTGATGTATTGGCTAGCACTGGGACAGGACCTATAGTAAAAAAGACAATTTATGTGAGTGTAGTAGAACATTCCACACAGCAAACTGAAGAAAACTCTAATCTTACACCGGTAAATTCAAAAGCACCGAGTAAAGTAATGATAACAAGCAATAGTATAAATTCGACTGATGCGTATAATACAAATTCAAAATGGGCTGGTGGAGCAATAACAGGAATAACAGTAAAATTTAAGATTGAACCAGTAAAAGGAGCAGAAATAAGCCATTATGAGTATTCAAAATCATGCGATAGTATGGATGGTAAGGTGTCAAAGCAATCAGAGTCTACAGGAGAATTAACGTGGACAGAAGAAGGAAAGTATGATGTATGTATAAGAGCAGTAACAACAAATGATGAAAAGGGTCCATGGTCAAATCCAGTAAGATTATATTTAGATAAGACAGGACCAAAAGTAGAATTCACACATACATGGAAAGATGGAGTACATGATTGGTATAGTGAGAACTCATTGACATTAACATATAAAGCAACAGATACAGGATCAGGATTAGATCACTTTGAATATACATATGATGATGTAAAAGCAAAGAAAGCAAGTGATATAACAACATATGAAGAAGCAAATGGAACATTGACAGTAAAAGAAGATACAGAAGCATCAAGAGGCCAACTATATGTATATGTAAGAGCAGTAGATAAAGCAGGAAATAAAGGTGAATGGACATTAAAACCAGCATATGCAAATATGGATACAGTAAAACCAAATGCGCCAGAAATAACAAAGGTAACTGGTGATAAAACATCAGAAGTTGTAATGTCATTAAAAGCAAAAGATGGAAGTTCAGTAAGGCCAAGTGGAATAGGTAAATTTGTATATACACTAAATGATGGAAATGAGTTATCAACAAATGTGAAAGAAAACTCAAATGGTTGTGATGTAGATACAAATAGTAATAAAGATTCAAATACATATACAGAAGTAGAAAATTTATGTATAAGAAAATCAGATTATAATGGAGAAATAGTATTACCTACTAATACAACAACATCAGATGTAGAATATAAAGTAAAAGTATGGTCAGTAGATAGAGCGGGAAATAGAAGTGAGGGATACGCAAGTAAAGATGCAATAGTAACACCATCAAAGAATCCAGCAACAGGAGTAGAAATAAGTTATGCGGGCATTAGGGCCACAAATGGTAATACATGTATGCCCGTATCCACAGAAATATTTCCACAAAAAACATATCAGTTGACTGCTAAATCTATACCAATTGATGCAGATAATAAAGAAGTAACGTGGTCTAGTAGTGATACAAGCATTGCTACTGTTGATTCAACTGGTAAGATAACAACGAAAGCGGATGGAACAGCAACAATAATTGCAAATATTGGAAATATAAATACAATATGTACAATAACAGTTGATAAGCAATTTATAACATGCGCAGAAGGTGAATATCTGCCAAAAGGTAAAAATCAGTGTGAAAGATGTTTGGCAGGAAGTGAATGTTCTGGAGGGTCATATCCAATAAGTGATGCAGCAGATCAAGGAATGAAAATGTGTCCAGTAGGAACATATAATGATAATGAAGGGGCTGTAAGTTGTATTCAATGTCCAAAAGGCAAATATAATGACAGAATAGGTTCAAAAGCTTGTACTGACTGTCCAACTGGTTCATATAGCATAAATGAAGGCTCAACAAGCTGTACAAGTGATGCTCCATCAGTTCCGACATGCATATATAGTTTTGATTCATATGATGCGGCAGAAACATATGGAGCAATATATTGTGCAAACAAATATGGTAATGAAAAAGTAGTAAAAGCATTTGAGAAACCAGATGCTTGTGGAAAATTTGGTTTTGATTGTGAGACTAAAAGTGGAAGCGGTGATACTATAACATGTGAAGCTGGATATTATCATAGAGCAGGAGAAACAGGATGTACTGCAAAATGTCCAGCAGGATCACGTTGCCCAGGAGGTGTATTTACTGCAACTACTGAAAAATATGGAATTGAGGCATGTGCAGTAGGATATTATCAAGATGAAACGGGTAAAAGTAATTGTAAACAATGCACTGACAACAAAACCACTTCTAGTACAGGCTCAACAAAAGAAAGTGATTGTAAAGCTCCTAGTACAAATTCAACACAGGTAACATGTAATGCAGGATATTATCATCCAACTAGTTCGACAAATGAAGGTGTTATTAAATGCACAACGTCTTGTCCTGTAGGCTATTATTGTGAAGGAGGTACATTCGATAAAAGTCAGTATACATTTGGAATAGATAAATGCCCAGATGGTTATACATCATCACCTAATTCAAAAAGTATATATGATTGCTATATTACTGTTTATGATAACAAATATGTGAAAAATGTTGGTGAGGATCAACAAGATTGCCCACCTGGAACAACAAGTAAACATCATTCATTGAGATATGGTAAAACAAGCACATGTGAAGAAGAAAATATCGAAATTATAACATGCGATGCAGGATATTATCTTAATGCAAATAATGAATGTAAAATATGTCCAGTTGGAACATATTCGGATAAAGAAGGAGCAATAAAGTGTGAACCTTGTGCATCTGGCTATTATGGATCTAATACAGGATTGACTGAATGCACAAGATGCCCTGAAAATCAAACAAGTCCAAGAGGCTCAACAAGCATTAGTCAATGTGAAAAGTCATCAAATTTTTATAAGTGTGATGCAGGATATTATCATAAAGATGGTGATGCTGAAAATACATGTGAAACAGACTGCCCATCTGGGTATTATTGCCCAGGGGGATCATATGATAAAAAATCCAATTCATATGGAATAATCCAATGCCCTATTGGATACAGCAATTCTAAATCTAATGCGACAAAAGAAACAGATTGTTATTATTCAGTACCAGCTGGTTATGCGATTCTTTCAAAAGGTAGTGATAAAACACAATGCGATGTTGGCCAGTATAAAGGTGGACATAGGGTATTTTATGGAAAAACGAGTAATTGTGAAGATTGCCCACCAGGGTATACAAGCAAGGCAGGTTCAACAAAAATTGAAGAATGTAAAGCTGAAAATGAAGTAGTATGCTATGCAGGCTATTATCATAAATCTGGTACAGATCCAAACTCATGTAATGATAAATGTCCTGAAAATCATTATTGCCCTGGAGGGTCATTTAATAAAGGTAACGGCGATGTTGGAATTTCAGAATGTCCTCCTGGAACAATAAGTGAAGCCGGGTCAAAAGTTGAAACACAATGTAAAAATGAAAAAACAACTATAAAATGTGAGAAAGGATATTACCATGAAGCAGGTACAAATCCGAACTTATGCAATGCTAAATGTTCAATTAATTACTATTGTCCAGGCGGATTGTTTGATAAAAAATCTGATGTATATGGACGTTATGCATGCCCGACTGGATATGCAAGTAAAGAAGGTTCAACAAAGAAAAGTGATTGTGAAGGTTCTTCAACTGTAACTTGCCCGGAAGGTTATTATCATCCAGCGGGAACCAGTGAATCGATATGCCATACTATATGCCAAGAGAATCACTATTGCCCAGGCGGCAAATTTGATAAAAGTTCAAATGAATATGGAATTTTTAGGTGTAGTGCTGGAAGTAAAAGTAAAGAAGGTTCAACAGCAGAAAGTGATTGTAAAGTGATTAACTCTGGCGTATATAATACTAGTTCAACTTGCGAGCCAGGATACTATCATTATAAGGACGTAAATGGTATAAATTGTGGCTGTAATGTTAAATGCCCACAAGGGGCATATTGCCCAGGAGGTATGAGCGGTGATTGTAAATCCACATATGGAATAATACAATGCAGCCCAGGCAAAACAACGGATAAGATGTCTTCAACAAGTGAAGATGATTGTAAAACAAAGAAAATAATATGTGAAGCCGGATATTATCATCCTAATTCTTCATCTACAGCATGTAGTGTAAAATGTCCACAAGGGTTATATTGTCCAGGTGGTACATTTGATTTTACAACTAGCGTTGTAGGACTTGAAAAATGTCCAGAAGGTAAGACTACGTATATAACAGGCGCGAGAAGTAAAGATAATTGTGAGGATGTTGGCGCTAAAAATACAGCAAAAAACTGTGATTTATATGAGAATACTAGAATTGTAAATGGTAAACCGGTTTATTGTCCAGATGGTTATATTTCAAAATATGAGAGAATTAGTTGTGATTTAAAATCTTATGATAAGTGTACTGCATGTCCACAAGGAACATATCAAAGCAATGATGGAACCTATAGGAATTGTACTGCATGTTCAGAAGGTGAATATCAAAATATAGCAGGTATGACTAGTTGCAAGAAATGTAACCCGGGTTACTTTAGTGGTGTTGGAGCTTCTGAATGCTATAAGTTAGAAACACCAAATGAAGATAAGAAAAATCCGGTTGCCACAGGTTACTGTATGTATAGAAAAGCATCTGCAAAAATGGCAACTAACAGTAGTACTAGCGCTAATAGGTCAATTCATCAAACTGAATGCAAATTGGTAAATAATAGTACAGCCCAATGCGTAGATCCACCAGTGCCAATTGATGATTGGATTTTATATTATTCAACTTGCAAAGTAACATATAAATAAAATGTATTGTATATTAGGGAGTGCTTTTAAGTAAGGCACTCCTTTTAAATACTGAAAATTATACATGAAACTCAATTTTTTTAAATACAGCATTTATTAAATATAAATTAAAAAATACAAATAAAATATTAAAAAGCTTGAAAAAAAGAGTTATAAGTGATAGACTTAATTTATAAAGGTAGGAGAGGAGAAAGAATATGGCAAATAATCAAAATAATGCACAAGATAGTTATTATAATAATGATTCATATTATTCTACTGAGAGCTATAATGGTTCATCAGATAATGAAGAAAAGAATGGTAATGGATTATGGTGGAAAATATTATTGTTAATATTATTGATTATTATAATAATATTATTGTTGCTAAAGTTTTGTGGTTCAGGATCAGGTAAATCAGCTGATGAGAAATATGCTGAATTAACAGAACGTGCATGTAAGGCTGCACAGACCTATATTAGTAATAATCCAACTATAATAGGTACAGCAGAACCTGGAAAATCTGTAGTTATTAGATTCCAGACATTAGCAGATGCTAACTTGATTGAAACACAAATTGAAAATCCAAGTTATGATGGAAATTTATATAAGAAAGGTACGGTAGATAGATATTATTCATTAAGCAATAGTATAAGAGTTATGGTAACTGCTGATGGAAGTTATTATTGTGAATTAGTGGATAATGCTAAAGATGTAACACCACCAGAATTGAGATTAAATGGTGATGAGAGAATTACATTGGCTGTAGGAACAGATTTTGAAGATCCAGGTTATAGTGCTACAGATGATTTCGATGGTGATATAACTGATAAAGTAGTAAGAAGTGGAAATGTAGATAATTCAAAAGCTGGAGAATATAAATTAACATATACAGTACAAGATAGTGCTGGAAATACTACAACTAAAACTAGAGTAATAGTATATGAAGAATTTGCAAACATTGATGTAACTTTAGGAACACCATTGGATGGTGTAACTCCAATGATTAAGTTAAAAGGTGCAAATCCATATTGTATGGTAAAAGGTACTCAATATGTAGAACCTGGTGCTATGGCTACTGATAATGTAGACGGAAATATAACAGATAGAATAGCAGTAACAAATAAAGTTACAGGTAATTTAATGGGAGCATTTAGAATAGTTTATACTGTTGAGGATTCATCAGGAAATAAGGCAATAGCATATAGAGCAGTAGTAGTAACAACTTCATGTCCAGATCAAAATAATGAAGGAGAAAAGACTATTAACAATGCGCCAGTAATAACATTAGTAGGAAAGAATTCAGTAACAATAAATAAAGGAACTGAATATATAGACTTAGGAGCAACAGCATATGATAAAGAAGATGGAGATTTAACAAGTAAGATAACAATTGATGATACACAAGTAAATGTTAACTCTGCAGGAATATATAAAGTAATATATAGGGTAACAGATAGCGGTGGAAAGACAGCAACAAAGACAAGGACTGTAACAGTTAAAGATAATGTTTCTGGTAATCCATCTGTAAGGTTTACTGAAAATAAATCTAATATTACAGTGATAGTTGGTGAGGGTTCAGATTCATTAATTACTCCACCAAAAGCTGTAAATGAAAATGGTATTAGTGTTGCAGTAACTAAGAGAATTGAAGATTATACAACTAAGGAACCATTAAGTGCTGTAGATTGGAACTCAATAGGAAAGTATAGAGTAATATATACAGCAATACACGGTAATGGTGTATTAAAACAAACTAAGACAATCACAGTTACAGTAATAGAAGGTGAAGTAACAATTGGAGGTAAGAATCCAATAGAAATGCCTGTAAGAAATGAAAATTGTGATATAAATGAAGCTGATTTAATAAAGGGTGGTGTAACATTTACAACAATTGGTACATCAACTCCAATAGTAACAGTTTCAGATAATGAAAATAAAGCATGTACTGTAGGAACATATAAAGTAAAAGTAACTGCAAGAGTTGGTGAAGGTGAAACAGCAGTAAAGACAATAACTGTAAATGTTGTTGATAATGGCGAACCAGAACCTGTAATTATTGAACCTGGAAAGGTAGTGGTTACTTATAATAGTGCTAATACTGCAGATCCATATAATAATAGCGGTAAATGGGCAGGAGGCGCAGTAACAGGAATAGTAGTTAAGTTTAAAGCTACTCCAGCTACAGGAAAAGAAATAAGTTATTTTGAATATTCAAAATCATGCGATAGTGTAGATGGTGAATTATCAAGACAATCAATGACAACTGGTGAATTAAGATGGATAGAAGAAGGAAAGCAAGAAGTATGTATAAGAGCAGTAACAACTGATAATATAAGAGGTCCATGGTCAAATCCAGTAAAATTATATTTAGATAAGACAGGACCAAAAGTAGAATTTACACATACATGGAAAGATGGAGTACATGATTGGCATAATAGTAATTCATTAACATTAACATATAAAGCAACAGATACAGGATCAGGATTAGATCACTTTGAATATACATATGATGATGTAAAAGCAAAGAAAGCAAGTGA
>JAEEGL011825774.1_pt1 | contig 15092 bp, 10 predicted proteins | sample 9134231 | NCBI WGS metagenome assembly JAEEGL01 (sample SAMN16246548, study PRJNA631951) | gut metagenome | biome: gut microbiome; feature: rumen; material: fiber-attached | host: Bos | place: Iran: Karaj | collected 2018-10 | reverse complement strand
TTAAGCGGCTGAGCGAAATTTTGCTCTATCTCATATATATCTTGTGTGGCAGTTCTGTGGAACTTATAACTTAGGAAAGGTGTTCGTACGCTACAACTGTCCCATTCTTCCGGGAAGGCGGGTTTGATGTAACACTTGCCGAAAAGCGCATCGGGCAGGATGCCGAAGAGGCCGTTGATAAGCGTTCTCGAAGAGATACCCACATTGTCTGCAAAGTCGCGATAGGCCTCGCTGCGTGCCTTATCGTAATAGCTGATCTGTCCGAAATTGCCAGGACTCTGTCCTAAGAACATACCGTCGAGTATATCTGCCATCAACAGGTTGAATCCCTGTTCCGACCTGCCAGCCTGGAAATATGCAAGGGCCGTATTCATTACTTCTTCGTGTGCCACGTTGTTGGTGCTCCAGTCGTAGGGTAGCCAGTTGGTGGTGGCGACAGTCTGGTATTTGCCATCCATGTCAGAATCCTTTATTCTGATGGGTATATGCGGTATCTCCCTGTCAACATATTCCGTAGCCATCCAGGCTTGCTCTGGGCTACAGGCATCGCAGTCTATTGGTGTATAGATACTCCATACGGCAGCACTCTTGTGGAGTCGTCTCTTGCCCATCAGGTCTTCAAACTCTGCCCAGTGGCCTTCGTCCTTGAGCCACAGCCGTTCGTTCATTGCCTCGAGGATGCCGTCAGCCTCCTGTTGCCAAGGTGTGGGATCTTCGCCCAACAGTTCTGCTATGCGAGCTGCAAATCGGTTACCTTTGTAATTATAGGCAGAAGAATGGGTAACATCGCCACCATTATAATAGAGTGCATCAGAGGCCCAGATGCAGCAATAGGCATCATAGAGATGGTCGCCATCGGCATCCCAGTTGCGTTTCTCCCATTCCAGATGGAGTTTGATGTATGGCCACATCTTACGGAGATATGTGGTATCTGCATCATAACGGAAGTGCCAGAACAGCTCGTCGAAGAAGTTGAGGTTCATGTCGTAATGGTTCATCACGTCATTGCGTCCTGGCAGACGACAAAGGTAACCGTTCGAATACATCCCCGTGCCCCATTTCTTCTCCGCACGTGCCAAAAGGAATTTCGGGTCTTGTGAGGGTAGGGGATAGGTCTGAGGCACGTTAGTAACGATGCTCTTGGTGTATGCGTCGAAGTGGGACTTCTGTCGCTCTGGCCATCCCAGGGCATCACCCGAATAACCACCACGCCAGCCTGCCAACGGCACTCGCCAGCCTATGGCTCCGTGCTGCCAGGTCTGTCCGTCCCAAGTACCATCGGCTGCAGCACAGATGTTGGCACCAAGGGTGTTGATATAGGGATCAGGTGTCGTGAATTCTACTCGTCCGACGATGGCTTTACGTCCTTCGTCTGTCAGCGTGTAAATCTCTCTGCCCTTTTCGGTATCAGGATGTTCGAGCATTTCGTTGTCAGAAAACACCAGATAGGTCTCTCCTGCGGCATCCCATTCCAACGTCTTAAGACCCTTCCCATCCTGCGAAGGGTCGAAGTTTGATCGAGGCACTAATCCCAGGTCGCCTCCACGGTTCATCTTCAGAACAGCTGTCTGGCAGATCTTCACGCTCAACCTTACATCTCCCTCAAAGCCGCTGGCCTTAAACTGCCATACGGCTCCCTCGTTATCAAGTCGTGCCAGACTGTTGACTTGCAGTTCTGCTGTCCCCCAACGCTTGTCACGAACCTTATATCCGCGCCATCCTCCGTTATAACGTGCTTCACAGTAGTCTGTGGAGTCGAGTCTCAGGGTCAAGCCGTGATAAGTGAGATAGAACCTGATGTTCTTGCTCTTCTCATTATTATATGTGGCAAATAGAGGACGGTCGCTGGTCTCAAGCCTGAACAAAGTGTTCCCTCCATAAAGCGCACGAGTATAGCGGTTCTGCCCGTTCACACATACTATATCACGTCCGTCGGGATAATAATTCAGGCTCCGGGCATGTTTCTCCTGTGCTTTTGCCGGCATCCCGAATATGAATAGCAGCAAAGCTGTAACCGTCAGAAATGCTTTTTTCATTTTATTTATAATCCCTGATGCGGACATCGATACCGCTGTTTCCTAGCTTCATCACAGCCTGGTGGATAGGTGTTTCGCTGAAGTGATAGGGGAAAAGTACCTTAGGCTTGATAGTATTTGCTGCCTTCACTAACTGATCAACTGTCATCGTATAAGGTTGGTTACAGGGCAGGAAGGCGATGTCGATATTCCTAATCTCTGCCATCTCGGGGATATCTTCGGTGTCGCCTGCAATATAGATACTCAGACCATCAATAGTCAGGATATATCCATTGTCGCGCCCTTTGGGGTGAAACTGGGTATGACCTTCGGTATAGTTATATGCCGGTACCGCTTTCAGTGTGATGTCATCACGGTATGCCACGCTGTCGCCATTAGCCAGAACGAGGCTGTTGCGGAACAAGTTATACACGGCTTGGTTGGAATAGACCGTAGTAGCCGGAGTACGCAGCAGTGCTATCGCCTCACGCTCGAAATGGTCACGATGTTCGTGCGTGATAATGATAAGGTTGGCCTTGGGAAACTGGCCGTAGTCAGTCTCAGGCTTAATGCCGACGCCAACAGGGTCTACCTGAATCTCCACACCATCGTAGCTGATCTCCATGCTGGCGTGTTTGATACATGTGATTTTTACTGTTTTACCGCTCTTGGTTGTAAACTCGTCTGTCTTTTGTGCAGCATAACAGCCTGTTGCTATGAAACAAGCAGTCAGAAAGCTAATAATACCATTTCTCATTTTCATTACTTTTTTTATTGTTTTATCCATTATTGTCAGGTTATTTCAGCGGAATCTCCGAATGCTGCACGGCGAAGGTTTACTTACTTGTGCGATTGATATAGTCCATGATAACCTCTACGGCATCGTTTTCACTCAGGTCATCCATCGAGATTACGAGCTGGTAGTTACGGGTGTCGTAGCGTGAGGTGTTCTCATATTTCTTGATATAAGCCTCACGGGAAGAGTCCATCTTCTCAATGATGTCGCGGGCCTCCTGCTCACTGACGTCCTGACGGCGCATGACACGCTTAATACGGTGTTCCATCGAAGCTTGGATAAAGATATTCAGGTGGTTGGGCCATTCGCGGAACACCATGAAACCCGCGCGACCTGCTACGACACACGATGACTGCGCGGCCAGTTCCTGCAGGATACGCTTCTCTGTCTCAAACATGGTGGCACTATCGAGCTTTACCTCAGCCTCCATAGGCTGACTAGCACTATTAACCAGTGTCTGGTAGTAGTTACTTATTTCATTCCACCACGATTTCTTCTGCGCCTTTATCTCCTCGATGCGATCTGGTGAGAGACCGAACTTCTGGGTCAATCCGTCGATAACGGCCTTGTCGCAGTACTTCACACATAACTTCTCGGCCAGCTTACGGCCTACGGTACGTCCACCAGTTCCGACTTCGCGGTTGATGGTGATAACAAATTTCTCGTTCTTGTTCATTGTCTTGTTTTTGATGCAAAGATATGAATAATTATCTTATAATCCAAACTTTTTCGCTGAAAAATTTCGGCTGTTCGTTGAAAAAATCGTCGGTTTTCCATGTTTTTTCCTTATCTTTGTAGCGGTAAATTATAAAAAACTGTTATAGGATGAGGAAAAAACTTTTATTATTCATGCTGTTGATAGGAAGTATGGCTCTGCATGCCGAAGATTATACCTATCTTACCTTTGAGACTACTGACGGAGCGAAAGTTTCCGTATCGGTATCTTCGCTGAGTATAACAATCTCAGGAACGACATTAACCGCTGGCGACCAGTCGTTCACTCTCTCGAACCTGAGCAAGATGTATTTCTCCAGCTCCAATGAAACTACCGGCATCGAGTCGTTTACCATTGCCGATTGGGATGAAATTTCTGAAATCTACGACCTGAAAGGCAGTAAAGTATCGAAAGATCAGATGCATAAGGGAGTATACGTAGTAAAGAGCAAAAACGGAACCCATAAAATCACAGTAAGATGAAAAAGCTATTTACTCTATTATACGTTGTTCTTGTCGCCATTACGGCAATGGCACAGACCTTGAACGTACAGGTGGGCAATGTGACCTATCAGTTCCCTGCATCGCAGACAGACGAGATGACCTATAGCGATGGTACAACGCTGACCATCCTTAACAAGGCTTTTACATTGAGTGAAATCAGTTCGATGACGATTGACAACACAGAGGTTACCGACGGAACTATCGGTGTGGTTTATGACGGTATGTCAGCAAAGGTTACTGTGGCAGGAAACATCGCACAGTATGTAACCCCAACCGTTAGCGGAGCCCATGTAAGTATCGCACAGAGCGATGACCTGGCAACAGAGATAACCTATAACCTCAGCGGAACATCAGGCGATGGCGAGTTTTATATGTCGGGCTCTTATAAGGCTACCATAGAGCTCAATGGTCTCACGCTGACCAATACGACCCCGGTGAACAGCGGTGCAGCCGTACACATCCAGAACGGCAAACGCATAAAGGTAAAGGTGGTAACAGGAACCACCAACACCCTCACTGATGCTGTCAGCGGTTCTCAGAAAGGTTGCCTCTATATCAAGGGCCATGCCGAGTTTGCCCAGAAGGGTACGCTTAATATTGTGGGTAATAAGAAACATGGAATCAAGACTGGTGAGTACTTCACCATTAAGAATGCCACTGTCAACGTGACTTCTGCCGCAGGCGACGGAATCAATTGTGAGCAATATTTCCTTATGGAGAGCGGTAACATCACTATCAGCGGAACAAGCGACGATGGTATCCAGTGTGATATCGAGGATACCACCACAGGATCTACAGGCGCAAAAACCGAACACGAGGATGAGGATAGTGGAAATATCTACATCTCTGGCGGAACTATCGATATCACATGTACTGCTACTGCAGCCAAAGGCATCAAGGGTGAGGGCGACGTGAACATCAGTGGCGGCACCATCACCGTAAAGACTACTGGCAACGGTGAGTGGGATAGCGATGATTCTGAGACCAAAGCGGCATGCGGTCTGAGCTGTGATGGAAATATGAACATCAGTGGAGGTACGCTCAACATTACTGCCACCGGTTCTGGAGGTAAAGGCATGAAGTGCGATGGAGTGATGACTATCTCCGACGGCACCATCACTGTAGTCACCTCGGGCGGACTGTATTATAATAACGGTTCAACAGAGAATACCAACTATACAGGCGACACAGAGCGCATAAGCAGTAACTACTACTCTTCACCCAAGGGTATCAAGGCCGGTGTTAAGACTCAGAACGGCAACAGCTATACTTACTCTGGTGGCTTGGATATCAAGGGCGGTACCATCAGTGTTACTACCAGCGGACGTAATGGCGAGGGTATCGAGAGTAAGAACTACCTTAACATCACAGGTGGTCATGTTACCGTTAATGCATACGATGACGCCATTAATGCGGCTCAGGATCTGACAATCGAAGGTGGCTATGTCTATGCCCGAGCAACCAACAACGATGGTCTCGATGCCAACGGCAATCTTTATGTCAAGGGCGGTGTGGTATATGCTATCGGCTCTGGTTCTCATGAGGTAGCTATCGATGCCAACAGTGAGGAACAGAAGAAACTCTACTTCACAGGGGGAACACTTGTGGCCATCGGTGGCCTTGAGTCAGGAAGCAGTCTCTCGCAGTCGTGCTACTCATCGTCTTCGTGGAGTAAGAATACCTGGTATGCCCTTTATAACGGCAATGAGGTTGCTTTGACATTCAAGACCCCATCGAGCGGTGGCAACACACTTGTAGTTTCTACCTCAGGCACAACAACCTTGAAGTCGGGTGTAACCGTCACTGGCGGTACAGAATACTTTGACGGTGCAGCTAATATCGGAGGTTCCGTCAGTGATGGTTCCAGCGTCACGCTATCTTCCTATACAGGAGGCAATGGCGGTCCTGGCGGTGGTCCTGGTGGTGGAGGCCCCGGTGGTGGCGGATGGCATTAATTGATTATCGAAGATGAAGAAGAGCCTCAATGGCGAGTGGAACCTGAAGGTCGTTGATGGTATCACAGATGATAAGACCGTGCCTCAGACTGACGACACACAATATGATACTCATCTGATGAGGTATAAAGATATAACGGAGTAAGCAAGTCTCTTATTTGGGTAGCGATACCCTCACAGTGAAACTACCACTCTTATATTCCTTGCTCGCTGTCTCGCCTGGCAGCGTGACTGTGGCTGTGGCTCCTTCTGGTATGGTGAAATCCCATATCCAGTTATCGCCCTCGTAGCGCCAACTGCTCTTAATGAGTCCGGCGGCTGATTTGTATTCGGCATTTACAAAGCCCAGGCGCTTGTCGGGCAGGGGCTTCATTACTATATGCTTGAACCCGGGATTTGCTGTGTCGGCTGCGATGCCAGCTACATTCTCCCACAGCCACTGACACACACATCCGTAGGCATAGTGGTTAAAGCTGTTCATACCCTTAGGACCCATACCGTGTTCTATCATGTAGCTGTTCCAACGCTCCCAGATGGTAGTGGCACCATTGTCGATAGAATAGAGCCAACTTGGGTTCTTTCTTTGGAAGAGCAGTTCGTAGGCTATGTCGGCCATACCATTATAGGTAAGCGTAGGCATGAGGATGCTGGTGCCCAGGAATCCTGTCTGCAGACAGTTGCCGTGGTCGACAAAGTTATTCCTCAGACGCTGTATCAGCAGTTGTTTGGCCTTACTCTCTATAAGATTGTTCTTAAGGGCGAAGAGGGCAGGTGTCTGCATGGTGTTGAAGATAGCTGTCTCGAAATTGCCATTGTCATCAAGGAACTGCTCTTTCAGATACTCTCTGGCTGTCTTTGCCATCTGTTGATAGCGCGACGCATCGCGACCTGTGGCAAGGGCCATATCTGCCATCATTGATGCGTCGATAGCCCAGTAGGATGCACCAAGGTAATTCCAATAGGTAATGGCGTCGGGTAGCGGACCGTTCTTGTCGAAAGCACCTCGCCCGCAACTCTCAAGCGGCTCATAGCTCAGCCAGTCGGCCCACTGGTAGTTTCCGTTCTCTGCGGCAAGAGCCTGGTGATTGTACTTGGTGCTGTCTACATGGAGGATGAATCGCTCCATAGTCTCCCAGTTTTCATTGATGATGCTGATGTCTCCAAACTGCTTCCACACTGTCCATGGCACAATCACTCCAGCGTCAGCCCATCCTATTCGCATCATCTCTCTTGCTCCTGAGCCATACTGGGCTGCTGGCGCCACACCGGGGAATCCACCCTGCGGACTCTGAGTGTCGCGCATGTCGCGCATCCATTTATGGAAGAATCGATTGGTATTGGCGAAGAAACTGCCAGTCTCGGCAAACACCTGTGTGTCGGCAGTCCAGCCGAGTCGTTCATTGCGTTGCGGACAATCGGTGGGTACTGAGAGATAGTTGCTGCGCTGTCCCCAGAGGGTGTTGGATATAAGCTTGTTAATCAGCGCATTGCCTGTAGTTATACTACCCGTTTCCATCTCTTTGGTAATCGAACTTACGGGTATTGACTCTACTGATTTTATCTGCACTTTGTCGGTAGCTGTTACGGATATGTAGCGGTATCCGAAGAAAGTGCATCTTGGGCGATAGTTTACGAAATTTTTAGAGTCGGCAAAGGTGTAGTCTATTCGTATGCCATCCTCATGCATACGTAGGTTGCGGCGATGCACGCTTCCTTCCGGACCATCCATACCACGATTCTCGGCTCCGTTACCATCGTTAAGTATCTTTGATGGCAGACAGGTGAGCTTTGTGCCTGCCTTTGCCTTTAATACGAAAGAGGGCACAGCTGCGCTGTTCTGGCCGAAGTCTACTACCAGCGTCTCGCCGGGATTAAGACTGATGGTCTCGTCCTTGGTGTAGTTGCGCTTTATTGCTATGGTGCCATGCTCTATCTGCTCCTGTTGCTCTGCTTTTTTTGCGCCTGTTACGCCCTGCCATACGTAAGCCTTTATAGGTTGTAAGATTAGATCCTTGCGCAGATATACCTCTGCCCCTTCTGATGGAAGTATTTCACCTTTAAATGTTGTGTTCAACTCGGGCTCTTTCAGTTGGCTTACATCAGCATAGCCAGGCTGGATGCGGGCGTCATACTCCTCACCGTCGAAGATGGCAGCATGTTTTACAGGGCCTGCAATGCCTGCGAGCCAGTCCTTGCGATTGGTGCCGAAGCATTGGCGGCTACCGTCGGCGAATGTCAGTTCCAGCACGCAGCGGAAGGCACATTTCTCGCCGAGCATCCCGTTGTAATCGTTTGGGGTGATAATCTTGTCGGCCCACCATCCGGGTGTCACCTGTGCGGCGAGCTGGTTCCTGGCTCCTTTTTCTTTCTTAAGAAGTGCTGTCACGTCGTGTGTAAATGATCTTCGCGTCTTGGCATAATGGGTGAATCCTGGCTTTAGTATCTCTTCGCCTATGGGCTTACCGTTCAGATACAGTTCATAGATGCCCAGGGCAGTTGTAGTCCACTTGGCCGATACCACCTCTTTTTCATTCTCCACCGTAGTTACAAACCACGATGCTCCATCGGCCGCCCTATTGATGACGGATGCCTTGCCCGTTACTACAGGTGCATCCTTAATCGATATCCACTCAGCTTTTTCCATCTGCGCCATAGCGGGCAGACAAAGCGTCATTAACGCAAGTAAATTAGTTCTTCTCATATCTCTATTCGTTTTTAAGTTTCCACTCGTCCTGCCAATGAATCCTGGGGATGCCGTTCTCGAAGGTGATGGGTAGGAACACGTAGCCTGCGTGATAGACGGCATGGCCCATATCTACCAGTTTGTAGCGACGGTCAATGACCTGTGGCTCAGTACCAGCAAGTTTCTGTGGCAGAGGCTGGTGACTGGCATAGCGCTTGGCGAAGGCCTCGACGGTATGGCGTGAATAGTCTGTACCTGTGGTATGGGGTTCCCAACGGTCGGCTACGGCAATCCAAAGGTCCTTACCTGGAATCTTGACAACGCCCGTAATCTGTGAGTTGAATGAAGAAGCACACGAATCGCCGACATGCGGATCGCCCAGGATGCGATACTCGCCATGATAATCGCTAAACTCTGCCACTTCCGATGGATTCGAGGTATAGCCTGAGGTGCCTGATGTAAACAGATAGTGCTTGCCATTGGCGAAGAAATGGGCAGGTGCCTCACGGGTATAAGGCGGCCTTTTACCTACGAAATGGTTGGAGTAGACTTCAGTTACATTGAGGAAATCGTCTGTGAGATCGGCACAGATCAGTTCCCAGTGCGGACGCTCGAACCACACGTAGCCCTTGCCCGTCTGTTCATCGACATACATGTCGAAGTCGCCCACGCCATAGCCCTCAGGCTGGAGGTTTCTTACAAAAGTGTATGGTCCCATAAAGTTGTCGGCTTGGAAGATGGCAAAGTAGCCATCCGTGGCCTGACTCTTCGCCCATAGGACAAACTTGCCAGTACGGGAATTGCGGATGATATGCGGACGTTCAAGTTTCTGACTGTAATGGATAGGCGAAAGAGGATTGACACTGTCGGGAGCAAGGATCAGTCCCTCGTCCTTCCAGTTATAGAAGTCCTTTGAACTATAACAGCACACGCCACCGAACATCCTCGTCGTACCCAACAAGGCATCGGCTTTATTCTCTCCGTACCAATAGTAAGTACCATCGATGCAAGTCACTTGGAAGCCATGTGCCTGAATGGGCTTGCCCTCTGTGTCGAGCCATACTTGACCTGGATGAACGGCATCGTATCTGAGTGGTTGAAGTGGAATATCCTGTACACAGACATAACTACACGGTTCTCCCGCTTGAACAACCTTGACAGGAGCCTGAAGAGCGATGTTTTTCAAACCAAAGATATTCACCACGCTACACCCGTCGAGGGTCAACACACTATCTTCAGAATGGAATGCCACATCCTTCATGGCAAAGCCTGTGACATCCTGTACATGGCCGATACGCTGGCAATTCACCTGTGCATTGCCGAAGAACACATTCTTCACGGGCAGTTCTGGCTGGCCTTTATAACTGATCAATTCCCGACAGTTCTCTATGATGACATCATGAACAGATATATCATGAAAATAAGGTGTGAACCTGGTCCTCTCTGGCGTTGGGAATCGGTTTGCCAACTCGCCCATCCATCTCTTACTCCCCAAGAGGTCGCAGTAAAAGGCCGACTTCAGCACATTGGCACGAACCCGCTCCACAAAGTAGTTCTCAACACCACCGCCACGCGTACGACGACTTTTTACACGAAAAGCCTGATCGGTACCATCGAACACACAATCATGGCAATAGATATTCCTAACAAATCCAGCCACCTCCGTACCGCATACGATGCCACCAGCACCTCGCAGAGCTAAGGAGTGGCGCACCACGACATTCTCTGTAGGACGGTTCACGCGCAGTCCGTCCCATCCACGACCCGACTCATCGTGTAACAGTCGTCCTGACAGTCGAGCGAACAGTATTCTATCAGCACACCACGCGACGAATCGACATCGATGCCGTCCGTACGTCCATGACCGAAGCTATTGACAGTGACACCACGGATAATCACGCTGTCACAATACTGCGGCACCACATTCCAGTAGAGCCCTTGCGTCAGCGTCACTCCTTCTATCAGCACATTGGTGCAGTTGATAGGCGCAATGGTCTTAGGCAGAAAAACCTCTTTCGTGTTTATGCCGTCATACTGGCGAACCTCAAGCGGTTTGTCGCCAATGAGTCTCTCGATATCCAGAGCATTCGCTATATTCCTCTGGTACATCTCGCAGTCGGTGGAAGGGCCGATGATTTCACCTCCGCCCGTGATGGCTATATTCCGCTCACCATTTGCATAGATGAACGATCCGAGACTATAGATCTCGATTCCCTCGTCACGGGTGAACACCGCAGGTTGGTAGTCGGCAATTCTGCCACTGAAGTGCAGGCGGCAGCCTTTGTCTAAATGCAGGTTGATATTTGACCGTAGTGTGATACGTCCCGTCAGCCAGTCACCAGCGGGAATCACCACCATGCCACCGCCCTTGGCAGCCATCTGTTCGATGGTCTGCTGGATTTGCGTAGTCGACAGTCCCTTTTTTGCCATTTTCACCACCACCTTTCGCTGGGGAAAGGTTGGGCGTTGTAATTGCGGCATCTCGAATGGTGCCTGGATAGCGGCAATCACCTCAGGCATAGCCTGTGGTCCAACTTGCTGACGGGTGGGCTGAGCCTGACACACGAGTGTCATCGCAGTCATTATAACTGTTATTAGTTTACGAGCCATATATGCTTATTTATTCCATTTTCATATAGTCTATTTCTGGCATGGGGCCGTGGTCGTTGTATAGGCGAATCGTATTCTGCCCTTTACGAAGACGGAGCTGAACTGAGATATTGTCGTCGGAGCTGTCTTTCGGAGTGAACCGCTGGCCAGCCTCACAATTTTCAGCAATATACAATTGTGCTTCATTGGGAAACGACGGGCATTTGACGGTTATCTGATACAAACCATCTTCCTCGACATACACGTCCTGCCACTGTAGGTCGTTGTCAGGACGATGACCGAGATTGGTTACCTTCATGCCTCCGCTGCAAAGTGAGTCCTTCTCGTAGTAGGCTGTGCCAATAGCTTTGGCATTGTAGAGTTCCTGATAGGCTGAGAGCCAGGCCGTTTCCGCTTCATATCTTTTACGGGTCAAGCGTTTTGATGCCGTCAATGTATAGATGCGACATCCGTGAGCAGGAACTGTTTCTTCAAGTCCTACAGCTCCCTTGGAAAGCTTGATATCAGTACGGGCAAATACATCACGAACCTTCACCTGTCCTCCCAGTTCCAAGTCTGCGAAATCTATGGAAACAGATGTCGGTACATCCGTAGGATTATAGAGAGCAACGGCACGGGTAAGGCCGTGAGTCTGGAGAATATCCTTCACCAATACGTAAGTACCATTCTTCTGATTGTGTTTTGCTACGTATGCCTGTAAGCCTAACGAATCCTGATTCAATGCGATGAGTTCCTGATTCTTCAGTAGCTCCAGAGTCTCTGGCTTCAGCTTCGTCATATCGCAGCCGATGAGCAGTGGACTCGACATGATGCACCAGATTCCGAAATGGGTGCGGTCTTCCTCTGCCGTCAGCATGCGCCCTACTTCGAGCATATCCATATCATTGTAGTGACCGTCTTTAGCGTAGGCCGAGAGGTAGAGGTTTTGTTGGATAATGTCCTTTACGGATGACCAGCGGGCAGAGATATCGTGCGACATTCGCCATGATTGAGCTATATCTTTCACCCATGTGCCAGGATAGTTCCATCGACACACATTCATCCGAACATCCTTTCGGCCTGTATTGAGAATGGCCTGACGGATAGCTGTATAGCGTTCCTGTGGGTCAAGAGCCAGATAGTCGTTATTTCCCGTACTGCTTCCTCCGCAGAAGTCAATCTTGATAAAGTCGAAGCCCAGTTCCTTGAAGAACATATCTGCATCCTGCTGGTCATGCCCATAGAGACCAACCCCACGGGCTATCGTATCATTATCATACTTGCAGCCGCAAGTGTTGGCTCCGGCATCGCTATATATGCCGGCTTTCAGCCCCAATCCATGAATATGTTCCACAACAGGCTTCAATCCTCGAGGGAATCTCGTAGGATGGATTAGCAGTCTTCCCGATTTCTGGTTTCGCCCTCCGAAATAGCCGTCATCGATATTTATATACTTATATCCCATCTTGTGCAGTCCTTTCGCCACCATCGCATCGGCCTGCTGCATGATTAGAGAGTCAGAGATATTCACGCGGTAGGTATTCCACGAACTCCAGCCCATAGTGGGCCCATCATCTTTTGTTTGAGCTGTTGCGCTTAACACAAACAGCATGCTAAGATATAATGCATATTTCATTTCGATTCGCTTTTAAAGTTTACCACATCCTCGAGAACAATATCGGGGCGCTCGTCGGGGCGCATAAGCTCGAACTCTACGTTATGCAGGCGGATGCCGTCGGCGTGGCGGGCAAAGAGCCCGTAGGCGGGGGTAGGACCTGCCCAACGGGGTTCTGGATAGTTGGTGCCCTGTTCACGATAAGGCTTGGTAGCTCTCTTTCCACCACCGCGATACTGTATGCGGATATTGCTCAACGACACGTTGCGGATGGGATAACCTTCCATGCCGGTGATGATGATACCTGCCAGCGAGTCGCAATCATCGGCTATCACATTGTTGATATATATATCGCGAGCCGATGAAACTTCTGTGCGCTCCTTTGGTCCGCGGTTACGGCAGCCTGTGGTTATATATATAGGGTAGTGGTGAACATGACTCATAGAGATATTATCTACCACAATATTCTCCATGCGCCCCTGGTCTACCTCTTCGAATGCTAGTCCGGAGCTCCACATACAGGTGCAGTTAGAGATGGTAATATTGCGGTAACCGCCGTTGCTCTCAGTGCCCAGTTTTATTCGTCCGCACACCCAGTTTACCTTCTCAGGCACATATGTGCCGTCAAGGAAGGTGCCAAGCTTATATCCCGTCACTATGCAGTTTGTTATAAGAATGTGTTCGCAAAGCACAGGCTTTTTCAGTGCGTATGAGCTTTTCAGCACTATGGCATCGTCGTTAGGCGTGTTAACCTTTGTATTGCTCACCGTGATGTATTTGCAGCAGTCAATGTCTATGCCGTCGCGATTGGTGTCGATGGTCACATTGTCGATGGTGCCGATTTCGCAGCCTGTGACGATGATGGCAAAGTGTCCGCCGCGATAGATGGTGATGTCGCGGATGGTCACATTGCGGCATTGCTTCAGGGCGATGGTCTTGTCGCCAGTACCTATAGATCCGCCTTGCACGTTGCCTGCCTTCTCGGTGTCGCGCTTTGTCAGTCCCTCGCCGTCAATCATGCCACGTCCGGTAATACTGATGTCATGCTGTCCCTCAGCCCAGATAAGCGAGTTGTGGAAGTAGGTGTGCCCGCCGTCCTGATATTCAGGAGCGCCGAACACCTCACTCTCGTCGTATGCCTTCATCTCTGCAGGAGCCGCTAGAATCTTAGCTCCCGCTGAGAGGTGCAGATCGATATTGCTCTTCATACGGATGCTGCCGCAGAGATAGACTCCGGAAGGCAGATAAACCTGTCCGCCTCCAGCCTTGTTTGCTGCCTCGATAGCTATGTTTATCGCCTCATGATCCAACACCTTACCGTTGCCCTTGGCACCATAGTCTTTAACGTTGTAAACTCCTGTTGTATTAGCCGCCATCAGACTTATAGGCAGCAACATAATTACGATGAATATTTTTCTTATCATCTCGATTCGTTTTTAAGTTCGGTGCAAAGTTATTGAATTTTTTTAAGATGACATATCAATAATGTTCAAATACATGTAGAATAATTCAAATTTTATTTGTATCTTTGCCACCTGATATCAGGGACTCTGAATATCGCAAAAATAATAAGGTATAAGCTATGCCAAAGAAGAAAGACGGAATGCTGTTTGATGTTCATCCTACACCAGCTAAGGGAAGGGATGGGAAGAATATCGTGTATGTGCGTCCGGTCATGAATCACAAGGTGACGATGCAGGGACTGGAGGACTTCTGTAACAGGAACTATCATTCACCATACGGGGAGATGATGAGAGTCTTCGACTATTTCCTGAGAGCAGCTGGTGAACTGATGGCTATGGGGTACCGTGTAGAGACGCCTATCGGATCGTTTGCTCCACGGCTGAAGCTGCTGCGTGAGATTACCGACCCTGACGAGGTTAGAAGTACGGACGTGGTGTTCGACGGGGTGGAGTATAACCCTGGGAAGTTGTGGAACAGGGAGCTGGAGAAGTGGTCGCGAGGCTTCCGTAAGTCCGATAGTCCAAATACCCGTGAGATCCTCGCTGACAAACCAAAACTCGAGGCATTGCTCAGAAAACTGTTGGGCGATGGTGGCTATACCACAGCACGGACTTTCTCATTGTTCTCCAAACTCACTTACTATTCTGCCCGCAAACTGCTCGACGAGTGGTGCGAGGGTGAGAATCCCAAACTTCTTAAGACCAAACAGGGACAGGAATACATCTATACTGCAATTTAAACGAAAATATCGTGCACC
>JAEEGL015779379.1_pt1 | contig 15093 bp, 11 predicted proteins | sample 9134231 | NCBI WGS metagenome assembly JAEEGL01 (sample SAMN16246548, study PRJNA631951) | gut metagenome | biome: gut microbiome; feature: rumen; material: fiber-attached | host: Bos | place: Iran: Karaj | collected 2018-10 | reverse complement strand
GAAAAGCAACCGTAATGATCAACGGATGTGAGGAAGGAAAATACTACGGAAGCAAGGCCTTTAACTTCAAGATAGTTAAAGGCAGAATGCTCTGGGCAAGATAAACAAGGATCGGGTGATGTTATTCTTCACCCTTTTCGGGTTTTGAGGTTTCGTTTACATGTACACTCATCCCGTCACCTGAGAGGTTCACATTTCTGTTTACCTTTGCGTCATAAGTTCCGGCTCTCATGATCTCGGTGAAGTCAACGCCTGTAGCTTCGCTCATCGTATCAAATACCTGTTTCATGACAATCGGCATGTTGCCTGAGATCTGGCTGGCACCGTTGTTTCCGTCACCTGTTCCGTAGATATTGATCTTGTCGATCTGCGAAAGAGGTTTGGCGATCTCGGCTGCCATCTGGGGCATGATCTTTATCATCATCTCGGCCATAGCGGCTCCGTTATACTTCTTGTATGCTTCAGCCTTTTTCTCCATTGCTTCTGCTTCGGCAAGACCTTTGGCCTTTATGGCTTCGGCCTCAGCAAGACCCTTGGCAGCTATACCTGCGGCTTCTGCATCATATTTTGCCTTGATACCGGCGGCTTCCTGTTCGGCTGCATATTTCTGGGCTTCGGCCTGGGCTTTCTTTGCTTCGGCAGCCTTTTCCTGTTCGTATTTTTCTGCTTCGGCATTTTTCTGACGCTTTACGAGGTCTGCCTCGGCAGCCTTTTCGGCCCGGTATTTCTCGGCATCTGCCTGTTTTTCTATCTGGGCAGCAAGTTCCTGCTGTTTTACGCTTACTTCACGTTCCTTAAGCTCCGCCTCGCGCTCGGCTTTTGCTATCTGGGCATTAACGGTTGCAGTCTGTATTGATTTTTCCTGTTCCTGTTTCTGGATCTCATAAGCAGCGTCTGCTTCGGCATTCTTGGTATCAGCTTCCTTCTTAAGCTCTGCCTGCTTAATGGCAAGGGCGTTGTTCTTCTCGGCGATCTCGGTCTGGGCGAGGACCCTTGCGTCATTGGCAGCCTTGTCGGCTTCGGCCTGTGCTATTGCCACATCCCTGTCGGCCTGAGCCTTGGCTATTGCGGCATCTTTTTTGATCTTGGCGGTATTATCCATACCCAGATCACTTATCAGGCCATTCTCATCCGTAACATTCTGGATGTTACAGGAGAGGATCTCGATACCTAACTTGTTCATATCTCTGGAAGCCTTCTCCATTACCTGATCGGAGAAGGAATCCCTGTCGGTGTTTATGGTCTTAAGTGCCAGCGTACCGATGATCTCACGCATGTTACCCTGCAGTGAATCCTTAAGGTCCTCTGTGATCTGTGCGGGAGTCTTGTTAAGGAAGTTCTTGGCGGCCAGCTGGATAGCTTCAGGATCGGTCCCTATCCTGACCTTGGCCACCGCATCAACGTTTACATTGATAAAATCATTTGTGGGAACAGACTGCTCGGTCTTGATGTCGACAGTCATCTGCCCGAGATACAGCCGGTCAACTCTCTCAAGAAAAGGTATCTTGATACCTGCACGGCCTATAAGTATGCGGGGTTTGTTCCGCATACCGGAGATGATAAATGCTTTATCCGGCGGCGCTTTAACATATCCGGCAGCTAAAACTATCATCAAAAAGATTACAACTGCAATAACGATGATGGATGTTGGGTTCATGGATTCCTCCTCTTCCGACGGACTGTGTCCATCACTATCCTTTGTTAAGAAAATTCTATCACCGGGGATTTTAGGACACAATACATATTTTTGGAAAAATCTTTGTCTTAATTTATTGCAGATGGTATAATTCAATTACATTTTTACCGGTTCGGAAAAAATAGATATGTATATCGGGTATTGATCTGTGTTTCAAAGGAGGAGGTCCAGGGTGAACGAAAATATTTATAAGAGGAACGAACTGCTTGCAAAGAAAGTTATAAAGGGACTTGAGTCAAGAAACATGACCGGATATTATGCGGCCGATAAGGATGAGGCACTCAAGAAGGCGCTTGAACTTATTCCGGAAGGAAGCAGTGTGACAATGGGCGGATGTATGAGTGCAAATGAAATAGGCCTAGTTGAAGCTGTGAAGAGTGAAAAATACAGGTTCATTGACAGATATGCGGCCGATGACAGACATGCAGCCGAGCTTGAGGCCTATGATGCGGATTTTTATCTTGCAAGTGCCAATGCGATAACGGAAGACGGTGTCCTCGTAAATATCGATGGGAATGCAAACCGTGTATCGGCAATAGCTTACGGTCCGAAAAAAGTCATTTTCATTGTGGGGATGAACAAGGTATGTGATGATATTGACGGGGCGATGAAGAGGGCAAGGAATGTGGCGGCACCCATAAATGCTCAGCGGTTCGGCCTGTCTACTCCATGCTCCGGAACAGGGTCATGCTTTAATTGTAAATCACCTGATACGATCTGCTGTCAGTTTCTTATAACAAGATTCTCCAAGCATGAAGGAAGGATCCACGTGATACTTGTAAATGACGATCTGGGATTCTGAATATATATTCAGTAAGATATCAAAGTCAGACCTCTTATATTACCATGATCCTGATATGCATGCCTGAACTCTCATATGAAAAAGGGCGAGGCATTACGGGATCGCCATAAAGGAGGAAGACCAGCCGTAACATGAGGGCGGCTCATTTCCTGTTATACAGGGTTCCGCAGGGGACTTCTATGGTTTCATAATCATTGGAATTTATATATTCAAGCAGATAACCGCCTATTTCGTTCTCGTTCGGTGCTGTATCGGATTCCACATCACCGCAGGTCATGTAACTTCCGAACTGTTCGTTAAGGACAAGGATCATATCGGGATACCTGCCCGGGTTCATCTTATAGTACGGCTCCAGCCGTTCACTGTTAAAGGGTGTGCGCCAGGTTGTCGGAGCACCGCATCTTAAGTCTGTGCACATATATCCCCATGGCAGCAGTTTGGTTATGAAAATATTCGCCACACTGCTTGAGTCTTTCTCGAGTGAATTGTCAAATCTGTGCGGATCGTTCAAATTGCTGCTCCGGCAGTATTTTTTTATCGTGGAATATACAACGTTGTAAGCAACGTGATGATCTGCGGTCGTATAAAGTCCTTTGGCAGGTCCTTCCGTTATCCTTGAATTTAACATCTGGACGGGGGCATCCCTGTAAATGTTTACGAGCCTCAGCATCATGGTCTGTATCAGAACCGCGCATGTGACTGCAGTGCAGGCTATCAGACATATATTCCCGAAGTTATGGATACACCATGATAATGCTTTACTTTTTGTTCCCGTTTCCGGATCTGTCTTCAGCATTTCCTTAACAAAATTCCCGATCATGGGTACACATCCGATACTTGCTATAAAGTGTCCCATAGACAGTACATAAAGATATCCGTTTGACGAATAACTGTACACTGTCGAGAGTATCATCCCGCTTACGAAAAACAGGAAGAACAGACGCATATCCTTTTTCTCCGTTATGAAGAAAAGGGGGAGCGCAAAGAGGCACAGAGCGGTCTGTATATAGCCGGTATGGCCGTTTGAACATATGAAATTGACGACAAACAGGATCAGATCCGCGGCAAAGATCGCCATAGCGGCTGCCCGGGTTTTAAGCCGTGAATAAAACACCGATACAAAAGACACGATAATGAGCAGGTAGGATGCATAAGCGCTGTACCGGTATACTTCGTTGATGCTTATGAAAAATTTCTTCAGAGGATATATAAGGCTGGTCCCGTGTTCTTCATCGGAAAGGACATAGGGTATGCCTTTGATAAAATCGGATACGGACACATTTGTGAGCAGAAAAGCGAAAAAAACGACGGCAGGGATCAGTATGCCGATGAAAGTGTATTTAACGATATCGGTCAGTCCGGCATCGTTTATCCGTTCTGTAAAACCGTTACCTGTCTGGCGGTGTCTGCAATATAAAAGCAGGCACGCGATAACAGCGAGAGTGATAAAATACGGTATGCACAGGGTCGGAAGGCACAGAACGCTTAAGGCAAATAAAACCCCCGATACTATAAGCTGTTTTCTGCTGCGGCTCATGCTGTAATGATAGATGAGCAGCATCGACATGAGGAAGAGCTGAACGGAAAGAGTATAGTAGGACAATGTCGCTATATTAAGATGAGTGTAATACATCAGCATGAGTGAACACGTAAGCGCGGCGAAACGGCTGGCATGCTGCTTTAATATTTTATACATCACAAGAGCATTAACGGTGCTCATGATCACGAACAGGATCCTGAAGTAGAGGATAATGCCGGTATTGGAACCGGTGATGATCATAAATGCAGCATAAAACGGCAGCAGTACCACCGATGACAGCTGTGTCGGGAACCATTCATGCAGGAATATGGAATCACCCGTGAAGAAACGGTGACATGTAGAGAAGTAAAAGGTCTCATCCGACCAGCAAAAGCTGTAGAAACATTTTATGAATAGGATCACGGCACTCAGAAAGATGAGTGAATAAGGCAGGATTTTTCTGATTTTAGCTGTCATAATAAACTCCGGTTTGAATATTTTCCCAAATATGCTATGATATTGAAGATTTATCGTGATGTACTATATAGTATATCTTACTTGATATGATATTTCAAACATATGACTGTGCGGATGTTTCGGGCGGGCATATGCCGGGAAAAGGAGTCTGGTATGAGTCTGTATGAGAGAATAGTTGCAGGTAAAGAGAAGATAGCACTTGTTGGGCTTGGTTATGTCGGAATGCCGATCGCTGTGGCTTTTGCGAAGAAGGTCGGTGTCATAGGCTTTGATCTTAATGAGGAGAAGATAAACAGGTATAAAAACGGAATAGATCCGACGCAGGAAGTCGGGGATGATGCAATATCAAAAACCACTGTGGAATTCACATCGGATCCCTCGAGATTAAAGGAAGCAAGGTTTCATATAGTTGCCGTTCCGACGCCGATAAATCTTGATAAGACACCCGATCTGCATCCGGTTGAATCTGCCAGCAGGCTGCTTGGGAAAAATCTTACAAAGGGTTCTATAGTCGTGTATGAATCAACCGTGTATCCGGGCGTTACCGAGGATGTATGTGTTCCGATACTTGAAAAGGAATCCGGGCTTAAATGCGGAGTCGATTTCAAAGTGGGATATTCTCCGGAAAGGATAAATCCCGGAGATAAACTGCACAGGCTGGAGAATATCAAAAAGATAGTATCGGGAATGGATCCCGAAACCCTCGATGAGGTTGCCAGGGTATAGGAGCTTTTTATAGAAGCGGGCGTACACAGGGCGGGAAGCATAAAGGTAGCCGAGGCCGCAAAGGTGGTTGAGAACTCACAGAGGGATATAAACATTGCATTCATAAATGAACTTGCGATGGCTTTTGACAAGATGGGAATCGATACCAGTGAAGTTATCGATGCGATGAATACGAAATGGAACGCGCTTGGTTTCAGACCGGGACTCGTGGGCGGACACTGCATCGGAGTCGATCCGTATTATTTTATCTATGAGGCCGAGAAACTGGGTTATCATTCGCGTCTCATCTCGTCGGGACGCCAGATAAACGATGATATGCCGGGGTTTGTCGGAGACAATATCATAAAATATCTGGTACTTGCAAATAAGCAGGTCAGACAGGCCAAGGTGGTCTTCTTCGGAGTGACATTTAAGGAGAACTGTCCCGATGTTCGTAATTCCAAGGTGATCGAGATCATAAAACATCTTGAACAGTATAAGATACATCCCGTTCTTGTGGATCCGAGAGCCGATGCCGAGGATGTAAAGAGAAGCTACGGTTATGAACTGTCCGATATAAAGGACGCATATGACGCAGACTGCATAGTCCTTGCTGTCGCACATGACGAGTTCAGGGAAAAGAGCCTTAAGGACTGGGACGGATTTTTCAGGGATTCAGACAACAGGGAAAAGGTTCTTATAGACATCAAGTCCGTACTTGACAGACGGGAAGTGGAAGAAGAAGGATACAGATACTGGAGATTATAGGATGCCGCTTATTGTTAATGCCGACGATTTCGGGAAGAATGATGATGTGAACAGCGCCGTGTGCGAGGCGTTTGAAAAAGGGTATATCACATCTGCAACGCTGATGGCCAATATGCCGGGAGCAGGTGCGGCATATGAACTTGCGAAAGAGAAGGGTTTTGCCGACAAGGTGGGGATTCACCTTAATGTGACCGAAGGTATGCCGCTTACCGAGGCGATCCGCTCAAATCCGCTCGTATGTGCACCCGACGGGAGCTTCAATGCCGCATTTTATCACAGTACGAAATACCGTCTGTATATGGACAACCTAACGATGGATCAGATAAGGGATGAACTGGATGCCCAGATAAGCATGTTTCTTGATATGGGGTTCAAAACACTCCATGTTGATTCGCATCATCATGTCCATACCAATTATCCGATATACAGGATACTTAAAAAGCTTTCTTCAAAATATGACTTTGACTACATAAGGCTCAGCAGAAATCTGTACAGGGGAGGGAGCTTAATTAATAATACATATAAACATTTCTATAACAGTTCGGTTAAGAAACTTGCGGTTCATACCTCCGATATGTTCGGTTCTTACAAGGATCTGATGGAGTATTTTTCTCTCGATCCCATGAGGGGGGCCGACAGGATAAAGGAGCCGCCCGGCAGCATGAAACACCTTTTTTCCGACAGAACAGTAGAGATCATGGTGCATCCTATGCATGACGGGAACAACGAACTAGTCGATACAGATATCCCTATGAGGGATGAAGGTCATATGTTTTCATATCAGTCCTGATCGAAGGACCTGTCAGACCACTTGTTTCCTTGATATTATCAGCGTTTAATGATATAATTACCAAGATATGCTTAATCATAGGGTTATTATGCCCTTTTAAGACTATTTGACATGAAAGGAAGAACAAAATTGAGAACATATCTGGTTACGGGCGGTGCCGGATTCATCGGCTCCAACTACATTCATTACATGTTTAAGAAATACGGTGATGAGATAAGGATCATAAATGTAGATGCACTCACTTATGCGGGCAATCTTGAGAACCTGAAGGATGTTGAAGGAAGGGATAATTACACCTTCATTAAGGCAGACATATGCGATAAGGATGCCATTTCAAGGATATTTGAAGAAAATGATATAGACAGGGTGGTCCATTTTGCGGCCGAGAGCCATGTTGACAGGAGCATCAAGAATCCCGAGGTCTTTGTACAGACGAATGTGATAGGCACTGCGGTCATGTTAAACTGTGCCAAGGCGGCATGGGAGCTGCCTGACGGAAGCTTTAAGGAAGACAGGAAGTTCCTTCATGTCTCCACCGACGAGGTATATGGATCGCTCGAGGAAGACGGGGGATATTTCTACGAGACCACTCCGTATTCACCGCACAGTCCCTATTCGGCGAGCAAGGCGGGTTCGGATATGCTCGTGAAGGCATATATGGACACATATAAGTTCCCTGCGAATATCACCAACTGTTCGAATAACTACGGACCGTATCAGTTCCCTGAGAAGCTTATCCCGCTCATTATCAACAATGCCTTAAACGGCAGGAAGCTTCCCGTTTACGGGGACGGTAAAAATGTCCGTGACTGGCTTTACGTTGAAGACCATGCCAAGGCGATCGATATGGTGCAGGAAAAGGGCCGTCTGTTTGAAACATACAATGTCGGCGGACATAACGAGAAGCAGAACATTGAGATAGTAAATATAATCCTCGAGACACTCCGGGAGATGCTTCCCGATTCCGATCCGAGGAAGGCCAATGTGTCAAAGGACCTGATCACTTACGTTGAAGACAGGAAGGGTCACGACAGGAGATACGCGATCGCACCGGATAAGATAAGGGATGAGATCGGATGGGTACCCGAAACTATGTTTAAGGATGGGATACGCCTCACGATCAAATGGTATTTTGAGAATGAGGAATGGATGAAGAACGTAACAAGCGGCGATTATCAGAAGTATTACCAATCGATGTATAAGGAGTGACAATGAAGGGAATAATTCTCGCCGGGGGATCCGGTACAAGACTATATCCGCTTACAAAGGCAGTATCAAAACAGATGATGCCCGTATATGATAAGCCCATGATCTATTATCCGCTGTCGATACTCATGCTGGCGGGTATCAGGGAAATACTTATCATATCAACACCGAGGGATCTTCCGATGTTCCGTGAACTCTTCGGGACCGGCGAACAGCTGGGACTTTCGATGGAATATGCTGTTCAGGAATATCCGAGGGGACTTGCGGATGCCTTTATCATCGGGGACAGTTTCATAGGCAGTGACCCGGTTGCTCTCATCCTCGGAGACAATATCTTCTACGGCCAGAGTTTTTCCGGGCTTTTAAGGAAGGTTGCGGCGAGGGAAAAGGGCGCGACCATATTCGGATATTACGTAAGGGATCCGAGAGAATACGGTGTGGTTGAGATTGACGAAAACGGAATGGCAATATCCATTGAAGAGAAGCCGGAGAAACCGAAGTCCAACTATGCGGTCCCGGGACTGTATTTTTATGATAATGACGTTGTGGATATCGCGAAGAATGTCAAGCCGTCAGCCAGAGGCGAGATAGAGATAACCAGCATAAATAACGAGTATCTGTCACGGGGAGAGCTGCATGTTGAGACTCTCGGACGTGGTTTTGCATGGCTGGATACGGGTAATCACGACATGCTCCTTGCCGCTGCGGATTTCGTCAGCTCAATACAGAAGAGGCAGGGCATGTATGTTTCGTGTATTGAGGAGATCGCTTACAGAAGAGGGTTTATCACAAGGGAGCAGCTTCTTAAGCTGGCGGAACCTCTTATGAAGACAGATTACGGCAAATATCTTGAGGATGTTGCAAACGGTTTATAAAAAGGGGAATATGAATGAAGGAGAACAAGGACGCTTTAAAGGGGAAAAAAGCGGTCAAATGTGAGCCTGTCGACTGGACCAGCTTTAAGCTTGGAAGGGAAGAACAGAAAGATAAGGCTGAAGAGAATAAGGAAAACGACGAGAAATGGGTCGTAAAAGGAACTGTCGAAAAGAAACAGAGCGATAAAGACTTTAACGAGTTTGTTTTCAGGGAATTATCGGCAGATCCATTGGATGCTTCAAAAGCTGCCGATGCGGATGCCGTGGCGGCTGCCAGGGACGAAAAAAGGGAAAAAACGGAAACGGAAGGGATCACCGGATCCGCGGACAAAGCCGAGCGTGAGAAGAAACCCAGAAAAAGAAAATCCTTAAATACCAAACTTGATGAGATAGGTAAAAGCAACTGGGTAAGCACCGGCAATTTCAGGAATGAAGAGAAAATAAGCGACCAGGCCATCAGGGCGCTTGAAGACAACATAATAGAAACCACCAGGGCTGCCCAGGATGAGATCCTTTCAAGCGCCGTAAATGAAGTTAATAAGGCACTTGAGGGTGAAGACGGTTACGAACCGCTGGGTGAAGTCAGCCTGGCCGATACCTTTGAGATACCGGAACTGGATATTCATTTCGGAGACACGGAGGAACTCAAAGGGATCAACAGGATAAGCAGGGAGATAAAGGATAAGGATCTAAAGAAAGAAATAGAGAAGCTGGATCTTGCGCAAAGCATAGAAGAACAGACAGCCAGAGAGATTGAAGAACAGGCGGTCATGGAAATGGCAGAGCAGGATGAAAGCTTAAAGGAAAAAAAGGAAAAACGCAGATCGGGGAAGAAAACAGGAAGTAAGAAGAAAGCGTCTTCCGCGGGTGAAGAAATACCGGCAGGATCACCGGAAGAAGACAGACCGAAAAAGACACGGCGGAAAAAAACAGCGGTCTACGAAGATGAAGACAAAGTCATAATAAAGTCGGATGAACTAAAGGCAAGGCGCAAAAAAAAGAAGAGTGAGGCGGTTCTCCCGGAAGAACAGCGGGCGGAAGAGAAGCCTGTCAGGAGATCTGCGGAAGAAAAGCAGCGCAGGAGATCTTCGGAAGAGAAGCCGGTCAGGAAGTCCTCGGAAGAGAAGCCGGTCAGGAAGGCATTGGAAGAGAAGGCGCGCAGGAAGTCCCCGGAAGAGAAGCCTGTCAGGAAGGCATCGGAAGAGAAGGCGCGCAGGAAGTCCTCGGAAGAAAAGCCGGTCAGGAAGGCATCGGAAGAGAAGGCGCGCAGAAAGTCCTCGGAAGAAAAGCCGCACAAAAAATCTTCCGGCAGGAAGAAGCCGGCAGTCAAGAGCAGTACGGGAAAGACCTCATCAGGCAGAAAAAAACCTTCGGATATCCAAAATGATAAAATCAGACCCATAAAGAGTGCTGAGGATAAAAAGGAAGGGCCCAGCGAATTCAGGAAGAGAGCGGCAGACTGGAAGGATCCGGAGACGGTTGAGAAAGCTGAAAGGATCAGCTTTATCAAACAGCGGAAGGAAGCTCTGCAGAAGCGTATAAGAAATATGACGCCCATACAGTGGTCCATGGTCGCAATGGCTCTGATCATATTTATCACGGGCATAATGACCAGCGCCGTATATGCCAACTATCAGGGTGAACAGAACAAGGCAAGGGCACTTGCGAGCCTTACACAGTATACGGAAGATGACAGTTATGCCACGGCGACGCAGACAGTAACGCAGGAGATGCTCCCGGATGCCGTCGATGAACCGGAGCCGGTACAAGCGAAGGTTTTATCGCTTGAAATGTCGTCTGTCGAAAAGGATCTTAAGATCAAACTTGTGGATGATCAGGATACCCTTGTTAAGGATGTCTCATGGAGCGTTACCGTTGCAAAGGAGGAAGAAGACGGAAACGACACCGGTGACAGCGAAGTGTATGAAGACGATGACAGAGATGGCACGATATATATAAATGATATTGCGGCGGGAGAGTATGCAGTAACGCTCAATCCGAGTGATTCCCTCGCGGATTATATACTCCCGCAGGATAAACAGCTGGTATCCGTCAAGGCTACCATCGAGTATAAGGTGATAGCCAATATCCGTGATGAGATCAAGTCGGAGAAGGAAGTCAATGTAGCGCTTGAGGATCCAAACGGCAATCAGGCTGCCGATGTTGAGACGGGTTCGGCACTTACGGATACCGTTGAATGGTGTGAATCCACCAGGACGGAAAACGGCGAGGAATATGTGGAGGCGACCCCGGATCTGACCAAGACCGCCTCATCCATGAAAAAGAGCGGAATGTTTGCCGCACTTGAGAAGATCGGAAGAAGCGGAAGAATGTCCGTGACTGGGAAATCCGTACTGGGACTGAGTATGCCGGCAGGATATACGGTTGCAACGGCGGAAACGGTAAGCGGAGACAATCTGGTTGAAGAACCTCTGGCTGAAGAGCCGGCACCGGCAGTATCATCAGTTAAAATTCGTGTGGAAGGTGATACCACAATTCCTGTTGATGCAAGCGTTACATTGGTTGCGGAGACGGTGAATTGTCCGGACGGAACATCGATAAACTGGGATTTCAGCGATGCGGTTTTGGCAAGTGTCAATACGGACGGAAACAGATGCACGGTTGTGGGAAAACAGGCCGGAAGACTGACTGTCAAAGTAACATGCAAAAAAGACGATAACATAATTGCCGAAGCTTCCTGCGAGATAGTTATAAAGGAAAAATCGGATTCTGATCCTTCGCTGTCGATCTCGGGATCAAGTTCTGTCGGTATGAATTCAACGGTCATCCTTACGGCGGCAGTCACACCGAAAGATGCAACAGTAAGCTGGAGTTCTTCGGATGAGTCTATAGCATCGATATATTCAACCGAAGACGGCGGCAGGAAGTGTACGGTAAAGGGTATAAAGGCCGGAAACGCTACGATAACTGCCTCGGCAAGCAACGGCAAGACCACTACGATGACAATGACCGTCAAGGAAGCTGATGCCAATTACAGTGATGATGCCAAACTGTACGATGCGAGCAAGAACCTGCTGTATGTTAAAGAAGGCGATAATTACAGACCGGCTACATACGGAGATTATAAGGGAGGCATTTATTCCGTCTTCTACAGGAAACAGGGCAGTTATCTTTATACAGGCTGGCAGAATATAGACGGGAAGACATATTATTACACGAGCGATCATAATTATGTGACCGGAGAACAGGTAATTCAGGGTGTTAAATACAATTTCGGTTCGGACGGAGCACTGTCTACAGGATCCGGAACTCTCGGAATAGATGTATCAAAGTATCAGCCGAACATCAACTGGTCAGCAGTCAAGGCATCCGGAGTCAATTATGTGATAATCCGCTGCGGTTACAGAGGAGCAAGTACGGGCGCACTGATACAGGATCCGTATTTTACATCACATATAAAGGGCGCCAAGGCAGCAGGCCTGAAGGTCGGAGTATATTTCTTTACAACGGCACTCACCGAAGCGGAGGCTGTGGAAGAAGCCAGTATGTGTGCCGAGCTGTGTTCCGGATACGGCATCAATTATCCTATCTTCATGGACTGTGAGAACAGTCCGAGGCCGGGATACAATTCCATGTCGGCATCGGAAAGGACTACAATAATAAAGGCATTCTGCAATACGATCAAATCGGCGGGATATACGCCGGGCGTATATGCGAATAAGACATGGCTGTCAAGTTATATCAATACCTCGGCTCTGTCGGGTTGCAAGATATGGCTTGCGCAGTATAATTCCGCAGGTCCGACATATTCGGGAAGATATGATCTGTGGCAGTATACGTCAAAGGGCCATGTGGACGGTATCAGCGGCAATGTGGATATGAACCAAAGTTACCTGGGTTATTAAGTACGAAATAACATCAGATGTCATGCTTGCATGTAAATCTGATGTTATTGAAGTACTTAACAGGCATGAGCAAGGAGCTCCCAAACATGAGTAAGAAGCCACTTGCGAAGCAAGGGAGCGGATTGCGAATGACTGTAGGATTGCGGGAGTTACGAAGTAACGGAGCAATCCGTATAAACTATAGAATTATATAACGAAAAGGAAACAAAACATGGGTAAGATAAGAGTTGAAACATGCAGCATTGAAGGGCTGAAGGTAATAACTCCGACGGTTTTCGGAGATGAGCGCGGATATTTTATGGAGACCTATAACTATAATGATTTTAAGGAAGCAGGCATAGATATGGAATTCGTGCAGGATAACCAGTCGGCCTCCAAGAAGGGAGTGTTAAGAGGACTGCATTTTCAGATAGATTATCCTCAGGACAAGCTTGTAAGGGTCATCCGCGGTGAAGTATTTGACGTAGTCGTTGATATGAGGCCGGGGTCTTCAACCTATGGACAGTGGTACGGAGTAAGGCTGTCCGAGGAAAATAAGAAAATGTTCTTTATCCCGAAGAATTTTGCTCACGGATTTTTGGTCCTGTCGGATTATGCCGAATTCGCATATAAATGCACCGATTTCTATCACCCCAATGACGAAGGAGGGGTCATCTGGAATGATCCCGATCTTGCGATCGAGTGGCCCATAGAGGACGGTATGAAGCTTACCATATCCGATAAGGACACAAAATGGCCCAAATTATCGGATATTAAGAGATAAACAGAGAGGATATTATCAGGTGTCCCGTAAGAAGAAGTTGATAGCGGCAGTTACGACGGCCGTACTGCTACTGAATCTTTATATCATATTACATCATAATCCCCTGGCGGACAGAACACAGGAATTGATCAAGAAGATCGTTTCCTGTGTTATTTTGGAAGGTTTTTATATAGTCTTTCTTAAGATGTATGACTGGATAGTCATACTCCCGAAGGAACTGTATCAGAACCGGAAGCTTATATGGAAGCTTGCAAAGAATGACTTTAAAACGAAGTATGCAGGCTCGTATTTCGGTGTGTTCTGGGGTTTTGTTCCGCCTGTCATAACCGTCCTTCTTTACTGGTTTGTTTTTGGTGTTGTAATGCCCAACAGAGCCACCAATATAAAGGGTGATATGGAACTTCCGTATATCCTCTGGCTCATTGTCGGCATAGTTCCGTGGTTCTATTTTTCCGAAGCTATTTCGAGCGGTACGAATGCACTTCTTGAATACAATTATCTTGTAAAGAAGGTCGTCTTTAAGATAAGTATCCTTCCGATAATAAAGATCGTGTCGGCGCTTTTCGTGCATGCATTTTTTATAGTGTTCACGCTTATACTTCTTGCGTGTTACGGATATTATCCGGACCTGTACACGCTCCAGCTTATCTATTATTCCTTCTGTATGTTTATTTTCGTTCTGGGCTTAAGTTATATTACCTGCTCACTGATCGTCTTTTTCAGGGATCTGGGGCAGATCATAGCTATAGCACTTCAGGTGGGTATCTGGGCAACTCCCATACTTTGGAACCTCCATCTCCTTGATAACAAGCCGGTCATACGGTTTATCATAAAGCTTAACCCGATGACATATATTGTGGAAGGCTACAGAGGTGCGATATTTGATAAACTGGGATTCTGGGAAACCTTCTATTCGACGGCGTATTTCTGGATACTGACAGCCTGTACGTTCGCCGTGGGAGCGATGGTGTTCAAGAGACTAAAGGTTCACTTCGCCGACGTCCTTTAGGAGAACGAAGTACCGCCGACGTATTATAGGAGGGGGCACTACATTGGATTTGGAAATAAAAGAGGAATAATGGAAAAAGATAATAAGGTTGCGATAGAGGTCAGCCATCTTTCAAAAGTATATAAACTCTACGACAGGAACAGGGACCGACTTAAGGAAGCCCTGCATCTTTCGAAGAACATAAACGTCAGGGAGCATTATGCCTTAAATGATGTCAGTCTTACCGTTAATACGGGTGAGACTGTCGGGATAATCGGGACCAACGGTTCGGGAAAATCCACCATCCTTAAGATAATCACGGGAGTACTGAATCCGACTGCGGGCGATGTCAGGATAAACGGAAGGATATCCGCGCTTCTTGAACTGGGTGCGGGATTCAATATGGAATTTACCGGAATAGAAAACATCTATCTTAACGGGACCATGATAGGGTTTTCGGAAGAGGAGATAGACGCCAGACTGCAGGACATACTTGATTTTGCCGATATAGGTGAATTCGTATACCAGAAGGTGAAGACCTATTCAAGCGGTATGTTTGTGCGTCTTGCGTTTGCGGTGGCGATCAACATAGATCCCGAGATACTCATTGTGGATGAGGCTCTGTCGGTTGGGGATGT
>JAEEGL014742643.1_pt1 | contig 15093 bp, 9 predicted proteins | sample 9134231 | NCBI WGS metagenome assembly JAEEGL01 (sample SAMN16246548, study PRJNA631951) | gut metagenome | biome: gut microbiome; feature: rumen; material: fiber-attached | host: Bos | place: Iran: Karaj | collected 2018-10 | reverse complement strand
ATGTCAACAGGAAATTTGAAAAATTTTTAAAATAAGAACCATTGGGGACGTTTCACTTTGGCGGTGCACAGCCAAAGTGAAACGTCCCCAATGGTTCTTTTATTCTCTTATTATTCCACTCTTCCCTCGGGTTTGCCGTTCACCGCATCGATCACGATGGTGCAGCCTTCCGTAGCTTTTCCTTCAAGAATGAGTCTTGCGCTTATTGTTTCGACATTTCTCTGGATATATCTCTTAAGCGGCCTTGCGCCGTATGCGGGATCATAGCTTTCGGAAACCGCCAGCTCCTTAGCGGCATCCGTGAGCCTTATGCGGATCTGCTTATCCTCAAGCCTCTTGTTCACATCCTCCGCAAGAAGATCGATTATTCCGAAGATATCGTCCTTTGACAGCGGCTTGAACATGATGACCTCATCCAGACGGTTCAGGAATTCCGGTCTGAAGTGGCTCTTCAGATCCTCCATTACCGCTTCTTCGGTCTCTTTGCCGATCGCGCCCTCACGCTCGATGCCGTCAAGTATGTACTGCGAGCCTATGTTGGAGGTCATAATGAGGATCGTGTTTTTGAAATCCACGGTTCTGCCCTGCGAATCCGTTACACGGCCGTCATCCAGGATCTGAAGCATCACATTGAACACATCGGGATGCGCCTTCTCCACCTCATCAAACAATACGACGGAATACGGTTTTCTTCTCACGGCTTCGGTCAGCTGACCGCCTTCCTCATAGCCGACATATCCGGGCGGTGCTCCGATGAGTCGCGATACTGAGAATTTCTCCATATATTCGCTCATATCGATACGTACCATATTTGCTTCATTATCGAAAAGACTCGCCGCAAGCGATTTTGCAAGCTCCGTCTTACCGACGCCGGTAGGTCCCAGGAACAGGAACGATCCGATCGGCTTTGTGGGATCCTTGATGCCCGCTTTTGAACGTAGTATCGCCTCTGTTACAAGCTGTACCGCGTTGTCCTGACCGACCACCCTCTTATGAAGTTCCTCGTCGAGATGGAGCGTCTTGCTCCTTTCGCCTTCAGTCAGTTTATGTACCGGTATGCCTGTCCACCTCGAAACGATCTCAGCGATCTCGTCCTCATCCACGGCTTCGTGCACAAGCTCGTTTTCTTTGAGCCTGCTCTTCTCTTCTTCTGCCGCAAGGGCTTTCTGGAGTTCGGGGAGCTTACCGTACTTGAGTTCTGCCGCCTTATTCAGGTCATATGACCTCTCTGCCGCCGCGATCTCGTTGTTCAGCGCTTCCATCTGCTCTCTGAGTTTTACGACTCTGTCGACCGACGCCTTTTCGCTGTCCCATTTCGACTTTACGGAAGCATATTCTTCGCGCTGCTCCGCAAGCTCCTTCTGCAGATTTTCCAGCCTTTCCACACTCTGACGGTCCTTTTCCTTCTTCAGAGCCGCTTCCTCTATCTCAAGCTGCATTATCCTTCTTCTGATCTCATCAAGTTCCGCGGGCATCGAATCCAGTTCGGTCTTTATCGAAGCACACGCCTCATCCACAAGGTCTATGGCCTTATCCGGAAGGAAACGGTCGGATATGTATCTGTTGGAAAGCACCGCTGCCGAAACCAGCGCTCCGTCTGTGATCTTAACTCCGTGGAAGACCTCATATCTTTCCTTTATTCCTCTTAAGATAGAGATCGTGTCCTCAACTGTCGGCTCATCGACCATAACGGGCTGAAATCTTCTTTCGAGAGCCGCATCCTTTTCTATGTACTGTCTGTATTCATCAAGCGTCGTGGCACCTATACAGTGAAGCTCGCCTCTCGCAAGCATGGGCTTCAGCATATTGCCGGCGTCCATCGAGCCTTCGGTCTTTCCGGCTCCTACTATGGTATGAAGCTCATCTATGAACAGGATGATACGGCCATCGCTGTTCTTGACTTCTTCAAGCACAGCCTTCAGCCTTTCCTCAAATTCGCCCCTGTATTTTGCACCCGCGACAAGCGCGCCCATATCCAGTGAGAACAGTGTCTTGTCCTTCAGGGTTTCGGGCACGTCGCCGGCAACTATACGCTGTGCCAGTCCCTCGACGACAGCGGTCTTTCCGACACCGGGCTCACCGATCAGAACGGGATTGTTCTTTGTCTTTCTCGAAAGTATCCTTATGACATTTCTGATCTCGGAATCCCTGCCGATAACGGGATCGAGCTTCTGCTGCCTTGCACGCTCGACAAGGTCATATCCGTATTTCTCGAGGGATTCGTATGTGCCCTCGGGATTATCCGTTGTGACCTTCACATTTCCCCTTACATCCTGAAGTGCCTTAAGGAAGCGTTCCCTCGTGATGCGGAACTGTTTGAACAGATCAGTAAGCTCCGAAGTGGGATGCTTCATTATGCTTAAGAACAGGTGCTCCACGGAAACATAGGAGTCGCCCATGGCCTTTGCCTCATCCTCCGCATAGATCAGTGCCTTGTTCAGTTTGTCGCCCATATAGACATTTCCGCCGCTGACCTTCGGCCTCTTCCTCAGTATACCTTCGATCTGCGCCGTGAACACTTCAGGGCTTATCTCCATTTTCTCAATAAGCCTCGAGATCAGGCTGTCTTCTATGGTCATAAGGCTGTACAGAAGATGCTCGGGCATAAGCTCCTGATGCCCGTAGTCATATGCCAGCTTTTCGCAGTTGTTCACCGCTTCCATAGACTTTTGCGTATATTTGCTTATATTCATAAATTATCACCACCTCACAAAAAAAGTATGATACAACACGTTTCGTTCTTTACGCTTGTATCATACTCTCGGTTGTTAGCACTGTCAAGAGGTGAGTGCTAATTGTTTATATTTATTTCATTTATGCGTCTCAGTTCATCATCTGAAAACCTTGTATTTTCAAGGGCTACGAGGTTTTCGTCGAGTTGTTCTGCCCTGCTTGCTCCGATGATAACTCCGGTCACATCTTCATCCTTAAGCACCCAGGCTATCGCCATCTGCGCGAGGCTCTGGCCGCGTTCTTTAGCGATCTCCGAAAGAAGTCCGATCTTCCTGATCATATCGGGATTTCTCACGTCATCGACTTTAAGATACCTTCCGTCCGTCACAACGCGGGAGTCCGCCGGTATGTCATACAGATACTTTCCGGTCAGCATACCCTGAGCCAAAGGGCTGAACGCAAGAAAGCCTATGCCCTTTTCTCCGAGATAGTTCTTGAGCCCCGTCCTTTCCGCCTTCCTGTCAAGAAGCGAATATCTGCTTTGGTTTACGATAAACGGAGTTTTAAGACGCTTGAATATCTTCGCCGCGGCATCCGTCTGCTCTTTGTTGTAATTCGACACACCCACATACAGCGTTTTGCCGGCTCTCACCAGATCGCTCAGCGCTCCGCAGGTTTCCTCCAGCGGAGTTTCGGGATCCGGGCGGTGATGATAGTATATGTCCACATGATCCAGCCCCATCCGCTTCAGGCTTTGATCCAGGCTTGCGATCAGATACTTCCTGCTCCCGTGGTCGCCGTAGGGTCCCGGCCACATATCGAACCCGGCCTTGGTTGACACCAAAACCCCGTCCCTGTGGTCCAAAAGGCCTTTCATTATCTTGCCGAACATGACCTCGGCACTTCCGTACGGCGGGCCGTAGTTGTTTGCAAGGTCAAAGGAGGTTATGCCTCTTTCGAAAGCCGAATATATGAGAACGCGGGCATCATCTTCTTTTGCATTTTGGCCGAAGCCGTGCCACAGCCCCAATGAAACAGCGGGCAGTTTAAGCCCGCAGTTTCCGCAATTGTTATATTTCATTTCCGGCATCATATATCTTTTCCAATTCTTTTCTGCACTTTACAAATTCCACGCCGAGATCCGGGTCAAAATATGTTCCGATGCCGTTCACGATCTCATCGAATGCTTCGTTAAAGGTCTTTTTGCCATTTTCGTCCCCGTCCTCTATCAGCGTGTCAAGGGCATCCAGATATGCGACTATACGGGCCTCCATCGGGATCTCCTTACCCCTTAAGCCATAAGGAAGACCGCTGCCGTCCCATCTTTCATGGTGATAATTGGCTATTATCGCCGCTATCTCCGTGAACCGGCTGCCTTTTTCGGTGCCGTTTATGCCCGAAAGCACCTTTCTCACGATCTTTGTGCCTTCCTCGGTATGAAGACGTATGATCGTCTTTTCCTGCTCGGGCGTTTTGTTCTTTGCGCAGAGGATCTCGTCGTCTATCGCTATCTTTCCGAGATCATGCATCGGCGTCGCCATTCTGATCGCATCGAGATATTCTTCGGTTAAATCCGGCCTGCCCGACCGCTTAAGGGCATCCGTGAATACCTCCACGCCCTTCACTGTTCTTACGATATGCTCACCCGTACTGCTGTCGCGGCTCTCAACAAGTGTTGCGAGTCCGAGTACGAGCCTGTTCTGCATATCCCGTATCTCTGTTTCCTTCTTTTTAACGTCCTCTTCGAGTTCGTTACTGTATTGTTCCTCTACCTCGGCGATCTTTTCCCTCAGTGTCACATCCTCCATCTCAACGAATGTGCCCACCGATGCATCCCCGTTTCGCAGGAAGATATCGCTTAAGCTTATCTCATATTTACTGCCGTTTATGTCAAGAATTTCCTGATCCTCAGGTCTGTACAGTCCGTATCTCAGCTCTTTGACATGGCTCGCGATCTTATTGTAAAAACGCCCCGCATCCTCGGGCACGGGTTTTCCTATTGAAAGCGACTTTATCTCCGGGAATATGAGCTTTGCCTTCTCGTTTGCATTTATAAAGCCTTCGCGCTTATCGAATACAGCAATGCCCTCCTCGTCCTTTTCATTCATGGCTTCCTGTATGCAGCCGGTCAGATCATGGATCTCGGCGTCCACCACTATCCTCATGCAGAGTATCGTAGCCATTAGATAACCTATTGAAGTCAGGGAGATCGGAAGTGATACATATCTGTCCGCAATGCAAAGGACGATCAGCGCCATTGCCAGATAAAACGACACAGTGATCATCTTTTTGGACATCGTGTTTATCTTATTCCTTGCTTTTATGAAGACATACAAAAAGCCCACTCCGTAGATGATCAGCATCATACTGTAGAGTATGTGTGTCGGGCCGTATTCCCTTTCAAGGGTGGAATACCCTGCATTATGGATCGCAAGATAGACCTTTGAATAATAGATATCCCAGTTACCGACCGTAGAAGCCAGCAGCATTATAACCGATGAATATGCCACAGCCGCTATCTCTGTAAACCTCGGAAGTTCGACCTTTCCGAGTCTTGCAACCGCCAGAAACAGAAAGGCGGGAAGAAATGCGCTTCCGAAATAGAACACTTTATAGGAAAACAGCGCCATCTCCAGGCTTTTTGCCCCGGCCACCATAAGCTGGCCGTAGCTTCTCAGCACGAGCGCAAGACATATATAGAAGAACAGCTCGCTCTGATACTCTTTTCTGCTTACGTAATTGAAGAATATAAGAAGATTTAGTGCGAAGATCACGGCATATATGATTATTATGGTCATATGTTATCCTCCTTCGCTTCTTCCGCTATTTCCGCTTCGTACTTATTGTACAGTGCCTCAAGCTGAGGGCGCACAGTAAGGAAGGCCTTTCCGAGGTCAGGATCGAAATGTGTTCCTATTGATTCCTCTATTATCCTGAAGGCTTCGTCATAGCTGTATGCCTCTTTATAATACCTCTTGCTTACAAGGGCGTCGAATACATCGGCAAGCGCCATGATACGCGCTTCGACCGGGATCTCCTCACCTTTAAGTCCCATCGGATAACCCTGTCCGTTCCATTTTTCATGGTGATACTGAGCCACGTTCGCAACAATATTTACAAGTTCCTCGTCATTCATGCCCGAGAATACGCGCCTTACGATGACCGCTCCCTTTGAGGCATGGGTCTTCATGATCTCATATTCTTCGGGTGTGTACTTTCCCTTCTTTCTCAGCACGGCATCCGCCACGGCGATCTTTCCGAGATCGTGCAGGGGCGCCGCGATGACCACCTTATGAAGAAACGCCCGGCCTAACGGATAGCCGGATCCGATCAGACCTTCCGAGAATATCCTGACCACATCACTGGTCCTTCTTATATGTCCTCCGGTTGAAGTGTCACGGCTTTCGATCATACCGGCCATACCGGTAACGATGGTCTGTCTTATACTCTCAAGATTTCCGGTCTTTTCGTAGACCTCCGCCTCCAGCCTTGTACGGTAGTTCTTGAGCATCTCGTAATACTTGACTTCTTCCCTTACGTCAAAGACTTCAAGCACCCAGCCCCTGTCGCCGAACTGGCCGGTTGCATTGATCCGGTTAAGCCGGACTCTCAGATGGTTTCCGTTGAATTCGACCCGGTCAAGCCTTTGATCCTCCGAATTCACAAGCGGCAGGAAGATCTCGTTGTAAAACCTTGTATGCTCGATCATGGAAATGCTTGTATCGATCTCTACATTTTTTAATTCCGGGAACATATCGAGAGCCTTTTTGTTATATGCGGTGATCCTGTTCCATATGCTGACAACGATGTAGCCGTTTTCTCTCTCCCTCTCCTCGATATTTATGAGGTTGGTATTCATACTGAGCAGGTTTGCCCTTCTGAAGAGGAGCACGAAAAATGTCATACCTATCGAAAGGGCTATGGGCATAAGCTTTATGGGCAGATTCAGGAGCCTTTCCCCGAAATATGTGAAATACACCAGCCCCCATATGACCGTATACGTTATGACAAGCCGGTTGGAATACTTTCTCCTGTTCCTTACGCCGTTTACTATAACTATGACCGCAACAATAAAGTAAATGAAGAGATACAGATAATAGAAGGCATGCCAGGGGCCGTATGTTTTGTGAAGCACCGTGATACCGTCCACGTCTTCGATCCAATAGCCGGAGTAATAGTAGTCGAGGTATCCCGATGACCACGCCATGGCCAGCACCACTATCGCCAGCGCGGACAGCGCGGCATATACCCTCGTCTTCATATTTATGTTGCAGAGTTCGGCACCGATCTTCATAACCACGATAGGCAGCAGGCAGCCGCCGAGATATGTTATGCGGTTTGCTTCGATCGCGACTTCTGCATTCCGGGCGTTCATCATCACCATATAACCGCCGATGGTTATTATCACGATGGCGCACAGAAGCATATGGTTCACGTTTCTTTTCTTTCGCCCCAGCGATATGACGAGCTGCTCAAATATCAAAGTGAAAAACAGAGCGTAGATCACATATTTGTAGATCTGATAATCCATGCCTTCCTCCCCGGTCAGTGTACAGGCGTATAATCAAAATCCAGAAATCTTAAACTGTCAACTGAGTGTGCATCAAGCCCCTTTAAGGTTTTCACCTCAGGGGGTACCATTCTCCAGAATTCATCCCAGTAGTGATCTCTTTTAAGGGATGAAGCGTAATTCTTTTCAAGATATATGTCCGTGCCTTTGGCCGCGTCTATGATCTTCTGCGAGATCGCAGCCATATCTTCGGTCCATTCCCTGCAATTTCTGAATATCCTGTCGGGATGGGCCACCACATCAAAGAGGCCTGTCTTTATACCTCTTATCATACCTTCGCTGAGTCCGTAGCGCTCATCGCTGTTCTCTTCGTTCTTCTTCGCAAAATAGATGGTTCCGTCTTCCCGTTCGTAATAATGCTGTCCGAGTATGAGAAGATCGAATATCCCGGAATTCCTCGTTTCCCGTATGTATTCCTCGTAGGACGGAAAGTATTCCATCTCCATACCGAGCTTCAACGTTATATCCCCGGCATATTCCTTTCGGAGAGCGTTCATTGTCGACACATATTCTTCCCTCTCCGAAAATAGCATTCTTGTGCCGATCCTGTCCCCGGGGTAAGGTGCGTGGTCAGTAAACCAGATCTCATCCGCCCCAAGGGATATGGCCTTTTCTATGTACTCCCTGTCCGTTCCCGTGGCATGCTTGCAACGGGCTGTATGGATATGGAACATAGCCTTGTCTGAAACATGGATCATTTGTTATATCCTCTTTTAGCATTTATTAAATCATCATTTAACTATCTTTTTACGAGCCAGGCCGATGAGGATATCCACGCATTTTTCCATAGACTGGGTGGTTACATACTCAAAGCGTCCGTGATAGTTGGCTCCTCCGGTACAGAGGTTGGGGCAGGGAAGTCCCATAAAGGAAAGTCTTGCACCGTCCGTGCCGCCGCGGATCGCGCATACCTTGGGAGTAATGCCGAGCTCCGTCATAACATCCTTTACGTTGTCGATCAGGAACATATGCGGCTCGATCTTGTTCTTCATATTGCTGTACTGATCCTTGATATCGATATCAAATGTACCTTCGCCGTAAACCTTGTTAAGGTAAGCGGCAGTCTCGCGTGCGACTCTCTTCTTTTCCTCAAGCTTTGCCGCATCGTGATCTCTCAGGATATAATGCATAACGGCTTTATCCACATTTCCTTCCATATTGGTCAGATGGTGGAAACCTTCATAGCCCTCCGTATGCTCGGGCACCTCATTTTCGGGAAGCATGCGGTCAAATCTCATACCGAGAGTCAGGGCATTCTTCATAACATCTTTAGCAGAGCCGGGATGAACGCTCTTACCGGTAACCGTGACCGTAAGCGCCGCGGCATTGAAGTTCTCGTACTCGATCTCGCCGAGAGCGCCGCCGTCAACGGTATAGGCATAGTCCGCACCGAATTCCTTTACATCGAAGAAATCCGCGCCGCGGCCCACTTCCTCATCGGGTGTGAAACCGATCAGTATCTTTCCGTGCTTGATCTCGCGGTTAACGAGAAGGTATTCCGCCATAGTCATGATCTCGGCAACGCCTGCTTTGTCATCCGCTCCGAGAAGCGTTGTACCGTCGGTCACGATGAGATCCTCTCCGACTCTGGTGAGCAGATCCGGATATTCGTCGGGTCCCATGTAAAGGCCCATTTTCTTGTTTATCTCAACAGTCTTTCCGTCGTAATTCTTTATGATGCGCGGCTTAACATCCTTGCCTGATACGGCATCGCTCGTATCCATATGCGATATGAAACCGAGGGCAGCGCATTTTTCGTCAGTAGTCGCGGGAATCTCCGCATATATATAGCATTTGTCGGTAAGTCTGACGTTATGGGCTCCGATCGCCTTAAGCTCATCCACCAGCATATTTGCAAGGTCAAACTGCTTTTTTGTGCTGGGAACCTCTTCAACCTCTTCCTGAGACTGGGTATCCACCTTTACATATCTTAAAAATCTTTCAAGTACTGTTTCCATCTGTGTCTTCCTTTCAAAAAAATATACCCCGGGGCAGCATGATGCCCCAAGGTATAATTATATTACTTAGTGTCCAACAAATCAACGGCAACGCTCATAAAACGGCGCTTTCGTTTGTTCCCTGCATTTCCAGCTGCGCTGTTACGAGGCCGTAGTATATGCCCTTCTTCGCCATAAGCTCATTATGCGTTCCGATCTCGGCGATACCGTGACCGTCGATGACCACAAGCCTGTCGGCGTTTTTGAGCGTAGAGAGCCTGTGTGCGATCGCAAACGTTGTCTTTCCGGAGGTAAGACGGTTCAGTGCGGTCTGGATCAGATACTCGCTTTCTGTATCAAGACTCGCCGTAGCTTCGTCAAGTATAAGTATCCTCGGATCATTGAGAATGGCTCTCGCTATGGCTATCCTCTGCCTTTCTCCGCCGGAGAGGTTGTTGCCCTTTTCGCTTATGTACGTGTTGTAGCCGTCGGGTGTCTTGCATATGAAGTCGTGCGCATTTGCCATCTTTGCGGCTCTTATGACTTCCATAGGTGTTGCTTCGGGACGCGCAAAACGTATGTTATTGAGTATGGTTCCAGAGAAAAGGAAGGTCTCCTGGAGTACAACACCGATCTGCGAATGATAGTCCGCAAGCTTTATGTCCTTTATGTTTATGCCGTCCACAAGGAGTTCGCCGTCGTCTATGTCATAGAGGTGCATGATGAGGTTGATCAGCGTGGATTTGCCCGCGCCCGACGAGCCCACGAGACCGATCATCTCTCCGGGCTTTACCTTAAGGTTTATGCTCTCAAGGACCGGCTCATATGATTTGTAGCCGAACGTGACATTCTTAAACTCTATTTCACCGGTCACATCATGCGTAACCGCCGCTTCGCTGTCGCGGATCTTCGGTTCCTGCTGCATAACATCGCTGATACGCTCAACACTCGTAATTAGGTTCATAAGAAGTCTCGGCATATTTGAAAGCCAGCCGACATACATATACATCATCGATGTATAGTTTACGAACTGCATAAGCTCGCCGACCGACTTATTGTCGGCAAGCACGCTGCGCCCGCCGAAATATGTGACAAGGTATACGCCTACACCCATCATAAACTGCATAAGAGGGAAGAACACGGCCCAGAAGGTCTCGTTCTTTCTCTGCGTGATCGCATAATCCTCTGCCGTTGCGTTAAAGTGCTCGGATTCCTCTTCTTCCTTACCGTAGGTCTTTACAACAGCCATGCCGGACAGAACATCGCGGAGGTTGCTGCTGATCTTGTCGTCCTTTTTCCACTGCATATGAAAACGCCTGTGGATGTTGTGACGGAAGGCGATGGATATAAATACCGACAGCGGGATGAAGACCATCGACAGTATCGTGAGCTTCCAGTCCAGAATCAGCATATATACGACAACGCATACAAGGATGATCGCGATCGTGAAGAGGTTGCAGAAAGCATCTCCCATAAAGTCGCTGATCCTCTGCGTATCTCTTATGATACGGTTCATAAGATCGCCGGGCTTGCGGTCGTCGATGTACGAAAGCGAGAGCATCTGTATCTTTGTGTAAAGCTTTTTTCTCAGATCCATACTTATGATCGAGCCGAGTTTTGAGCAGAAGTAGTTTTTCAAAAGGTTGATGACCGCTATGGATATGCTCATCGCAAACATACCGCCGAGGCACAGCATCGCAACGTTCATCGTCCCGTCATCCTTGGTAAGCACATCGTCCACCAGATGCTTCTGTATCTCGGGATTCAGAAGTGTTGTGAGCGATGCCAGCATCATCAGTGTAAATATGCCGAGGAGACGGAGCTTATACGGCGCGACCATCACAAGCATCTCGTGCACAAGACCTGCTTTTTTGCCGGAGCAGTGCGGGCAGTTTTTGGTGCCGGGAAGCGCTCTGTGGCAGATCGGGCAATATTTCTCGTACTCGTCGCTGCTGACTCTGTCAGTCCTTCCCTGTATCAGATAGCGGCAGCCTTTTGCGACATACGCATATCTCGCAAGGTGGGTTGATGAGTATTTGGCAAACCTTACGGTCTCCGACTCGTCGCAGCCTTTCGGAATACCGTACAGTATGCCGCAGGATATGCCCGCTTCGCTCTTTATCGTATCAAAATCCTTAAGGGCGTGGGTCTCTTTCAGCTGCCCGCCGCAGAGCACATAAAGGTTCTCCTTTGTGACCGCAATGAAGGCATCTTTCATAAACTTTCCGTCATCAGCGATATCAAAGGGCACGGCATATATTATTTCTTCCTCCGAAACACCCGGAAGAAGCTTCTTGTATTTCTCGGGTAATGAAATTCGTAATTCCACGGTTTCTCCTTCAGACTGTCTTACAGGAACAGATCCAGCTTCTTTCTCTCTGTGGGGGTAAGCGCCGTAACATCCGGTATCTCAAAGCGGTTTTCGTCGATGTCCATTATCAGTATCCTTGTTTCCGAAAGATGCACAACATCGCTGCCGCCCATATGTATCGCAAAGCGGCATTCGCCTCTGTCTGTCATAACGTCAAAATACGCATATCCGTACTCGTCCTTTATGCTCTTTATACCCGTGATGACAGGCGTGAAATAGCGAAGATCGAGCTGCTCTTTGATGAGGTCGGCCGTCTTTTTCGAAAGGTCGGACATATTCTCGATTATGCCGATCTCCTTGGATTTTTCGTCTGTTGTCCTTATCGATATGAACCGGTCCGGATCTGTAAAGGGGAACATCCTTACGGCCAGAACCCTGGGATAAGTCGTGTCTCCGGTCTTAATGCTTAAAAACCCGCCTTTTGTGCGGATGAATTCCGTGTTCTTTTCATCAAGGAGATTGATCTTCAGCATCTCCTCGGTTTCTTTTTCCATTTCGGCAAGATTAAACTCTTTTTCTTCCATGTCGTCCTCTCATTCTTTCAAAGCCAGGGCTTTGGTCTGCAGCTCCATAAGCTTAAAGTAGGTTCCGTGAAGCTCTTCCAGCTCTTTATGAGTGCCCTTTTCCGTGATCTCGCCGTTATCCAGCACGCAGAGGAAGTCGGCATCTCTCAAGGTCGAAAGCCTGTGTGCTATCGAGATCGTTGTCCTGTCCTTTACGAGATAGTTTATGGCCTTCTGGATCGCTCTTTCTGTTTCCGTATCCACAGATGCGGTCGCCTCGTCCAGGATCAGTATCTTCGGATCAGCAAGTATCGCTCTTGCTATGGATATCCTCTGCCGCTCGCCGCCCGAAAGCTCTCTTCCCGAGCTTCCGACCATCGTGTTGTATCCGTCGGGCATACGCAGAATGAACTCATGCGCGCTTGCAAGCTTTGCCGCGCGGATGATCTCCTGCTTGGTGGCCTTCGGGTTTGCATATGCTATGTTTTCCTCGACCGTTCCCATAAAGATATAGGTCTCCTGGGAAACCATTGCAACATTTCTGCGAAGATCGTGGAATGCTATGCGCCTTATATCGACACCGTCAAGCAAAATGCTTCCCTCCTGGGGATCATACATTCTGGATATCAGATTTACCAGCGTTGTCTTTCCGGCGCCGGAGCGTCCGACTATGCCGAGCATACTGCCTGCGGGAATCTTAAGGTTTATATTCTTAAGCACCGGCCTGTTGATCTCATATCCGAAGGTCACGTTTTTGAGCTCTATCTCGCCCTTCGGCTTTTCCATCGAAACGGGATCTTCATCCTCTCTTATCTCCGGAACGGCATCGATGATCTCAAACATTCTCTGTGCGGCGTTCATGCTGTCGGACCACCATCTGAACACACGGGATGCAAAGTTCATCGGGCCGTTCAGCTGATCGACATAGCCTATAAATGTGATAAGGATTCCGAGCTCCATCTGCTTCTTTACGATGATCAGATAAACTCCCAGCACCCAAATAAGTATGGTCGCCACATTATGCGTCAGGTTGAAAACGAAATATATGAAATTCGATATGCCCACAATGGACATTTCCGAATCCTTAAGGCGTTTGTTTACGGATCTGAACCTTTCCTCCTCGCGCTCCTCCTGGCCGAAGGCTTTTACAACACGCGCGCCCGAGAGGTTGTCATTGACCCTGCTGTTAAGCGTTCTCTCCGCCCTGTGCCTGTGGCCGAAGGCCGTCCACATCCTCGGTCTGAAGAAGAATGAAAATACGAAGGCGCCGGGAAGCAGCACCATTGCCGCAAGAGTCATCTGCCAGTTGATCGAGAACATCATTACAAGAGTGGCTAACAGGGTAAAGAAGTGAATGAATATGTAGGGGAAGCCGTCGATAAAGAAGCCCGTTACTCTGTCCGCATCCCTGAGCACCCTTGTCATAAGGCCGCCGGTCTGACGATTCTTGAAGAAGCTTATGGAAAGCTTTCCCATCGTCTTGAATATGTCCTTCTTTATGTCCTTTACGACGCCCGAAACTATGCGCGCGGTAAACACGCCCTGAAGCACGGTAAGGAGCTGCAGGGTCAGCCTTGCCATAAACATTGTGAGTATCACGAGAAACAGCGCAAGGACATAGTCAGCATTCTTTATTCCGATAGAGAGCAGGAAGTCCCCGTTTTTCTTTAAGATATAGTCATAAAGAACAACGCCGTTCAGATAGGGCCATACGAGGTTAAGTGCAGCAACCGCAACATATATGGCCACCATAAAGATCATAAGACCCTTATAGGGCTTAAAATAGCCAAAGGTCCGCATAAAGATGGACTTTCTGTCCATACAGCGGGGGCAGACCTTTCTTTCGGGGTTCGGATACATCATTCCGCATTTCGGGCAATAGATATCATCGTCACCGCCTCGGCCTCCTCTGCCGCCTCGACCGCCCGGTCCGTGTCCTCCGGGTCCGTGTCCTCCGGGTCCTTCCGGGCCGCCTTCTTCGCCCTTTTCCTCGAATTTATGGGCAAATTCTCTTTGAAGAACATGTATGTCTTTTCTGTACAGATTAGAAAAAACTGCAACGGTCTTTATCAGGCCGTCGCAGAATTCCGCAACAAGAATACCGCAGGCCACCTGCGGCTCAACATTCAGTTTTTTAAGGTCGGATGCGGAGATACGAGTGCATTTCCAGTCTCTTTCCGGGTCCGCATCCCTGTCCTTAAGGTTCAGAAAGCCCTTGAAGGAATGTACCTTATTCTTCTCGGGTTCCGAACAGAAGGTGTAGAGTGCTTCGGAAGTGAGGACAAGGTATCCGTCCGCATATTCCCCGTTCGTGTTCATATCGGTGGGAGAAAGCGCCAGAACTTCCTCATCTTTTCCGCCCAGTTCTTCTATGACCTTTTGAACGGACAGCGGGAGAACGATCTTTTTCTTCTCCCCGTCTTTCATTTCTTTGATCTCCATATGATCAACTCCATCGGATCAGTATTTTTCAGTCGTTGTGCTGCATTCCACCCCTATAAACAAAGGAAGATCGTATTCTGTGTCTATTATCATATAAACAAAGGGTCTGTCGAGATCTATCATATATCCCGCAGGCATGATCGCCGTGTTCTTTCTCATCTCAACCACGGTTGCCGCTCCGGCCTTTGTACCTTTTTCATCCACGGAAATAAAGGTTTTCTGTATGACCTTTCCGATGCAGAGGGCGCCGTTTCCGCCATCCTCTTCCATGCCCGTGAAATCCGCATTCGAGGTGAATGCCGTGGGCATACCCATATTCGCGAGGCCGTCGTTAAAGAGGTATTCGCATTCCATCTTAAACTTCGGGATCTTTGCAACTATGGCCGCACTCTTCCTGTTTTTTAAGAGATTTGACAGCTTCTCTCCGGTAAGGGATGCGACATATGCGTCTATATCCGTGCCTTCCGCCGGAAGAAGTGCCGCAAAGGCATACCTGTCCGCATAGTATTTAATGAAACCGACAGTGTTGTCATCAGACAGCAGAACGCTTTCGGATGACTTCATCATTTCCGTTTCTTCCGCTTTTCCCGAGGCATT
>JAEEGL013183315.1_pt1 | contig 15093 bp, 12 predicted proteins | sample 9134231 | NCBI WGS metagenome assembly JAEEGL01 (sample SAMN16246548, study PRJNA631951) | gut metagenome | biome: gut microbiome; feature: rumen; material: fiber-attached | host: Bos | place: Iran: Karaj | collected 2018-10 | reverse complement strand
GATGGACCAGCTTTGCCATGCCGGCGATGTCGTTCACCGCCCCGGTCTCGTTGTTGACCATCATCACCGACACCAGGACCGTGTCCGGACGGAGGGCGGCAAGCAGGTCCTTCCTGGAGACCGTCCCGTCTGGCATGGGCTTCAGATACGTCACCTCGAACCCCTGCTCCTCCAGGGACCGGACCGGGTTCAGGACGCCGTGATGCTCCACGGCGGTGGTGATGATATGGCGGCCCCGCCTGCCGTAGCGCCGGGCCACGGAGAACGCGGCGAAGTTGTCCCCCTCCGTGCCGCCGGAGGTGAAATACACCCGTTCAGGGACACAGCCCATGGCGTCTGCCACCTGCTCCCTGGCCGCCTTCACCGCCTGCTCCGCCCGGAGTCCCAGCCCGTGGACGGCGGAGGGATTGCCCCAGTTCTCCGTCAGGGCCCGGGTCATGGCAGCCACCGCCTCGGGGCAGGGCTTCGTTGTCGCGGCATTGTCCAGATAGATCAATGAAAACACTCCTACTCTGTTGGCTTGTTTCGTCGTACCTTTCATTATATCCGCCCGGGGCGGGAAAAGCAAGAAGGCGAAGGCCGTATCCGGGCGCAGAAAGGTCCCGGCAGGCAGGGCCTGCCGGGACCTGGATGAATAAGGATTATCTGGCGTAGTAGCGGTCCACAGCCTGCTGATACAGGGTGATGGTGTCTTCAATGCCCAGATCATAGATCTGATCGATGAAGTCTTCCCACTCAGCCATGTCGCGGTCACCCACGGCAAACTTGGTGAGGTTCTCCTCGACCAGGGTGCGGATGTCGGCATAGATGGCGTCGAACTCATACTGCTCGTCCGCATTCAGCTTCACATCGGGGAGCTTCCAGGCATCGTCAGCATTCCGGTCCCATACGTCAGCGCACTCGAACTGCACATCCATGGTGTAGGTGGAAGGCGTCTTGGGGCAGAGCATGGGAACCACGGAGTAGATCCAGTAGGTGGGACGCTCCATGGCGCTGAGCTCGGAGTTCAGATAGGTGTCGGAATAGGCAAGCTCGCCGTTCTCATCCCATACATAGGAGCCTTCCTGATCCTCGGTCTCCTCCACGCCCATGGCGGAGAGCAGCGCGCCCTCTTTGGTGAAGAAGAAGTCAAGGTAGGTGCCCAGCTTCTCCAGATCCACCGGGGTGGTGGTCACGGCGATGCCCGCCAGACGGCCGGAGACAGGAGAGGTGGAGGTGCCGAAGTGGGTAACCTCACCGGGGGTCTTGGTGATGGGAGGCACAGGCGCGATCTCAAAGTCGGGATCGTTGGACTGGCCGATGGAATAGTAGGTGGGGATCATGCCGGTCTCACCGAAGAACACGCCGGTGTTGCCGGAGCCGATGGTGCCGCCGAATTCCATGGGGTTCTGGTTCTTGGAGATGAAGTCAGGGGAGATGATGCCGTCCTCATACCACTTGTGGAACATCTCCATGTACTCCTTGTAGCCGTCCTCGATGATGCCGTACTTCACTTCCTTGTCCACACAGTAGTAGGGATCGGAGTTGAAGGGGAAGGTGGAGAAGCCGCCCCACACGCCCAGGCCGGAGACCAGCGCGTTGGAGGTGTGGACCAGGCCGGCCACGGCCATCAGGGACTCGCTGAGGCCCAGCTCGTCCTTGAAGGTATAGAGCACGTTCTCCAGCTCATCATAGGTCTCGGGGATCTCCAGGCCGACCTTCTCCAGGTAGTCCGTCCGGACGAGCAGGCCTTCGCCGGCGCCGGAGGGATAGTTGTTGATGGAGATCAGCCGGGGCAGATTGCCCTCGTCGGTGTGCAGATCCAGCTTGACCTTTTCGGGGAGCTGGTCGTAGCACTCCTTGTAGGCGGGCATGTAGTTCTCGGTCATCTCGGTCAGGTCGATGAAGACCTCGTCCTCGATGGCTGCGTCATAGGACCCGGTCCACAGCTGCGCCACGTTGGTGATGACGTTGGGCAGGTCGTTGGAGGCCACACGCAGCTGGAACTGCTCGGAGTTGGAACTGGTGGAAATGCTGACGATGTCAACCTTTACGCCGGTCATTTCCGTGGCCTTGAGCAGGCCCTTGTTGTCCGCGAAGCCGTTGGGCATGTAGTTGCCCGCGCGGTCGGAGAAGCTCACCCACATGGAGAAGGTGAAGTCCGGATCGTCCGGGAACAGGGGCAGGTCATAGGTGTAGTCCGTGGTGATCAGGCCGCCCTCGGCGGGAGCCTCTTCGGCTTCCTCGGCGGGCTCTTCCGCGGAACCCTCTTCCACAGAGGCGGCCTCTTCCGCGGCGGCAGCGGGCTCTTCCGCAGCGGCAGCGGGTTCTTCCGCAGCTGCAGCGGGCTCTTCCGCGGCGGCGGAACCCTCCGCGGAGGCGGCGGCGGATCCTTCGGCGGCAGGAGCAGTGCTTCCGCAGGCGCCCAGCAGGCCCAACGCGAGGGCCAGGCAGAGCAGCAGGGCAAGCAGTTTCTTTCCTTTCATTGCTGAACCTCTTTTCCTTGAAGATGTGGAAGTCGTGCCTGCGGCACAGCTTCGCACTTTCGACTATAGCATAACTGCAACGCAATCGCAATACTTTCGTAACAATTCCATTGTTTCGTTTTTCACTGTAAGCGACGAAATGTTCAGTACTTCTCCTTCAGGCGCCTGCACTCCCGGATCATCAGGAACAGCGCCACCGAGGAGGAACCCACATCCGCCACAGGCAGGGAGAAGAGCACGCCGTTCTGTCCGAACAGGGAGCCCAGGATCAGCACCATGGGGATCAGGAACAGGATCTGCCGGCTCAGGCTGATGAGGATCGCATTCCGTGGCTTCCCGATGGACTGGAAGAACCCGGCTCCCACATTGGAAAACGGGACCAGCGGAAGCAGCATGTTGTAGACCCGCATGGTGTAGGCGGCATGCCGCAGGTTCTCCCCGTCGGAGCCGAAGATCCGGCACAGGGGCTCCGCGAAGATCAGGATCAGGATCCATCCGGCGGTGAGCATGACGATGGCCAGCGCCGTGGCCTTCACCAGCGTCTCCACCACCCGGCGGTAGTTTTCCGCCCCGTAGTTGTAGCCGATGATGGGCTGGATGGCCGAGGAGATGCCCAGGGCCGGGAACAGGAAGATCAGGCCCACGCTGATGGTGATGCCCACCGACGCCTGCGCCACGGCGCCGGAGACGGTCTGCGCGGTGGCAAAGATGGCCAGGCAGGACAGCAGTATGGACTGGCTCAGGCTGCCGGTGAACTGCTGGAGGAAGGAAGAGAAGCCCAGCTCCGCGGACTTCAGGGTGGCCTCCCGGCGCAGCCGCAGCTTCTTCAGGCGCAGCTTTATGGTGCTCCTTCTGCTCAGGGTAAAGTAGTGGATCACCATCATGCCGGAGACGAACTGGGAGACCGCCGTGGCGATGGCCGCGCCGGCAATGCCCAGGTTCAGCACATAGATGGCGACGGGATCCAGGATGATATTGAGCAGGCAGCCGGTGACGGAGCAGACCATCATCCGCCGGGGGCTGCCGTCCACCCGGACAAACAGGCCGAAGCTGTTGGCCACGGAATTGAAGAACGCGCCGGCCAGCACGATGCGGAGATAGATGAGGGCGTAGGGCATGACCTCTTCTCTGGCGCCGAACATCCGGAGCAGCTGCTCCGGGAACAGATATCCCGTCAGGATCAGCACCGCGCAGAGCAGGAACATCAGAAGGAAGCTGTTGTTGAGGATGTCCTCAGCCTGCTCGCTCTTTCCCTCGCCCAGCCGCAGGGCCAGCAGCGTGGATCCGCCCGCGCCCACCAGGATGGCGAAGGCATCGACGAACCGCACGATGGGATGAGCCACGGTGGTGGCGGTGATGCCGATCTGCCCCACGAAGTTGCCCACGAAGATCTTGTCCACGATGTTGTACAGGGAGCTGATGAGCATCATGGCGATGGCGGGCAGGGCATACTGCAGGATCAGTCTGAAAACCTTCTCTGTGCCCAGGGCTTCCGCCCGCTGGGCGGTCAGGTCCTTATCCATGGGAAGGGCTCCTTTCGGTTGAAAATGTATCGGGGGACCGCATGCCGCGAAGGGGCATGTCCAGGCCTCCTGCCGGCAGGATCTGTCCAAAGATCCGTGCCGGCAGGCTGCTGTCATCCCGTTCAGTATATCATGTTTCGAACTCAAAGTAAATTCGAATTTTGAAAAAGAGGCATCCGCGGCGCAAACGTATTTCCCCCCTTGAAAAAACCATTAAAATATAGTATACTGACAGAGCTTTGTTCCGGATTCCGGCCCGGGACAAGGCCGCACTAGTCGGGGAGTCAGCGGTGCCTTGTGACCTGCAATCCGCTACAGCAGGGATGAATTCCCGTCCCGAGGAGCGAACTGTGTTGTCTGCCCCATATAAGCGGCGATGAGGAATCGGTCCCGCGCAACGGAATCCCATGAACCATGTCAGGCGGGGAACCGAGCAGCATTAAGTGGATCATTTCGTGTGCCGCGGGTTCGCCGCTTCCGAGCTGGCTGTATGGGTTCCGAGCATATCTTCGTATTCGAAGGCGGGTGTGCGGTCTTGTCCCGGGCCGGATCTCAATCTGCGGGCCTGTGCCCGGACGGGGAGGTTTGGATCATGTATCAGGCGCTCTATCGGAAATACCGGCCTCAGACCTTTGACGATGTGGCCGGGCAGCTCTCCGTGACCCAGACGCTCCGCAACCAGGTGATCACCGGGAAGCTCAGCCATGCCTATCTCTTCACCGGCTCCCGGGGCACCGGAAAAACCACCTGCGCCAAGATCCTGGCCAAGGCGGTAAACTGCGAGAACCCCGTGGACGGCAACCCCTGCAACCGGTGTGCCGCCTGCCGGGGCATCGACAGCGGCGCCGTCATGGACGTGCAGGAGATCGACGCCGCCTCCAACAACGGTGTGGACAACGTCCGTTCCATCCGGGACGAGGTGGTCTATCCCCCCGCGGAGGTGAAGAAGCGCGTCTATATCATCGACGAGGTGCACATGCTCTCAACGCAGGCCTTCAATGCCCTGCTCAAGACCATTGAGGAGCCGCCGGAGCATCTGATGTTCATTCTGGCCACCACGGAGCTCAACAAGGTCCCGGCCACGATCCTCTCCAGGTGCCAGCGGTTCGCCTTCCGGCGCCCCACGGCAGAGGACATCACGGGACGGATCCAGTATGTGGCCTACCAGGAGGGAATCGACCTGGAGCCGGACGCGGCGGAGCTGCTGGGGCGGCTGGCCGACGGCGCCTTCCGGGACGGACTGAGCCTGCTGGACCAGTGCGCCAGCGCCTCCACGGGCACCCTGACAACGGATCAGGTCTACCGGATCCTGGGGCTTGCCGGGCAGCAGCAGACGGTGGAGCTGATGAACGCCGTCGCCGATCAGGACGCCGGCCGCGCCCTGCAGCTGTTTTCCGAGCTGTACGCCGCGGGAAAGGACGCCGCCTCCCTGCTGGGAGAGCTTTCGTCCCTGGCCAGGGATCTTCTGATCCTCAAAACCGCGCCGAAGAGCGGCATCGGCATGATCTCCAGTATCTGTACCGGGAAGGAGGCCCTGGCGCTCTCGCCCCGGTTTACCACAGAGGAGCTGATCCGCATGGTGGATATCCTCCGGGAGACCACCGCCGGCTTCCGGACCAGCGTCAACCAGCGGGTGGACGGGGAGCTCTGCCTGATCCATCTGTGCCTGCCGGCCCTGAGCCTGGACGCGGCGGATCTGTCCGCCCGGATCGCCCGGGTGGAGGGTGAGCTCTCGGACCGTCTGGTACTGCTGGAACAGCAGCTCCAGTCCGGACGCTTTGTCCCGGAGGAACCCCCGGTAGCGCCCTCCGCGCCGCCGGAGGAGCCCGCTGCCCCGGAGCCGGAACCGGAACCGGAGGAGGCGGAGGCCCCGGTCCCCGTCTCCGACGAGGCATGGGAGGCCGTAGTGGAAAAGGCCAGGCCCGAGGTCGGCCCCATGGTGCAGCCCCTTCTGGGAACGGCTTCAGGCCGGTTCAGGGGAGATGACCTGCTCATCACGCCGGGCAACGATTATGCGCATTCAATGATCAACAAGCCGGAGATCCTGGAAACGCTCCGGAAAAAGGCGTCAGTGGTGGCGGGCAGGCCCGTCCGTGTCATCCTGCGGGAGCCGGGCGAAGGCGCGGAAAAGGACAACCTGCGCGAACTCAGAGAAAACTTCAGCGGATATGACAATATCGTTTTCAAGTAAACCGACATAGGAGGATACGGCAATGGCAAAGGGATATCGCGGCGGCAGCCCCATGGGCGGCGCCAATATGAAGAACATGATGCGGCAGGCTCAGCAGATGCAGCAGCAGATGATGCAGATGCAGCAGGAGCTGGAGGAGAAGGAATACGAGGCCACCGTGGGCGGCGGCGTTGTGAAGGCAGTCGTCACCGGCAAGAAGCAGGTCAAGGCCATCGAGATCGATCCGGAGGCCGTGGATCCCGAGGATGTGGAGATGCTCCAGGACCTGGTGGTGGCCGCGGTAAACGAGGCTCTGCGCAAGTGCGAGGAGGACGTGGCATCCTCCATGAACAAGTTCACCGGGGGCATGAACCTGGGCGGACTGGGCGGACTGCTCTGAGATGAAGGCATATCCAGTCAGCCTGGAACGGCTGAGCGAACAGTTCGCCAAACTGCCGGGAATCGGCACCAAGACCGCCCGCCGCCTCGCCTTTTTCGTGCTGGGCATGAGCGATGCGGACGCGGAAGCCTTTGCCTCCGCCATTCTGGAGGCGAGAAGGACCGTGCACACCTGCCCGGTCTGCCAGAACCTCACGGACCAGGAGACCTGTCCCATCTGTGCCGACGGCACCCGGGACGGCAGCGTCATCTGCGTGGTAGCGGACCCCAAGGACGTGATTGCCATGGAAAAGGCCCGGGAATACCGGGGCCGGTACCATGTGCTCCACGGGGTCATCAGCCCCCTGGGCAACGTGGGTCCGGAGGACCTGAAGATCCGGGAGCTGCTGCAGCGTGTGGCGGACGAGGACATCCGGGAGGTCATCATGGCCACCAACCCGGACACCGAGGGCGAAGCCACGGCCATGTACCTGAGCCGGCTGCTCCGGCCCTTCGGCGTGAAGGTCACCCGGCTGGCCTACGGCATCCCCGTGGGCGGGCAGCTGGAGTACGCCGACGAGGTGACGCTGACCCGCGCCCTGGAAGGCCGCATCGTAATGGAATAGGAACAGAAGATACCGAAGCCCGGGATGTGCGCAAAAAGCACATCCCGGGCTTTCCTGCATTCCTTCGCAGAGATATCCGGCTTCAGCGTGTCAGGGCTCCCCGGCTTTCCAGCTGCTTCAGGATCTCCTCCACGGTCTCCTCCGGGGTGCCGCAGTCCCCGATCACGATATCCGCCGCTTCCAGATACAGTGGCTCACGCTGGCGGAACCGTTCCAGAAACGCCGCCTTTCCGGCCTGCCCCAGGGGCCGGCCGGACATGTCCGCCGTCTCATAGATCTTCTCCGGATCCCGGTTCAGGAACACCGTGATCCCCGAGCGGAGCAGCGTCCGGTTCTCCGCCCGCAGGGGGAGTCCCCCGCCGCAGCTTACCACAAGGTCCTCCCGGCCGGCCAGGGTGCGGAGCAGCGCCGTCTCCAGCTCCCGGAACGTATCCTCCCCCTGTGCCGCGAAGATCTCACTGACGGTCCTGCCTTCCTTGCGTTCGATCTCCCCGTCCGTATCCAGCACCGGAAGACCGAGCCTTCCGCCCAGGATCCCGGCGCAGGTGCTCTTCCCGCAGCCCATCATGCCGATCAGATAGAGCGTCCTCATGTCCTTGCCTCCAGATTGGTCCGGAAGTTTCCCAGCAGGCGGAACTCCGCCGCCGTCTGGCAGATCTCCCGGAGCACGCCCTCCATGCCCGGATCCCCGAGGTTTCCGGTGAATTCGATGAAGAACATGTACTCCCAGCTCTTCTCCGGGATGGGCCGGGACTCCAGCTTCACCAGGTTCAGGCCGTTCACTGCAAAGATCCCCAGGATCTCGTGGAGGCAGCCCGACTCATGGGGGGTGGTCAGCAGGGTGCTGATCTTGTCCGCCCCTTCCCGCAGCTCCAGCTGCGGGGAGACCACCACGAACCGGGTGGTATTGACGGAGCTGTAATTCACCTGCCGGGCCAGGATCTTCAGCCCGTAGAGCTCCGCCGCGCGCTCCGAGCAGACGGCTGCCTTTGTGATATCCCCGGTCTCCGCCACGTATCTGGCACTGCCGGCGGTATCCAGATAGGGCACCCGGATCCATCCGGGATGCCGGTTCAGGAACTGCTCCGACTGGAACAGGCCCTGCTCATGGGAATAGACGTGGGTGATCGTGTCCAGCTCCGCCCCCTCCGGGGCGCACAGGCAGTGCTCCACCCGCACGGCCGTCTCTCCCACCAGGTAGAATTCGTACCGGGCCAGCAGATCATAGATCTGCCGGATCCCGCCGGTGGAATTGTTCTCAATGGGCACTACGCCGTAGTCCGCACGGCCCTCCCGGATGGCAAGGAACACGTCCTCAAACCGGGGCAGTCCCGTTATCTCCGCGCCGCTGCCGAAGAAGTCCGCCGCGGCCTGCTCGCTGTAGGCGCCGGGTACCCCCTGGTAGGCCACCGCCGGATGCTCCGGCGGCTGCCGGAGGTTTTTCACGGCCGCCTCCACCCGGGCATAGTTGGGCTCCTGAAGGCCCTCCCGGACGATCCCGCGCTGCTGCCGCCGGGACAGGCCCATTATGGTCTCATAGAGCATGACAACGTCCGCCCGGAGGGACGGATCCTCCGGAAGCGCCGCCTTGCTCTCCAGCACCTCCTGCTGCCGGCGGTTGTCCAGCACTGGAAGGCCGTTCTTCTGTTTATACCGTCCGATCTGCTCCGTTACGGCCATCCGCCGCTCAAAGAGGCGGACGATCCCGGCGTCGATCTCATCGATCTCCTTCCGCAGGCGCTCCAGCTCATCCACGGCTTCGTCCTCCCTCCAGCAGGTCCAGCGCGGCCAGGGCCGCGGCTGCTTCGATCACGGGCACCGCCCGGGGAACGATGCAGGGGTCATGGCGCCCGGAAACGGTGATCTCCGTCTCCTCCCCGGTCCCCATGCGTACGGTCCGCTGGGGCAGGGCAATGGAGGGGGTGGGCTTCACCGCCACCCGGAACACTACCGGCATGCCCGTGGTGATGCCCCCCAGGATGCCGCCATTGTGGTTGGTCTCCGTCCTGACCGTCCCGCCGCTGCTGCGCCAGGGGTCATTGGCTTCGCTGCCCCGCATCCGCGCGAAGCGGAAGCCGGCACCGAACTCCAGGGCCTTGACCGCCGGCACCGCCAGCAGCTGCCGGGCAAACAGGGTCTCCGCGTTCCGGTCCAGGTCCGGATCCCCCAGTCCAATGGGAAGGCCGGTCACGGCGCACTCCACGGTTCCGCCCACGCTGTCCCCCTCTTCCCTGCACCGGAGGATCAGGGCGCGCATCCTCTCTCCCGCCGCCTCGGACAGGACGGGGAGCTCCATGGCCGCGCAGGCCCGGAGTCCGTCCATGTCGGGCTCGGCCATGTCCATGGCATCGTCGTCTATATCTCCCACCGAGGAGATGTGCGCGCGGACCTCCACGCCCCGTTCCCTTAGGATCATCCTGGCCAGGGCTCCCGCAGCCACCAGGGGCGCCGTGAGCCGGCCGGAGAAGTGGCCGCCGCCCCGGAAGTCACCGAAGCCGCCGTAGCGCACAAAGCCGGTCAAGTCCGCGTGCCCGGGCCGGGCCAGCTCCCGGAGGGCCTCATAGTCCCCGGAGTGCTGATCCGTATTGCGTATGACCATGCACAGGGGCGTGCCGGTGGTCTTTCCCTCAAATACGCCGGACAGGATCTCCACCCGGTCCGGTTCCCGCCGGGCCGTGGTGAGGTCCCCCGTTCCGGGCGCTCTGCGCGCCATCTCCGCGGCCAGGAACGCCTCATCCACCGGGATGCCGGAGGGCACCTCCGTCAGCACCACGCCGATTGCCGGTCCGTGGGATTCTCCGAAAATCACATGCTTCATTCCGATACCTCCAGCTTTCCGCCCAGCGCCGCGAGGTCCCGCCAGAAATCCGGGTAGGATTTCCAGACGCTCTCCGCGCCGCATATGGTGACAGGCTCTTCACAGCGGGTGGCCGCCAGGGCCGCCATCATGGCGATCCGGTGGTCGTTCCAGCTGTCCGCGGCCGTACCGCCTCTGAGCCGCTTCTTCCCGCGGATGATCAGGCCGTCCGGCTCCTCCCGGATGTCCGCGCCCAGGGCGCCGAGCACCGACGCCGCGGCGGAGAGCCGGTCGCTCTCCTTGAGCCGCAGCCGGGCGGCGTTCACGATCCGGGTGACCCGGCCGTCCCGCAGGGCGGCGCCTGCCGCCAGACCGGGCACCAGGTCCGGGCAGTCCCGCACATCCAGCACCGCCTCTCCCGGCCCTTCCAGCCGGGCCAGGTATTCCGTAATGATCCGGTCTCCCTGACGGGAGTCCGGGTTCAGTCCCGCGGTCTCCACCGCATGGCCCATGGTCCGGGCTGCCAGGAAGACGGCCCCCTGGGACCAGTCCCCCTCCACGGTCACGTCCGCGGCGGCATAGCGCTGTCTCCCCGGGATGCGCCATCCGTCCTCCCCGTCGAGGATCGTGACGCCGAAGGCCTCCAGGGCGTCCCGGGTCATATCCACATATCCCGCCGACTCCAGGGGGGTGGTGAGCCGGATCTCGCTGTCCCCGTCCAGGAGGGGCAGCGCGGCCATCAGGCCGGTGATGAATTGACTGGAAACGTCTCCCGGCAGGCGGAAAACACCCGGGGACAGGCATCCCTCCGCCCTGAGGGTATCCCCCTCCAGTTCGAAGGAGATGCCCTGCTCCCGGAAAATATCGAAGTAGGGGGACAGGGGCCGCTCCATCAGCCGTCCGCTCCCGCGGAACGTGCCGCCCCCCGCCAGTGCCAGCGCCGCAGGGATCAGAAACCGGAGGGTGGAACCGGACTCGCCGCAGTCCAGCACCGGCATGTCCGGGACAGCGCCGCCTCCCCGCACCGAAACCGTACCTCCGCTGCGTGAGACCTCCGCGCCCAGGGCGGCGAGGCATGCCATTGTGGCCCCGATGTCCCGGGACATGGCCACGTTCCGGATCACGCTCTCTCCCTGTGCCAGAGCCGCCCCGATCAGGAACCGGTGGGCCTGGGACTTGGAGCCCGGAGGGGTCACGGTGCCGGTCAGGGTTCCCGGATGGATCGTCACGTTCATAGCCCTGCCTCCCGGATCAGCTTCAGCAGCTCCGTCTTCTCCAGCTTAACGGTCTCCGCCCTTCCGAGCTCACGGAGCGCCACGAAGGAGATCCGGCTGCCGTCGCTCTTCTTGTCCTTCATCAGCGTCTGCTCAAAATCCTCCGGCTTCGCCGCGATGGCCGTGGGCAGACCGAACCGGCGCAGCAGCGCCTCGACGGCGGTGTCGGTTCCCGCCGGGGTAACGCCCAGCCGGATCCCGATCCTGGCCGCCGCGGCCATGCCGGCGGCGACGGCCTCCCCGTGATTGTATTTCCGGTAGCCGTAGGCCTTTTCATATACATGGCCCAGAGTGTGGCCGAAATTCAGGAGCATCCGCTCCCCGGTGTCCATCTCGTCCCGTTCCACGATCTCCCGCTTGATGTCGCAGCAGCGGAGCAGGATCTCCTCTGCGTGGGCCAGGATCCCTTCCCGGCTGCCCAGCTCCTCCAGCCGGTCAAACAGCGCCCGGTCCAGGATGCAGCCGTACTTGATGACCTCCGCCATGCCGCAGCGGAACTCCCTGTCCGGGAGCGTTTTCAGGCACTCCGGATCCATCAGCACCATGGCCGGCTGGTAGAAGGCCCCGGCCAGGTTCTTTCCAGCTTCCAGGTCCACCGCCACCTTGCCGCCCACGGAGGAATCCACCTGGGCGAGCAGGGTCGTGGGAATCTGCACGAAGCGGACGCCCCGGAGGATGGTGGCGGCGGCGAAGCCGCTGAGATCTCCCACCACGCCGCCGCCCAGGGCGATCACGCTGTCGGACCGGGTGATCCCCAGATCCGCCATCTGCTCCCATAGCTCCGCCAGGACCTCCGGTGTCTTGCTCTGCTCCCCGGCGGGGATCTCCAGAATGGCGGGCCGGAAGCCTGCGCCGTGCAGGCTCCGGGCAAGCCGGGAGGCGTAGAGGGGCTCCACGTTGGAATCGGTGACGATCACCGCCAGGTCCCCCTTCAGCAGGGGCCGCAGCAGCGACCCTGCCCGGTCCAGGATCCCTTCGCCGCAGACAATGCCGTATTCCCTGCCGGGCAGGTTCACAGTCAGGGTCCTCATACGTCTTTCCCCATGAACCGGGCCAGTCCCTGCGCCTTTTCCATCAGGGCGCCGAACTCCCCGGGCGTCAGACACTGCTTGCCGTCGCAAAGGGCGTGGGCCGGATCGTTGTGGACCTCCACGATGATGCCGTCTGCCCCCGCGGCCACCGCCGCCAGGGTCAGTGGCTCCACCAGCCAGGCCGCGCCGCCGGAATGACTGGGATCCACGATGATGGGCAGGTGGGTCATCCTCCGCAGGCTGGGAATGGCGGCCACATCCAGGGTGTTCCTGGTGTAGGTCTCAAAGGTGCGGATGCCGCGCTCGCAGAGGATCACGTTCTCGTTGCCCTCGCTCATGATGTACTCCGCGGACATGATCCACTCCTCGTAGGTGCTGGACAGGCCCCGCTTCAGGAGGACGGGCTTGGACATCTTGCCCACTTCCTTCAGCAGGTCGAAGTTCTGCATGTTCCGGGCACCGATCTGCACCAGATCCACGCAGCTCTCGAAGATCTCGCAGTACCGGGGGCTCATGATCTCCGTGACGATGGGAAGGCCCGTGGCCTTCTTGGCCTTCAGCAGCAGCTCCAGCCCCTCGATCCCCATGCCCTGGAAAGAGTAGGGGGAGGTCCTGGGCTTGAAGGCGCCGCCCCGCAGGAGCCGGGCGCCGCTTTCCTGCACGGCCCGGGCCACCTCGGTGATCTGGCTCTCATTTTCCACGGAGCAGGGTCCGGCGATCACCGTAAAGTGCTTTCCGCCCACGGGAACTCCCGCCACGTCCACCACGGTATCGTCCGGATGGAACTTCCGGTTGGCCTTCTTGTAGGGCTCCTGCACCCGCATGACGCGCTCCACGCCCTCGTGAAGCAGCAGATCGTCTGCGTTGAGATGCGTGGTGTCGCCCACCAGTCCCAGGATCGAGCAGCCCACGCCGTTGGTGATGCCAACCTTCAGGCCCTGGACCTCCATCTCATGGGCCAGCGCCTCGATGCATTCCCGGCTTGTGCCCGGCTTCATAATGATTACCATAACTGTCTGCCCCTTTCTGCAGCAAGAAAAAAGCCCCTGCCTGAATCTAACATTCAGCAGGAGCGTCGGAGAATATGCTTCCTTTGAAGGTTACGATTCCATCGATCTATGACAATTGCCCGCGCCCCAAAAGGCGCAGGTAAAGAAGCCGTAAAATCGATTGGAACGGACGTTCATGGCATACCTCACTGGCTGTTGATGCCCCCATTATACCATGTCATCCGCCAAAAACAACCGTTTTCCCGATTCTTTCTGCATTTTTATGCACTCTTACACAAATGCCCCGCCGCATACGCGGCGGGGCGATGCAATATCACGACAGTTCCCGGTACATGGCCACGGCGTCGGCCTTCTTTGTGGACTCGTTCAGGGAGAGCACCTCCACCTTCACGGTCTTCTGGCCGAAGCGGATCTCCAGGACGTCTCCCACCTTTACGTCGTAGCTGGCCTTCACCACGCGGCCGTTGGCGGAGACCCGCTCCGCGTCGCAGGCCTCGTTGGCCACGGTCCGGCGCTTGATGAGCCGGGAAACCTTCAGAAATTTGTCTATCCGCATGGGCGGTTCCTCAGCAGAGCTTGGCGCCGGCGGGAATAGCGTCGTCCAGGATCAGGAGGGTCAGCTTCTCGTCCTTCTCCGCGGAGAGCAGCATGCCGCAGGAATCCAGGCCCATCATCTTCCGGGGCGCCAGGTTGGTGCAGGCCACCAGGGTCCTGCCCAGGAGCTCCTCGGGTTTATAGTACTGGGCAATGCCGGAGAGGATCTGCCGGGGAGTGCCGCTGCCGTCGTCCAGGGTGAAGCGCAGCAGCTTCTTGGACTTCTTCACATTTTCGCACTCCAGCACCTTCACCACGGTCATGTCCACCTTCTCGAACTCATCGAAGGCGATGTCGGGCTTGAAGGTCACGGGCTCCGTCTCGGGCTCCTCCGCCGGCGGGGCGCTGATCTCCGCCAGCGCTGCCATCTCCCTGGCGATGTCGATCCGGGGGAACAGGGCGTCGCCCGGAACCACCGTCGCGGTGCGGGACAGCAGCCCGAAGGCGCCGAGGCTGTCCCAGTCGGAGGACGCGCCGCCCAGGCGCTCCATGATACGGTCCGCGGTCTCCGGCATCACCGGCCGCAGCAGGGCGCCGCAGATGCGGATGGTCTCCAGCAGGTTGTACATGACACGCGCCAGCCGGGGCCGGTTGGCCTCATCCCTTGCCAGGATCCACGGTGCGGTCTCGTCGATATACTTGTTGGCCCGGGAGATGACCTTGAACACCTCTCCGATGCCGTTCTGGAACTGGTACTTCTCCATCTCGGCCTCATACCGGTCCCGCAGGCCGGACACCATGGCGATGAGCTCGGCGTCCTGGGCCTCGTCGGCTGCCTGCTCCTCCGGCAGCGTGCCGCCGAAGTACTTCTGCACCATGGCCACGGTCCGGGAGACCAGGTTGCCCAGGTCGTTGGCCAGATCCGTGTTGATGGTCTGGAGCAGCAGCTCGTTGGAGAAGTTGCCGTCGGAGCCGAAGGGGAAGGTCCGCAGCAGGAAGAAGCGCAGGGCGTCCACGCCGTAGCGCTCGGAGAGCAGGTAGGGATCCACCACGTTGGCGGCCTTCTGCTCCGCCAGCTTGGACTTGGAGATCTTGCCGCCGTCCAGCAGGAGCCAGCCGTGGCCGTAGACCTTCTTCGGCAGGGGCAGGCCCACGCTCATCAGGAAGGCGGGCCAGTAGATGGAGTGGAAGCGCACGATCTCCTTGCCCACGATGTTCACGCCGGGCCAGTACTTGTCCACCTCGTCGTATTTGTCGTTGCAGTAGCCCAGGGCGGTGACGTAGT
>JAEEGL012352096.1_pt1 | contig 15093 bp, 15 predicted proteins | sample 9134231 | NCBI WGS metagenome assembly JAEEGL01 (sample SAMN16246548, study PRJNA631951) | gut metagenome | biome: gut microbiome; feature: rumen; material: fiber-attached | host: Bos | place: Iran: Karaj | collected 2018-10 | reverse complement strand
TGTAAATCTGCCGTCACAGACTTCGATGGTTCGAATCCATCCCCATCCACCAGCGGGAATGGCGGAATTGGCAGACGCGCACGGTTCAGGTCCGTGTGAAAGCGATTTCATGCAGGTTCAAGTCCTGTTTCCCGCACCATACAAGAAGATGACAGCCATATTAGCTGTCATCTTCTTTTTCATATCATCGTTTATTGAGATAGTTTAGCAGCAAAGACCCTCCTTGCCACACGAAAAAAATATGGAATGCTTATTGTCCATATACGGTATAACCGCCCACAACTGCCGTCAGATACAAGAGAAATCCCGCAAAACATACAAAATACAGCATTCTTTGCAGCCAGCGGTTTTTGACCGTCAGTGTCAAAGTTAACACGAACGGAGAACACATGGACAACAGTCTGGGTGTTTCAAGCAAAACACCGGAAGACAGTACAGCAAAATACGTAACCAACATATAAGCGATGTATGAAGTGCGGATTTTTCCAGGTGCGAGTGCCAGAAGAACTGCGCCAAGCAGAACATAAAGCAGATTTGGAATCGCATTTCCCATTTCTGTCCAGAACGCATTTCCCGCGGTCGTATGAAGCGCCTCCAGAAAACGATCCATAAGCCCGGCTGCCGATGTCAGCGGAGATGCTGGATGATATCCGTAATAATCCATCAAGGAACGGAATATGGAGATTGTATCTCCAAACAGGTATTTGCTGTAAGTCAATACCACCGCAAGCCCAAGCGGAATCAGCAGAAACGATAATGCTGAAGCAATCTGCTGAAGCAGATAACCGTGCTTCTCCTCTCGGTGAGATTTCGCGTCTCCTATCAGTTTCTCAGAGAATTCTATGATACACGGAACAAACAACAGTGCACCAAGAATATGTGTCATGACCGCAAGCATCGCAAACAGATTCGACAGTATGAACTTGCGTTTGCGCATGACCATCAGCGAGAGAATGCTGAACAGAAGAAACATACCGTCTGGTAGCGTGCCTAAAAGAAGGCAGGACGCCGGCATCAGAAAAAAGAACAGCAGGGCGTGCCTTGCCGCAGGACGGTCGAAGTCAACCAGTACCCAGTAGTATAATGCCGCCCCTGACAAAGCTGTACATAGATAAGAAGACAGAAATCTCGCATGGTTGAAATTGAAGGATACAAACCAAAAGAGATTCGATAGGATCGGATACGCAGGAAAGCAGAACTGTGCATGATAAAAGTTAAGCCACAGCCGCTGTACCTTGAAAAAAGTCTCTGTATAGCCAAACAGCCACAGGTGGATCAAATATGTGAGCAGAATGTGCAGCGTTCGCAGGATCAGGATCAGGAGCGTGATCTTAGCAAGTTCCCGCATCCCGCAACGTCGGAAAGTCCTTTCACCGATCCGATCCAAATGTGGCTCGGAACCGGTGACCATATATACAATTAAATAAGGAACAAATCGTATGATTGCTGTTGAGGCGAGCAGAAACAGCACGGAAACAAATGCGTATGTTTCCCAGTACTGCGGTGGTTCCGTGATAAGCCAAACGCCGTACCCGGCGAGCAATAGCAGCAGCAGTACGGCGGTCAGTATGATTCGGGTTGTTCTGGCAGATCTCATTTATGACGCAATGCCTTCGGTTTTCCTAGAATTTCCGCTAAGATGATACCCTGCAAAGCGGAATCCCTGTTCCATTGAACAACAGGATTTTTGACTTCTTCCAGTGTCTGTTTGTTCTGAGTTTTCATGTTCCCTGCCCTGTCCAATGAGGTGGCCGCGTCCGTCTTAACGGACGGACGCGTCTCCGCAGTGGGTTTCAATTCCTGCTGCTTCTGTACAGCCTGGCGCGCTGACGGGGCTGTTGTCTTCGCGCTCGCAGTTGTTTGGGGCTGAACTCTGGGTGATGCAGCCGTCTGATTGCGGGATACGGCAGCTGGAGTCTGCACACTCGTTACCGCAGAAGATGCGGCATTCTGGCGCTGCGCTTCTGCCCTTTGCTGATTCGCACGGCGTGCTTCTTCCGCCTGTTTTCTCACCCTGGCAGACATAGCCATGAAGAAGATAATGAATCCTATGAAGACTATAGGCGCGAGATTCATGGTCAGTGAGTCTCTTTCGAATCCTTCGCAGGCTGTGTGGATTTGCTGATCGAATTGCGCATCTCGGTATCAGAGATCACATTCTGCATATTATAATAATCCATTACACCCAGTTTTCCTTCGCGGAATGCAGCAGCGATCGCCTTCGGCACCTCAGCCTCCGCTTCAATCACTCGTGCGCGCATTCCCTGCACAGCCGCAACATTTTCCTGCTCCTGTGCGACAGCCATAGCGCGCCTCTCTTCAGCTTTTGCCTGTGCGATACGCTTATCGGCTTCTGCCTGATCAATCTGGAGCTGAGCTCCAACATTCCTGCCGACATCAACATCTGCGATGTCAATGGAGAGGATCTCAAACGCTGTCCCGGCATCAAGACCTTTTCCAAGGACTGTGCGGGAAATCAAATCCGGATTCTCCAGAACTTCCTTATGGCTCGTCGCAGATCCTACTGTGGTTACAATGCCCTCTCCGACACGGGCGATAATCGTTTCCTCGCCCGCGCCGCCAACCAGCCGGTCAATATTTGCGCGGACGGTAACCTTTGCTTTCGCGCGGAGTTCGATACCGTCCATTGCGACAGCTGCGATGATCGGTGTTTCGATAACCTTCGGATTAACGCTCATCTGTACAGCCTGCAGAACATCACGACCTGCCAGATCAATAGCGCAGGAGCGTTCAAAATCCAGCGGAATGCCTGCGCGCTGGGCAGCGATCAAAGAGTCCACCACACGATTGACGCTTGCTTTGCCATTTATCTTGCCGCCTTTAGCGAGGTAATGTGCTTCTAGTTTGTTCATTGGAATGTCCAGCCCGGCCTTTGTAGCCTTAATCATCGGGTTTACGATGTCCGCAGCACTAACCTTGCGGATGCGCATACCGACGAGCTGGAACAAGCTGATTTTGACACCGCTTGCGCTTGCGGAAATCCATAGTCCAACCGGTACGAATGTGAAGAAGATGATCAGTAGGACCAGTATCAGAATCGCAGCCGGGATATAAAAGAAATTAAACTGTAATAGCATTGCTGCAGCCAACATATTGTTCATCAGATTGCTCTCCTTTACTTTGTTATAGTCTGGAACAGATAGATAATTGCCATAATCGCGAGAATGAATGCCGGTATACCTATCAACAGAGCAACCCACTGGCGGCGCACTGTTTTATGATCTGCAGGAGGCTGATCTGTTTCCTGTTCCGGAGTCATGATCCCGCAGTTAGGGCAGACATCGGTCGAATAAAGGACTCCACACTTCTTACAATACTTCATTCGACTACTATATCGAGGCCATTAGCTGCCACGACTTTCACCTTTGTACCTTTTTCGATGAAACTTGCTTGTGCTTTCACTATATACCGTTTTCCATTAATCAGTACGGTCCCGCTTGGTCTTAAGGTTGTTTCTACGATTCCTTCCTGTCCGACCAGCACATTCTCCATCTCTTCGGAAACGTTCGTCGCCTCTGAATCGATCTTGTCCTTCAGAACAATCGGGGAGCGAAAAAGTGCCCCTTTATTGATTGAGCGGACAAACATGACTACCAGTAAGATGATAACTGCAGCCATCACAGTTGAGATAAGCGTTGCCGCTGTTGGAGAGTTTGTCAGAAACTGCATGATGATGACAGCAACAAAGCATACGGCTCCTGTACATCCTGCGATTCCAAATCCTGGCAGACACAGTTCTGTGACCAACAAGATAATGCCGGCCAGAAAGCAGATCAGACAGGGGACCCACAATGATCCGAGAATAGCTTCCATATGTTTTTCCTCCTCTCTCTTGCAAATAGTATATCATGTGTGCAAAAAAATGGAAATTGCTTTCTGTGCATTTTTACGAGACTTTTTTTGCACTTACTGCATAAAACTTCTCTCACTTCGTCATATGAACTGTATAAAGAGCAAAAGCAGACACGTTTTTCAACATGTCTGCAAAACTATTCTGAAACTTTTAAGCCTGGGTTTAACGCGCTCTTTCCTTTCTTCGGAACATTCCCATATAAAGGAAGTATCCTCCGGTGACCAGCAAAATCCCCGCAAAAGCAAAATACTGCCAAGCAGCGACCTTGTTTGTATTGCCTACAATCTCCCGAAGCTGGTTGTCCGACAATTCCTGTTCCTGAATGATTGTTTGAAGCACTCCGTCCAATCGATAGGTATAGACATATCTCTGCACAGGACGATGCTCCGCCTGGTTCTCTCTGGCGATTTCAAAATCGAGGTACTCATCGTTGCTGACCTCCCGGACAAAGGAGAATCTGCCATCCTCATTCCGGTATTCAACATACTGCATCGTCGTATCCGTATCATCTTTTGTATCATCGTATGCCGTACCATAACCGAAACTATATACATAAAACGACATCATACCGTAGTCGTTGATCTCTGTCACTTCCGGCGTGTTGATCTTCGTAATAAAACCTACAATCCCGAACGTTAGAGCCCCGACCAGTAAGATCAGTGCAAAAATCAGATAATGAGTCCTTTTCATAACCGTCTCTCAGTGCTCCCTACCCCTTCAGCGTCACGACGGTAACGCCTGCATCCCCTTCGCCATAATTACCAATACGGTAGCTCTTGACTTTCGGATGCGATTTCAGAAACTCCTGAACGCCCTTACGCAGCGCACCAGTGCCTTTTCCGTGTATAATATTAAACTCCGTCCGTCCGGCAAGACAGCATTGATCGATGAAAGCATCGATTTCGATGACTGCGTCGCTGACCTGTTTTCCTCGCAGATCCAACTCGTATTTCAAGGATTTGATATCGGTCATGATCTCCCGCGGCCGTGTGATGATCTTTTGTTCTGTTTCTGCCTTTTTCGGAATTCTCAGATCGGATATCTGTACAAACAGTTTAACCGCACCTGCCTGAATCTGAACGTTGCCTTTACCATCCGGCTTTTTCAGGACGGTCGCCAGGCTGTTTAGGCTTCTGACAAACACCGTCTCTCCAGGTGTCAGGATCTTCGGCTGGATGCCTGTCTCATCAGTTTCCACAGGTTCCCTGTCCAAAAGCTCGTTCTCTTTTTTCCGCAGGGCGTCGCGTGAAGACTGGATTGCTCTTTCAAGTGATTTTGTATCAATATTTTCAATCTGCCTGAGGTCTGCAATCAGAGATTCCATCTCGCGTCTTGTTTCGCTCACGATTGAGCGAGCATCTTCTCTCGCCTTTTCCCGTATCGTCAGGCGGTCTGCCTGAAGCCGGTTTTTCTCTTTTTCGAGTTCTCTGCGCAGTTTTTCCGCTTCCTGGTATTCTTTCTGTGTCTGCTTTGCAGTCTCTTCCGCGATCCTTCTCTGCTCTTCAGCACCGCTAAGCACATCCTCGAAAGCAATATCCTCAGTCTGAAGGTATTCCCTTGCCCGTTCAATAAGTGAATCCTTCATGCCGAGCCTTCTGGAAATCTCAAAGGCATTGGACTTCCCTGGAATTCCAATGAACAAGCGATAAGTTGGACACAGCCGGTTCACATCGAATTCCATCGAAGCGTTCTGCATACCCTCCTTTGCAAGCGCAAATGCCTTGATTTCAGAATAATGAGTCGTCGCGAAGGTGGTAGTTCCCTGTTTCTGCAGATACTCGAGAATCGCCTGTGCCAAAGCAGCTCCCTCATTCGGATCCGTTCCCGCACCAAGTTCGTCCAAAAGCACAAGAGTGCGGTCATCAGCCGTATGAAGGATTTCGACAATATTGGACATGTGCGCAGAGAAAGTGGACAGAGACTGTTCGATCGACTGCTCGTCTCCGATGTCTGCGCAAACCTGCTCGAACACAGCGATATCACTGAATTCATCAGCTGGCAGAAACATTCCTGACAGAGCCATAAGAGTGAACAGGCCGACTGTCTTCAACGTAACCGTTTTTCCGCCTGTGTTAGGACCCGTTATAATGAGAGTATTGTAACCGTCCCCGATCCATACAGAGATCGGCACAACCGTATTCTTGTCAATCAGCGGATGTCGTCCGTTCTTGATCCGAATCAGATTTTGATCATTCAGACGAGGACAGTAGGCATACTGGTCTCTTGCCATGGATGCTTTTGCAAAAACGCAGTCAATCTTAGCCAGAATAACCAGGCTGTTATACAGCTCATCAGAAACAGGAGCGATCAAAGAGGTCAGCCCTGCCAGGATTCTCTCTATTTCCTGTTTTTCCTCCGCCTGCAGTCTCTTATACTCATTGCCAAGTTCCACGACCGCCGTCGGTTCAATGAAAAGCGTCTGGCCAGAGCTACTCTGGTCATGTACCAGACCTCCGATTTGCTGCCGATACTCGGCTTTGACCGGAACTGCATACCGCCCATTCCGCATTGTGATGATCGGTTCCTGCAGATACTTCTGGTAAACCGTGCTCTTAATCATGCTGTTGAGTTTCTCACGCACACGCTCATTTGCGATTCGCATGGAACGACGAATCCTTGCAAGTGAAGGTGACGCATTGTCTGCGATCTCCTCCTCCGACAGTATGCAGCGGGCGATTTCATCCTCTATAAACCGATGAGAGGATAGTGAGTCCGCAAGTTTGGAAAGTTCACTCTGTTCGTCTGTTGAGGAAAGTGCTTCCCGTACGCGCCTGCTGACAGCAAGGCATTTTGAAAGCGAAAGCAGCTCCGTAATTGAGAGACTATATGCAGCACGTGCGCGCAATAGGGTGCTCCGCATATCGGGAAAGGAATCCACAGGCGTATGACCCGTACGGCGGAGGATCGCATCCGCTTCCCAAGTCTGCCGCAGCAGCCGGTTTGCGTCATCGATTTCCGGAATCGGGTACAATGATTCTATTTCCGTCTTTCCCATCTCGGATACGGCATAAGAAGCACAGATCGTTCGAATCTTATCGTATTCGAGCATTGCAAGAGCTCTCTGATTCATATCTCTTTCCGTCGCATTACGACATTTTGTTCAGGTCTCCGACCGTAACGGTCAGTTCAAGCTGTTCTCCCTCCCGTTCAATCGTGAAGACGATCTGCTGACCGACCTTCGACTGTTCACGGATATATGCTACAATATCATTTGTCTCTGACATCTCGATGCCATCCAGCGCCAGAATCACATCTCCTACTTTCATGCCGGCCAGATCAGCTGGACCGCCCTCCGTAACAGCGTCGACATAGGGACGGAACTCCTCTCCCTCTTCTTTTGCTATATCACGGTATTCCGGACGGGTCTGCTTGATTATAATTCCAATTCCGGGCTTTGGGACTCCGCCTGTAGTGATCAGCTGGGAAGCAATTTCCCAGACCTTGTTGATCGGGATTGCAAATCCGATCCCTTCTGCGGCAATAGCCTTTCCGGTCGCATCGTAACCCGCCGTAACGGTTTTGGCGCTGTTCATGCCGATTACGAAACCATCCATGTTGATGAGCGGACCGCCGGAATTACCGAGGTTGATTGCTGCATCCGTCTGAATGTAATTATTCACAAAGCCGTCAATATTGATTGCGCGCGATTTCGCACTTACAATTCCAAACGTCACTGACCCGGACAATTCACTGCGAACCGGATCTCCGACTGCGAATACAAACTCCCCGACACGAAGCTGATCGGAGTCTCCGATTGGCAGTGCCGTAAGAGCGGCAGCATCGATTTTCAGCACGGCGATATCCGTTACTCTGTCTGAGCCGACAACTCTGGCCTCGTATTCCTGACCATCCCGAAGATTGACAGTGACCTTCAGCGCGTTCTCAATCACATGCTGGTTTGTCAGCACGTATCCATCTGTTGTAATTATGAAGCCGGAACCGCTGCCCCATTCTACAAGGCGCGGAGCGCTTGCTCCTGCCGTATAATTCTGCCAGTTCGTCACGCCGACAACTCCCGCTGCGACAGCTTCGATTACATCCGGCAGATTATCAAAACGTTCTGCATATGGCTCCGCCGCATGATCCATAAAGTCAGGGTTTGGTTCGACAGTCGCTATCGGTGCCGGAGTGTCCGCAGGATGCGGAGTAATCTGGGGGTTCGTATCCGGATCAGTAAACGTTGCTCCACCCGGTTGTTTATCTTCCGGAATCAGAGACTCCAAGATCTGCTTGCCTGCACATGCAGTGCCCATCACACGGGCACCTCTTGCAGTCAACGCAGCGACAACTGTGCTGCCAAGAACTATCAACGCGACCAAAATCCATACAAGAATTACGCCTCTACGGTGTTCCCGTCTCAACGACTTTTCCTGGTCATAATCCGCAGGATAGGAATATATTTTATGCGACATCGTGTTTTCCTCCGTCTGTCATGCGTTTCATCATACCCGCTCTCTCCAAAGAGAATGTAAATTGTGTTCCTTTCCCGGTCGCACTCCGAACTGTGATGCTCTGTCCATGTTGTTCTATGATTCGTTTTACAATCGAAAGCCCTAGACCGGAACCAACCGTCAATGATGGCGTGTGTGCCTTCTCGACCTTATAGAAGCGATCAAACACGTGCGGAATATCTTCCTGTGGTATTCCGATACCGTTATCCTTGACCGTAACATAGACTACTTTCCGCATAGAATAGGTTGAGACGCAAACCGTCTGCCCCTCACTCGAATACTTGATTGCATTGTCAATCAGATTCCGCAGCACTTGCCCGATCTGTGCGCTGTCCGCATATACAAAACATTGCTCCTGTGCAAAGCGCACGTCCATCTCCATATTCCGCTCAGAGAGCCGTGCTTCGAACGTGATCAAAGTTCTCCGGATCAATTCATTGATGTCGAATGTTTCATAATGCAGTTCGATCATACCGGACTCGATACGTGACAGGTCCAGAAGATCATTGACCATTGCCGTCATTCTCCTCGTCTCGGCCAGAACGATCTCAATATACTGCGGAAAGTTCTCTTCCGGAATCGTTCCGTCCTGCATCGCTTCCAGAAATCCCTTCATCGACGTCAAAGGAGATCTGAGTTCATGCGAGACATTAGCGACAAAGCTGCGGCGTGTTGTATCCAGATCCTTAATCTGTTCAGCCATTTCGTTAAAGCTGCGGCCTAGCTGTGCTGCCTCGTCTCTCCCGCGGACCGAGATGCGCTGAGAAAAATCTCCACGGGAATAGCATCGGACGATATGATTCATTTCAACGAACGGATCGATTAGTTTATGAGCGTTGTAATAAGACATCAGAACCGTTCCCAGAAACACAAGCAGGCAAATCAGCGATGTCCAGATCATGAGTTCACCTGTATGATGCTCCATTTGGGAAATATCCGTATGCAGCAACAGAATCTCAGGTTCTTCCTCAATCCGCATCGACCGGTACAGTGTCAGAATCGGCATCTGGGTACCGCGGAAATAGCGCCGCATAAAATCTCCGGTCTGAGAGGATGCACTCCGTACAAATGAATATGAAGTTCGTTCTGAAGGATACTCCGCGTAAATTCTCCATTTTTCATCCACATAGTATGATCGAACGGATCCGTGTGAATCGATCCGTTCGATTAATAGATCGTCATCCGCGGCGATCTTCTGCAGAGTCTGATCGATCTCCTCCCCATTCTGGAGAGCCTGGTCGACCGCCTGGGACTTTGTATGGAGCACGGACTGAATATCCTGCACGTTTTGCGTCCGAACAACCAGTATCAGCGTACAGCCAATCAGTAGGATTGATGCCAAAGCAGCAATCGACTGCATGAACAGCATACGCGAAAAAATGGTTTTAAACCGTAATCTGCGCATATCTCCTTACTGACGGATATCAAATTTATAACCGACGCCCCAGACAGTCTTCAGCTGCCAGTTTTCACGCTCACCAAGTTTTTCCCGGATCCGCTTAACATGGACATCGACCGTTCTGGAATCTCCGAAAAAGTCAAATCCCCAAACCTGCTCCAGAAGCTGTTCTCGTGTGAATACCTTTCCACTGTGAGAAGCAAGGAAATACAGCAGTTCGATCTCTTTCGGAGGCATATCGATTGTTTCGCCATCCAGAACAACAGAGTAATTCTCAAGCGAGATATAAAGATCTGGAAGCTCTACAACTCTGGCAGCATCCGCCTGTGGTGCCAACCTCCTCAGAACTGCTTTAATGCGTGCAACAAGCTCGTTGGAATCGAAAGGCTTTGCAATGTAGTCGTCCGCACCGAGTTCAAGTCCCCGTACGCGCTCTCCAGTATCGCCTTTAGCTGTCAGCATGATTACCGGTGTCTGGCTCTCCTTGCGAATCTCGTGCAGAATCGACCATCCATCCTGCCCCGGTAGCATTACGTCAAGCACTACCAACGTCGGCTTCACCTGCCGAAACGCGGCGAGCGCATCATAGCCCGTCGTACAGGTGCTGACTTCAAAGCCTGCTTTCTTTAAATAAAGCTCAATGATCGCCAGAATGTTTCTGTCATCATCAATTACAAGAATGGTATTGTTGTCCATGGGTTCCTCCCTCATTCTCTCACTTCTACAACGATTCCGTTCTGTTCCAGCAATTCTGCTGTAACGCCAACGCCCTGAATCAATGCTCCTGAAAAAGAACCGTCATGTATGAGTCCTTTTCCGCAGGATGGGCTTTTTGCTTTCAGCATCGCACGGTTGCATCCATAGGTTTTTGCGATTCGCAACGTTTCGTAAGCTCCTTTTTCAAACGACTCCGTCCGGTCAATACCCTCGCTGTCGATCACCCGTCCCGATGATGTTCTTTCGCAAGCGCTACGAGGGCAGGGCAGTCCACCCATCTGTTCCGGACAGACCGGAACCGCTTCCCCAGCCCGTACCAGTTCAACAACTGATTCATCTGAGACGATTTTTCCGTCATAACGGCACCGAAATCCTGCCAGACAGGCGCTTACCAATAACATTGCATACTACCTCAATTTGGTTATCATATTCTACCATATCCTTTTTGCTCTGTCTACACTTTGTTCATAATTTGCCTGGCTGCGGCTCCTCGCGGCATTCCTATTTTACAGTTTTGAAATGTCTTTTCCTCTTCTCGCAAAGAAAAACAATATAGTTTTTCTACTTTCAAAGCAAAGCAGCCGGCTCATCGCCGGCTGCACAATGCAAACCCATACGGATATTAGATAAAATATGGTTTAGTAGAGAACGACCTTTGAGAAGTCCTCTGCCTTCAGACTAGCACCTCCGATCAGGCCGCCGTCGATCTCAGGCATCGCCATCAGTTCGGAAGCGTTCTTCGGATTCATGCTTCCGCCATACTGAATGCGGATCGCATTTGCGGTTTCTTTTCCAAACTTTTCAGCAACCGTGTTCCGAATCACTGCAATCGTTGCATTCGCGTCTTCCTTGGTTGCCGTCTTTCCAGTTCCGATTGCCCAGATCGGTTCATACGCGACCACAAGTCCTGCAACTTCATCCGGTGTAAGACCATCCAAATCAGCCTTGACCTGTCCGGAAACGATCGCATCCGTAATGCCGCTTTCGCGCTGCTCGAGTGACTCTCCAACGCAAACGATCGGGATCAGCCCGGCCGCCAGCGCAGCCTTGACACGTTTGTTGACAGTTTCATCGGTCTCGCCAAAGTACTGCCTTCTTTCACTGTGACCGATAATGACATATTTCACGCCGCGCGCGAGCAACATTTTTGCAGAAATCTCTCCTGTGAATGCGCCTTTTTCCGCCCAGTGCACATTCTGTGCGCCTAATTTGATGTTCGTGCCTTCCAGCAATCTTCCGACTGTGCACAAATCGATATAAGGCGGACAAACTACGACCTCACACTCCGCATCCTTAACAAGCGGGATCAGCGCCGTTACCAGATCTTTCGCCTCATCCGGCGTCATATTCATTTTCCAGTTTCCGGCAATAATCGGTTTTCTCATCAATATGTCCCCCTTATTTATCGTTCAGAACTGCAACACCCGGCAGAACCTTTCCCTCGAGGAACTCCAAAGATGCGCCGCCACCGGTTGAGATATGAGTAATCTTGTCTGCGAACCCAAGTTTCTTGACAGCAGAAGCGGAGTCGCCGCCGCCGACGATAGTCGTTCCGTCACATTCTGCACATGCTTGTGCGATGGCCTTTGTTCCGACAGCGAATGCCGGGAATTCGAATACGCCCATTGGACCGTTCCAAATAACGGTCTTTGCGTCGAGAATCGTTTTGCGGAACAGCTCGATAGTCTTCGGGCCAATATCCAAGCCCTGCCATCCGACCGGAATCTCATCAGCCGCAACAGTCTTGTGCTCTGCTTCCGCTGAGAACTCAGTTGCAACAACTGTGTCCACAGGAAGCAGGAAGTTCACACCACGCTCTTTGGCTTCAGCCATCAGTTCTTTCGCCAGTTCAATGCTGTCGGCATCCAGAAGAGAATTACCGATCTCATAACCCATGGCTTTGAAGAACGTGTAAGCCATACCGCCTCCAATGATCAGGCTGTCACATTTTGCAAGAAGGTTCTTGATTACGCCGATTTTGTCGGATACTTTCGCACCGCCAAGGATCGCAACAAATGGACGTACGGGATTCTCCAGAGCTTCCCCCATGATTCCGAGTTCCTTGCCAATCAGATAGCCTGCAACTGCTGGAATATAATCTGCGACACCAGCTGTCGATGCGTGCGCACGGTGAACGGTTCCGAACGCATCGGAAACGAAAATATCTGCAAGATCCGCCAGAGCTTTTGCAAACGCAGGATCATTCTTTTCCTCTTCCTTGTGGAAACGGGTGTTCTCAAGCAGTACGATCTCTCCGTCTTTCATTTCGGCAATCGCCTTCTTTGCGCTCTCGCCGATTGTATCCTTTGCAAAGACGATACGGGTATCGGGAAGGAGCTCCGCAAGACGCTCTGCTACCGGAGCAAGAGAATACTTCAGATTCACTTCCCCCTTCGGCCGTCCGAGATGTGAACAGAGAATCACTTTCGCGTTGTTCGCGAGCAGATACTTAATGGTCGGGAGCGCTGCTACGATTCGCTTATCGTCCGCAACTTTTCCTTCTGGGGAAAGCGGCACGTTGAAATCAACACGTACCAATACTTTCTTCCCTGCCACCTGGATGTCTTCTATCGTTTTTTTAGCCATTGTTCAGTTCCTTTCTATGGTAATTTTTCTATCCGGCATGAAGCCGGAGATAAAACCTGATCAATCCGGATTGCCCTGTCTTAAAACATCATCGATAATCGCGTCAGTCTCAGCAAATTCGCCCATCTCGTCTTTAGCGACCTCCGATACAGTCCAAAGTTTTTCCTCCTGCTCAGCCGGCTCTCCGTTCTCTTCTTTCAGAGTAGTTTCGTTTGAATCGGTTTCTACCTCCGCCAGAGGTCCGTCTGCTTGCGGCTCTTCAGCAGATATACCCGGCTCATCTGAAGTTCCGATCAATTTACCGTCGGAAGTAACGATCTGCGGAATCACCGCACGAAGTTTTCCGGCTACTTCAGCATACTGCCTGGCAGTCTGCTCTGCGTTTCGGATACTCTCCTGAATCAGTTCATCATAGCGCTGGAGCAATCCCGCATAATCATCGATCTTTGCCTGGGTGTCATCCAGTTTCTGACGGCTCTGCGTCTCTGCTTCCTTGACGATATCCCTTGCATCCTGATACGCTTTCTCCATGACCTGCTCAGAGTTTCGCTTTGCCTCGTCCGCACTGATCTGAGATTGTTCCAGAATACCTCCAGCCTCCCGCTGAGCGTCGGATACGATCCGGTCTGCCTGAATTGCAGCATCCGTCATAGTACGCGAAATTGCAAATTCCCTGGCAGTATAATCATCAATCTTCTGTGTCAGCTCGGCGACCTTCTTCTCCAGTTCCTGGATTCTGGATGCCTGCTCCGCGATCATTCTGCTCTTTTTCCCAAACATTTTAAACCTCCAACCTCATCTGCTGTGCCTGTGCGGGGACATCTGGAATCGGATAATCAAGATGCTGGTATGCAGCCGGCAGCACGACCCTGCCTCGCGATGTGCGTGCAATGAAACCGAGTTTCAACAGATACGGTTCATAAACGTCTTCGACTGTCCCCGCATCCTCCCCTGTATATGCAGCGATTGTATCAAGTCCAACCGGTCCTCCACGGAAGATCTCTATCATTGCGACAAGCATTTTCCGGTCCACCGCATCCAGCCCCAGTTCATCGATCTTCAGCATGGAAAGCGCTTCCTGTGCGATTTCGAGGTCCACGACGCCATCTCCACGCACCTGAGAATAATCCCGGACGCGGCGAAGCAGGCGGTTGGCGATGCGGGGCGTTCCGCGCGAACGCGAAGCGATTTCTAGTGCTCCTTCGACATCTATTGCTATACCGAGAATGTCAGCACTCCGCATGATAATCTCTTTCAGGCTTTCCGGAGAATACAGTTCCAAGGATTCTTTGATCCCGAAACGGTCTCTCAGTGGAGACGAAAGCATACCCAGCCTCGTAGTTGCTCCGACCAGGGTGAATTTCGGCAGGTCCAGACGGATACTTCTCGCCCCGGGACCTTTTCCGATGATGATATCAAGAGCAAAGTCCTCCATCGCAGGATATAAAACTTCCTCAACATTCGGATTCAGCCGATGGATTTCATCGATGAACAGGACGTCTCCCGGAGCAAGATTTGTCAGAAGCGCAGCAAGGTCTCCTGCATGTGTGATTGCAGGTCCGGACGTCACTCTCAGCGACACTCCCATTTCATTCGCTATAATCCCGGCAAGAGTAGTCTTGCCAAGACCCGGAGGTCCATACAAAAGTGCGTGATCAAGCGACTCTCCACGCGCTTTCGCGGCTTCGATATAGATCTGCATATGCTCCTTGACCGTTTCCTGTCCGATATATTCCGAAAGGAAATGTGGTCTCAGGCTGTATTCGTTTTTCACATCCTCCTCGCGGAGCGATGAAGTTATTAAGCGGTCATCCTGCATATCCGTTTATTATCCCTTTGCCATACTGCGGAGCGCTTTCGTAATCAGATCCTCGACACTGTCAGCTTCCTTAACCGCAGCAACCGCTCTGGATGCGGACAGTCCGTCATACCCCAGTGATACAAGCGCGGCAACCGCCTCTGTCCGAATGTTCTCCGCAGTGGAACTCTCCGCGGAACCGGAAGTTTTCGAGACCGACATCTCATCTTTGGCTGTACCTGCAAGCTCAAGGATTACACGCTGCGCA
>JAEEGL010840083.1_pt1 | contig 15093 bp, 10 predicted proteins | sample 9134231 | NCBI WGS metagenome assembly JAEEGL01 (sample SAMN16246548, study PRJNA631951) | gut metagenome | biome: gut microbiome; feature: rumen; material: fiber-attached | host: Bos | place: Iran: Karaj | collected 2018-10 | reverse complement strand
TTGCGGTGAGATTCATCGTGATCAGTCTTGTCGCTGGTTTGATGCCGTTGCTTTTTTATTTCGGAGGCGGTGTTCACGGTGGCGCGATACTGTGGATGATCTTTGTATATCTATATACAGGACTTGTGCTTTCAGGCATGTGGAAGCCTTTCATGCTTATTGTCCTGACTATTGAGTCCATAGGATTCTATCTTGATGACTACTTCCATCCCGAGAGAATACGTCAGCACAGCAACGAGGTCTTTTACATAGATTCGCTTCTGTCTCTGGTGATGATCGGCGTGGTCTGCTGTGTTATTGTGTGGTTCGTTGAGTGGCTCCTCAGAGAAGAGAACAAGAAGGTTCTTGATGAAGTTAAGAAGTCCGAGGAACTCAATAAATCCCAGAGCCGTTTCTTTTCCAGCATGAGCCATGAGATCAGGACTCCCATAAATTCAATCCTGGGCCTCAATGAGATCATTCTCCGCCAGGAGGACGCCTCGGAGGAGATCAGGAAGGATGCGATAAACATCCAGGGCGCAGGTAAGATGCTGCTGGCCCTTGTAAACGATATTCTGGACGTATCAAAGATTGAAGCCGGGAAGATGGACATTGTTCCTGTCAATTACAACGTAGCTTCCCTCCTGTCGGATATTGTCAATATGATCTGGCTGAGAGCCGAGCAAAAGGGGCTGGAGTTTAAAGTGGAGATCGATCCCACAATCCCACAGGAGCTCTTTGGCGATGAAGTTCGAATTAAGCAGATCCTTGTGAACCTTCTGAATAATGCTGTGAAATATACCAGAGAGGGCAGCGTTACCCTGCACATGGAGAAGGAGGATATAAAAGAGGACAATGTAAGACTCATTTTCTCGGTGACAGATACCGGAATGGGAATTAAGCAGGATTCCCTCCCATATCTTTTTGACGCCTTCCAGAGAGTGGACGAGGAGAAGAACAGAAGGATAGAAGGAACGGGACTTGGCCTTTCCATTGTTAAACAGCTGGTGGATCTGATGGGTGGTGAGATCGCAGTAAACAGTGTCTACACCCAGGGGTCAACCTTTACGGTCACTCTGTGGCAGAAGGTATCAAACCCCATCGCTGTCGGTGATATTAACATAACCAGCAGCGGAAGGCTTGACGAGAACAAAAGGTATGAGGCCGGATTTACCGCGCCTGATGCCAGGGTTCTCATAGTTGATGACAACGAGATGAACCTGGAGGTCGAGAAAAAGCTTCTTGACGGAACAAAGATAAATGTTGACACCGCAGACAGCGGTGAGACAGCTCTTTCCATGACCACGCAGTTCAGATATGACATAATTCTCATGGATCACCTTATGCCTGAGATGGACGGCATAGAGTGTATGCAGAGGATCAGAAAACAGGCTGGCGGTCTTAATAACCACGCTCCTGTGATAGCCCTGACAGCCAATGCCGGAAGCGAAAACAGACAGCTCTATGTCTCCAGCGGTTTTGACGGATGCCTTGTCAAGCCTGTCTCCGGGCAGCAGCTTGAGGAAATACTTCTGGCTCACCTTCCGCAGTCCATGGTTACTCTGTCGGAAGCTGCTTCCGCGGATGCTGCAAGGCTCAGTACATCAAGAGCCTACAGCAAGAAGATTCCTGTCATCATTACAACCAGCTCCATGTGCGATCTGCCTTCCAGAATCCTTAAGGAACTGCAGATTGATGTCATCCCATTCAAGGTGCATGTGGACGGGAGAGAGTATTATGACGGCATAGAGGCAGATACGGATGAGATCTTAAGATACATGAGAGAGGGGAAGATATTTGAATCCTCCCCTCCGACAATTGAAGAATTTGAGTTTTTCTTTTCACAGGAACTCAGAAAGGCCCATCAGCTTATACATATAACGCTGGCCTCCGGAATAAGCAAGGAGTACGAGAGGGCAAAGGAAGCTGCAAAGGCCTACGGAAACGTGTTTGTGTTTAATTCCGGCTATAATTCCAGTTCCATCGGAATGCTGGCGCTGCTGGCTCACAGCATGTCCACCCAGGGCATGACTCCGGGTAATATCATCAGCGAACTTACACGGATGAAGAGTTTTATGCACTGCAGTTTCGTTGCCAACGATCCCGCTGTCCTGATGAGGAGAGGATACGTAAGCAAAGGCTTTAGCAATCTCATGACATCCATCGGGCTTAAGCCTGTTATAGGAGTAAGCAACGACACCTTTAAAGTGGATTCGCTGCATTTGGGAGATACCAGAAGATGCTACGAGAAATACGTGGATTATGCTATACCAAGATGGTCAAAGCCTGATCCCGAGCTTGCCTTTGTTACCTACTCCGATGTCTCACCTGAGGATCTTGAGTACATCGAAAAGAGGATCAGAAGCAGGGCCCACTTTGACCGCATAATCTTCCACAAGGCTGCAGCCGCCCTGGCCCTTAGTTGCGGCTCGGGAGCATTCGGAATCATGTACATGGAGGAGAGTGATGCTCCTTATAACTTTGAGAAGATGATAGAAGGCTATGACGAGGAGCCGGAAGATATCTATGAAGCGCATGAAAGCGAGATGGGGCATTCCGGTCATTCTGCTCATTCCGATCATTCTGCTCATTCCGGTCATTCGGGAATGCGTGGCGGATCCGCAGGTCATGGTGGTGACATGGCAGAAAGCATCTACGGGCATGGAGGTGCCGGAAGTCATGGTGGCGCCGGAAGTTACGGTGGTGTCGACGATGCATTTGGCAGTGACAAGGCGATGGCTTTCGAGGGCAAGTGGTATGCGGATATAGAGGGTATAGATCCGGAAGTGGCGATCAATAACAGTGGCTCGGAAGATGCCTTTGAGAGCGTACTGAAGATCTTCTATGATTCAATAGATATGAAACATGAGGAAATAGGCGGCTTCTACGACAGCGAGAACTGGACTGATTACACAATAAAGGTTCACGCGCTTAAGAGCTCGGCACGGCTTGTGGGAGCTGTCAAGATGGCTAAGGACTCAGAGGCCCTTGAGATGGCCGGAAAGGCCGGTGACATCGAATTTATCAGGGAGAATCATGGCGCTCTGATGGAGCAGCTTACAGAATTCAAGGGACGGCTGGAGGAAGCTTTTGAAAAGCGGAATGCGGAAAGCCAAGCTACCGGAAATGGCAGCGGTTCAGGCGGCTCTGGAAGTGGCAGCGGTGGTTTTGGCGGCTATGGAAGTGACGGTAGCCTGGGAGCTTCTGATAATGACGGCGCCGGATCCGGTTTCGGAGAAGGGGTTGATTTCAACCAGGATGGTTACGGAGATGAAATTGCTCCGGTTGACGCAGGAGCTTCCGAAGCATTGAATCAGAACTTCGACGAAATCCTGCTCCAGGGAATGTATGACGCCATTGAGAGCGGCGTCCGCAACAGAAAAGAGAAGATGCTGAAAGGTACCTTCAAGGAAATGGCAGACTACAGCTTCCCTCCGGAGCACCAGAAGGTCTTCGGGGAGCTCAAGGAGCTGTTCGAGGCCGGGGATTATGACGGAATGCAGAAGATCCTGGATGAGAGATGAAGGGATTGACGGAGACTGAGCCGGGGGAAGTATGGATTATGTATGTTACCTGGGATGTGTAGGGGTATGTATGATGCACGGGGGTGTGTAGAGTTTGAATGTCTGCCCCGGGCGGAGAGATTGTAGCATTTGATGGTGGTATGTCAAGGATAAGGCGAGTGCCCGGTAGTGCGTTGGGCATCCTTGACATACCACCATCTTCATGCATTCAGGCACTTAACCAGGGCAGGCGGAGGGGTTGCTATATTGATAATATATTATCTAGATTACGTGCAAAATATACCTATTTATTTGCGAATTCTTGAATTTACGGGTAAGGCGGATTTTTTATTACCTCTGATATCCGGATTTAATCGATTTGATAGTAAGGTAAAATTTTTATTGTTTTAAAACGAAATACAATTTCCTGGTTATTCTGACAATTCAGGCCTAATTTACCTGCGATATAAAGAATTTCTTTTGTGAGGGGTAGACTATTTTTTTCATTACCTCTGAACCACTCTAAATTTTCCGCTAAAATCGCCATTTCTTTCAAACAGGGGTAAACGAAATTTCGTATTACCCGGATATTTTTAAAACGCTGGATACAGACGTAATTTTTCTTCGCTATATCGTCAAAATATTATCGACGACCTCGAGGGGAGCACATTTGCCGCAAATAGATACACATCTTCCCAAAATGCATTCGCATCTGTCTCAAATACGTTCGCATTTACCTCAAATAGATACACATCTTCCCAAAATGCATTCACATCTGCCACAAATACGTTCGCATTTACCTCAAATAGATACACATCTTCCCAAAATGCATTCGCATCTGTCTCAAATACGTTCGCATTTACCTCAAATAGATTCACATCTGCCACAAATACATCCACATCTTACGCAAATAGATTCGCATCTGCCACAACTACATTCACATCTGCAGCAGATTCATTCAGTTCTGCCATAGACTCATTGAATTACCCTTAGCCAGCGCACCTGCAACATCGGCATAAGCAGGGATCAAAAAAGGCCGTCGCACCTATAGTGCGATGGCCTTACAATCTTTGATATTCTATTTAGCACCGGTTCTGCCTTTGCATAAAACTGGTTGAAGCCAGGCTTTAGTCCAGTTCAACCTTAACTGCGGTAGCTGTTCCTTCCGTGAGCTCTACGCTCAGGTTAAGCTTGCCACCAAGGTTTGTGCTCATCTTTCCGATGCTGTTGCCGTTTACATAGACGCTGTACTCTGTGTTCTCCATGAGTCCGAGAGTGATCTGGGCATCTGTGTCGCCCTCTACTGAGAACTCTACGCCGCCTTCAGTCTCCTTGAAGTTTGTTACTGCGGTTCCCGGAACGGATTCGTATACAAAGTTTTCGTCTCTCTCAAGCTTCGTGATATCCTTGTAGGTCTTGACCTTGAGGATATTACCATTGTGTTCAAAATTCTCCAGCTTCTTCTTTTCAGGAAGCTTGTAATTGCCAAAGCTGACACTTCCATCGCCCTCAGCTCTGATCAACTGTTCTACGACAGCCATAATAACCCTCCTAGAATATATGAAAAGTGTATAATTACAAAATAATTATATCCCACCAAAAAGCAATTTGATATTAAAATTTTCTTATTTTTTCTTTGGCGTTTTTGTGTTACCTTAAACATGTCGCCCGACTTTTTTTAGAGCTATCATCGGGCGCAGGCGGAGGAATTATGGCAACAAAGATCAAGACGGTTTTTTTCTGCCAGAGCTGCGGATATGAGTCATCCAAGTGGATGGGGCAGTGCCCGGGCTGCAGGCAGTGGAATACTTTTGCGGAGGAGACGGTCCGCCCCAAGGCAGCGTCTTCAAAGGGTGTATCTTCTGCATCCCAGTCGGGCGGCGGCTTTGCACAGCCCAAGACCATTTCTGAGATCGTGATGAACGACGAGGAGAGGTATGACACCCACATCGGGGAGCTCAACAGGGTTCTCGGAGGCGGCCTTGTAAAGGGCTCGCTTATACTTGTGGGCGGTGATCCCGGTATAGGAAAATCCACCATTCTTTTGCAGGTGGCAGGGAATCTGTCAGCAGATAAAAGAGAAGTCCTCTATATTTCAGGAGAAGAATCACTCCAGCAGATCAAGCTCCGGGCCAACAGGATCGGAGGATTCACGGAGAACCTGAAATTCCTGTGCGAGACGAATCTTCTTACTATAGAAGAAACAATAGAGCGCGCAAAGCCCGCGGTCGTAGTCATCGACTCAATTCAGACCATGTACAATGAGTCGGTTTCTTCCGCTCCCGGAAGCGTCTCCCAGGTCAGGGAGTCAACAGCGGTGCTGCTGCGCATAGCAAAGAGTCTCAATATATCAGTTTTCATCGTGGGACATGTGACAAAGGAAGGCCAGGTTGCGGGCCCGAGAGTCTTAGAGCACATGGTGGACACGGTTCTCTACTTTGAGGGCGACAGGCACGCTTCATATCGCATACTCAGAGCGGTGAAGAACAGATTCGGATCCACCAACGAGATCGGAGTCTTTGAGATGCAGGAGAAGGGCCTCATGGAGGTTACCAACCCCTCGGAGTTCATGCTGGATGGAAGGCCTGAGAATGCCAGCGGCTCTATCGTCACCTGCTCTGTGGAGGGAACCCGCCCTATCCTTATAGAGGTGCAGGCTCTGGTCACCAGGACCAACTTCGGATTCCCAAGGCGCCAGGCCAACGGCACAGACTTCAACAGGGTAAACCTCCTGATGGCTGTACTTGAAAAGAGAATCGGGCTGCAGATGGGTGAATACGACGCCTACGTGAATCTTGCAGGAGGCATGAAGATCGCCGAGCCCTCACTTGACCTGGGCATATGCCTTGCTCTGATCTCCAGCTTCAAGAACATTCCCATCAGTGACAAGCTGATAGCCTTTGGAGAAGTGGGACTTTCAGGCGAAGTCCGCTCAGTAAGTATGGGAGAAGCAAGAGTGCAGGAGGCCAAAAAGCTTGGCTTTACAACCTGCATTGTTCCAAAAGCCCTTGAGGGCAAGCTGAAGAAGACCTTCAAAGACATAGAGATCGTCGGTGTTTCCTCAGTTGCAGACGCCATGAAACTTATCTGATATGGAAAAGAAATCACGACTCAATATACTTTGTTAGCACTCATTTTAAGTGAGTGCTAATTTTTTATTGACTTTTGCATGTGCCGGACTTAAACTTGACTTTGTACGATGAAGTACGAATATTTTCTAAAAAGGAGTGAGAACTATGGCTTCAAAAAAAGGTAATCTTTCAATCAACAGCGAGAACATGTTTCCGATCATAAAGAAATGGCTTTATTCGGACCATGATATTTTTTACAGAGAAGTAATATCCAACGCCTGCGACGCCATCACCAAGATCCGCAAGATGGACATGATGGGAGAGTACGAGCTTCCGGAAGGCTACAAGCCCAGGGTTGACATTCTTCTTAACGACAAGGAGAAGACCATCAAGATCGTGGACAATGGTATCGGAATGACAGCAGAGGAGGTTGAGGAGTACATCAACCAGGTGGCTTTTTCAGGCGCCACAGACTTCCTCAACAAGTACAAGGACAAGGCCAACGCCGACCAGATCATCGGACACTTCGGTCTGGGCTTCTATTCAACCTTCATGGTTTCCGACAACGTCGACATCGACACCCTCTCCTGCAAGGGAGGCCCTGCTGTTCACTGGACTTGCGACGGCGGATCCGACTTCGAGATGGAGGACGGCGACAAGACAGAGGTAGGAACCTGCGTGACACTGCATCTGTCCGAGGACTGCCTGGAGTTCTGCAACGAGTACAAGGCAAGAGAAGTGATCCAGAAATACTGCTCATTCATGCCTTATGAGATCTATCTTTCAAAAGAGAACGAAGAGGGAACCGAGACTATCAAGGCAAGTGAGAAGCTCGACAGCGATGTAGTTATCGAGGAAGTTCACCCCGAGAACAAAGAGGGAGAGACTGAGGAGCCTGAACTTGAGTACAAGATAAAGAGAAGGCCCCAGCTTCTCAACGACATCCATCCCCTCTGGGCCAAGACACCCAAGGACTGCACAGACGATGAGTACAAGGAGTTCTACAGGAAGGTCTTCAGGGATTTCAAGGAGCCTCTGTTCTGGATCCATCTGAACATGGACTATCCCTTCAACTTAAAGGGAATCCTTTACTTCCCCAAGATCAACATGGAATTTGAGTCCATCGAGGGAACCATTAAGCTGTATAACAACCAGGTATTCATCGCAGACAATATTAAGGAAGTAATTCCTGAGTACCTGATGCTCCTTAAGGGCGTTATAGACTGTCCTGATCTGCCCCTCAACGTATCAAGATCCGCTCTTCAGAACGATGGTTTTGTAAAAAAGATCTCTGAGTACATTTCCAAGAAGGTAGCAGAGAAGCTTGCAGGACTGTGCAAGACAGATAAGGAAAACTACGACAAATACTGGGACGACATCAGCCCCTTCATCAAGTACGGATGCCTCAGAGACGACAAGTTCTGCGAAAAGATGACAGACTACATCCTCTTTAAGAACCTCGACGGCAAGTACCTCACAACTCCAGAGGCTCTTCAGATCAACAAGACTGCTGAGGAAGAGGCTGCTAAGGAGGAAGCTGTTGATGAGAACGGCAACAAGGTTGAAGCCGAAGTTGTAGAGACACCCGGCGAAGACAAGGCTTCCGAAGACAACAAGGAAGAGGAAAAAGAAAAGGAACCCCGCACCATCTACTACGTAACTGACGAGCAGCAGCAGAGCCAGTACATCAAGATGTTCAAGGCCCAGAAGATGGAAGCCTTCATCATGAACCACAACATCGACGTGCCTTTCATGGAGCAGCTTGAGAGAAAGAACGAGGGCATCCACTTCCAGAGAGTTGACGCTGACCTCACCGACACCTTCAAGTCCAGGACTTCCAAGAAGGCAGCAGCTGAGCTTGAGGAAAAAGAAAAGGCTCTTTCCGAGAGAGTAAAGAAGGCTCTTAAGAACGACAGCCTCACTGTAAAGCTTGAGAAGCTCAAGGATAAAAAGATATCTTCAATGCTGACAGTATCAGAGGAGTCAAGGCGTATGGCTGAGATGATGAAGATGTACGCCATGAACGGAATGGGCATGGGCGACTTCGGAAACCAGGGACAGACCCTCATCCTCAACGCATCTCACCCTCTTGTTGAGCACGTGATGGAGCACGAGGACGCCGACAACACCAAGATGATCTGTGAGCAGCTCTATGATCTGGCCAGGATCCAGAACGCTCCTCTTGAGGGCGAAGCCATGAGTAAGTTCGTTGCCAGAAGCAATGATATTATGATGGTTCTTGCCAAATAATTATTGAAGTTTTTTTCATGCAGGAGTATATTCTTTTTTAAAAAAAGAAATGAGGAGCTGAGAGGATGTCGCAGGAAAAGAGTATTACCAAGAAGTACGCAGAGATGAACAAGCAGGAACTTGAGCAGGAACTGGTAAAGCTCAAGGCTGAGTACAAGAAGTATCAGGAGATGGAACTCTCCCTTAACATGGCAAGGGGTAAGCCCTGCAGGGAGCAGCTGGATCTTTCAATGGGAATGATGGACGCCCTTAATTCTGAGGCCGATCTTTCCTGTGAGGATGGAACAGATTGCCGTAACTACGGAGTTCTTGACGGTATCCATGAGGCCAAGGTGCTTATCGGTGCCATGATGGAGAACAAACCCGAAAACATCATCATCTACGGAAACTCATCCCTCAACGTTATGTACGATACAGTATCCAGGGCTTACACCCATGGTATTATGGGCAACACACCCTGGTGTAAGCTGGACAAGGTTAAGTTCCTCTGTCCTGTGCCCGGATATGACAGACACTTTGCGATCACCGAGTACTTTGGAATCGAGATGATCCCTGTGGAGATGACTCCCACGGGACCTGACATGGATCAGGTTGAAAAGCTGGTGGCAGACGACGAGACCATCAAGGGAATCTGGTGCGTGCCCAAGTATTCAAACCCCCAGGGCTATTCCTACTCGGATGAGACAGTAAGAAGATTTGCACGTCTTCGCCCCGCAGCCAGAGACTTCCGTATCTTCTGGGACAACGCCTACGGCGTTCATCACCTCTACGACGGACAGCAGGACTACCTCATCGAGATCCTTGAGGAGTGCAAGAAGGCAGGAAGCCCTGACCTTGTATATAAGTTCTCATCAACTTCCAAGATCACCTTCCCGGGATCAGGAATTGCAGCTATCGCAACTTCCCTTAACAACCTGGAGGAGATCAAGGCTCAGCTCACCTATCAGACCATCGGTCACGATAAGGTTAACCAGCTGCGTCACGTCCGTTTCTTTGGTGACATCAAAGGCATCAAGGAGCACATGAAGAAACATGCAGCCATCATAAGACCCAAGTTCGAGGCGGTTGAAGAGATATTAAAGAGGGATCTTGAGCCCTGCGGAATCGGAAGCTGGACCTGTCCCAAGGGAGGTTACTTCTTAAGCTTTGACGCTCCCGACGGATGCGCGAAGGCCATCGTAGACAGAGCAAAAAAAGCCGGCGTTACCATGACCGGTGCCGGTGCTACATATCCCTACGGCAAGGATCCTCATGACAGCAATATCCGTATTGCTCCGACATTCCCATCCCTTAATGACCTGCGTCTGGCCATGGACATCTTCACAGTTTGTGTAAGACTTGTGGCAGCAGACAAACTTCTTAAGGAAATGGACTAAATAACAAGGAATTCTTTGAGGAAGTGAAGGGTAAAGCTCTTTCGCTTCCTCAATTTTATGTGACGGTCGAGCTTTTAAAGTGTCAGCTTTTTAATCCAATTACAGCTTTTTGTGTCGGATATAATATGCTATACTATAGCTTGGCGAATAATATTAGAAAGAGATTTTTTAGACAATGGAATCGGATAATAATAAAGAGAAAGCACCTTACAGCAAACGTATCCGATATCTGCGCAGACTTATACTTACAAGCGTGGCAGCAGCCTGCCTTATTCCCATATGTATTTGCGTTATCCTGGCGGTCCGCTATGACAGACTGAGCGCCAGGTATGAACAGGCCCAGGCGGATCTTGACTGGTACAGAAGCCGCTACGGCACTGAGATGGATATTTTATCATCTGAGGGCGGATCAGAGGAAGTGAAAGACGTTTCGCCTTCCGAAATTCCCTCGTCAGGTGCTGATGACATGGATGTGGATTATGCCACTGTAGATGTCAGCGGAGCACAGAATCCGGAAGACATCGAAGGTACAAGATATGTATATCTTACCTTTGACGACGGTCCCAGTACCAACACAGATGAAATATTGGATATTCTGGCACAGTACGATGTGAAAGCTACGTTTTTTGTATGTGGCAAGGCCAGCAGTAAATATACGGATGTATACAAGAGAATAGTGAATGAAGGGCATACCCTTGGAATGCACTCCTACAGCCATAAGTACAGCGACATTTATTCCTCGCTGGATTCCTTTAAGGCTGACCTGGACAAACTGAGGATCTTCCTGTACGAGACCACAGGTGTCTGGGCCAAGTATTACAGATTTCCGGGAGGAAGTTCCAACACTGTAACGAAGGTTGACATTCACGAACTGATAAGCTGCCTGGAGGAGTCGGAGATAACCTACTTCGACTGGAATGTCTCCGCCGGAGATGACAAGAGCGGCGCCAACAAGGATAAGATCTATGCCAATATCGTCAATAACGTGGCTGGCTTTAAACACTGTATCGTCCTTATGCACGATGCAGCTGACAAACAGAGTACGGTAGACGCACTGCCTGAGATAATAGAAGCTATTCAGGCAATGGATGACACTGTGATAGTTCCGATAACTGATGACACGTTACCGGTTCAACATATCAACAATTAAAGAAAGATTGAATGGAGGATATCAAGATGGGATTTTTTTCTGAGCTGAAGAGCGATCTCTCCCAGGCGATGAACACACTTATGCCTGAAGACAAGCCAAAGGCGGAAGCTCTTGATAATAGCAAGGCAAAAGAAGAGAATTTAGGACCGGTGGATTTAAACAGCATGCTGGACAGGCTGGATGACATCAAGCTTGACGAGGCGGAGGAGAAAGAGGACCGGGTGTTCAGGCCTGAGATTGAGCCTGAGGCTGATGACTGGGAGGACGAAGTACCTGAGGATGAGTCAAAAGAGCTCTCAGAGGACTATGAGGACTTTGACCGCAGTGAAGCTGTTATTGCTCCTAAGGAAGAGACCCTTGAGGAAATGATCGAGGAGCAGACAATAGAGGAGATCGACGATGATCAGCCAAGGAATGCCATTGAGGCTCTGAGTGCTGCCAATCTCGATAAGTATGTAGAAAAGACTAACGAAGGGACAGAAAAGTTAAACAAGAACGGGGGAACTGAAGCTATGGATTTCGAAAAACAGACACCAACAGATGAGCAGGCCATAATTACCGAGGGTATGGTAATAAAGGGAGACCTGGCCACCACAGGAAATCTGGACCTTATGGGAAAGATCACAGGTAACATCAAGTGCCTTGGTAAGCTCAACGTAACAGGTGAGATCAACGGTGATTCCGATGCAGCAGAAGTTTATGCTGAGTCAGCAAGGATCACAGGTGAGATCAAGAGCAAGGGCAGCGTAAAGATCGGACAGAGCACCGTAATCATCGGCAACATCTTCGGATCAAGCGCAGTTATCGCAGGTGCTGTAAAGGGCGACATCGACGTGCATGGACCTGTAGTTCTCGATACAACAGCAATCGTAATGGGCAACATCAAGTCCCAGTCTGTACAGATCAACAACGGTGCCGTTATCGAGGGTATGTGCTCACAGTCCTATGCTGATGTTAATCCTTCAGAGTTCTTTGACGGCCTTAAGATCAAATAATTTTAAAATGGAGACAATATGAGAATATTATTAAAGCTCAGCGGAGAAGCCCTTGCGGGAGAAAAGAAGACCGGTTTTGACGAGGAAACCGTAAGGCGTGTAGCACTCCAGGTGAAGACACTGGTGGATGACGGAGTCCAGGTTGGAATCGTCATCGGCGGAGGCAACTTCTGGAGAGGAAGAAGCAGTGAGGCTATAGACAGGGTGAAGGCTGACCAGATCGGTATGCTGGCCACCATCATGAACTGCATCTATGTCTCGGAGATATTCAGAAGCGAGGGCATGATGACCAACATCTTAACGCCCTTCGAGTGCGGCTCTTTCACAAAGCTCTTTTCCAAGGACAGAGCCAATAAGTATTTCGAGAAGAACATGGTGGTATTCTTTGCGGGAGGCACGGGCCATCCTTACTTTTCAACGGATACCGGCGTAGTTTTAAGGGCCATAGAAGTTGAGGCTGACTATATTCTTTTAGCTAAAGCAATTGACGGGGTTTACGACAGCGATCCTGCAAAGGATCCGGGTGCAAAGCGCTATGACACGATAACCATCGATGAGGTCATAAGACAGAACCTCCAGGTGGTGGACATGACTGCATCAATTCTTGCAAGGGACAACAAGGTGCCCATGAGGGTATTTGCCCTGCAGGAGGAAAACAGCATAGTGAATGCGGCAAAAGGCGAATTTAACGGTACTACGGTTACCGTTGATTAATTTAAGGAGGCAAGGGTATGAACGAAAGACTACAAAGCTATAACGACAAAATGCAGAAATCCTATGATTTTCTTAAAGACGATCTGGCATCGATCCGTGCCGGAAGAGCAAATCCGCACGTTCTTGACAAGATAAAGGTTGATTACTACGGAACACCCACACCCATTCAGCAGGTGGGCAACGTTTCCATTCCCGAGGCCAGGATCATTCAGATCGCTCCCTGGGACAAGACCCTTATCAAGAGTATTGAGAAGGCCATCATGGCTTCAGACCTGGGTATCACTCCCAGCAACGACGGCGCAGTTATAAGACTGGTATTCCCTGAGCTCACTGAGGAGCGCAGAAAACAGCTCTCCAAGGAGATCCGCAAGAAGGGTGAGGACGCCAAGGTTGCTGTGAGAAACATCAGACGTGACGGCAATGATGCTTTCAAAAAGCTCAAGGGCACAGAAGTTTCTGAGGATGAGATCGAGGATCTCAACGATGAGCTTCAGAAGATCACTGACAAGTTTGTAAAAGAGATCGACCAGGCAGTAGAAGAGAAGACCAAAGAGGTCATGACTGTATAATCTGTTTTTCAAATGGTGAAATTATGGAAGAAAACCTGAATATACCTGCACATGTGGCAATAATCCTTGACGGCAACGGAAGATGGGCCAAAGAGAAGGGAATGCCCCGTAACTACGGACATATGCAGGGCGCAAAGGCTGTTGAAGATATCCTTGTGGACGCAAGGGACATAGGGATTAAGTATCTCACAGTATATGCTTTTTCGACAGAAAACTGGAATCGTCCTGAGGCGGAGGTATCCGCCCTCATGACGATTTTGCGCAATTATCTGAAAACCAGTATCAAAAAGTCCATGAAGAACAATGTCCGCTGCAGGGTAATAGGCGAAAGATCAAGGCTTGCTCCCGAGATACAAAAGGCCATAGGTGAGCTGGAGGAAGCAACTGCCGGCAACACCGGCCTTACCTTTACCATTGCCATCAACTATGGCAGCAGGGATGAGATAAGAAGAGCTGTCTGCAAGATCGCGGACAAAGTAGGAAAAGGCGAGATATCATCATCCGACATAACAGAGGAGATGATATCGCAGAATCTCGACACAGACTTTTTGCCGGATCCGGATCTTCTCATCAGAACCTGCAACGAGCAGAGGATATCCAACTTCCTTCTGTGGCAGTGCGCTTATACGGAGTTTTACTACACTCCCGTTGCATGGCCTGACTTTAACAAGGAAGAACTTCTAAAGGCTGTGGAATCCTATTCCGGAAGGAACAGGAAATTCGGCGGTCTCAAGACTGATCAGGTATGATCAAGAAAAAGCAGGTAAGTTGCGTTGAAAACTAGAGTAATCAGTGGAATTGTCATAGCCATTGTGCTGGCGGCAGTTCTGATACCCGGAGGCTACATTCTCGCCTCTGCGCTACTAATAGTATCCCTGATCGGAATGGGTGAACTCTCAAAGGCCATGGGAATCCACGAAGACGGGAAGACCATAAATGCCCTCGAGGGATGCGGATATATATCCATCATTGTTCACTACACCCAGATGATGATAGTGAAGGACTACAGGTACTACATCTTTTCGCTGATGTTTGCCTTTTTCCTGATCATGATCACTTATGTGGTGAACTTTCCGAGATTTAAGAGCTCTCAGGCGATCGCATGTTTCTTCAGTTTTATCTACGTGCCGGTCAACATTTCTTTTGTCTACCTGCTGAGGATAAAGCCCCTTGGAATCTACTTCGCCTGGATACCCTTTATTGCGTGGGTTTGCGACACCTGTGCATATTTTGCGGGAAGGGCCTTTGGCAGGCACAAGCTGGTGCCGGTTCTGTCCCCCAAGAAGACTGTGGAGGGAGCTATCGGAGGCATAATTGGCTCGGTGATAGTCGGAGCGATCTTCGGATTTGCCCTCTACGTCAATGAGACACATGAGCCCTGGGTGATACTGGTTCTGATGCTGATCACTTTCGCAGGCAGCATCCTCTCACAGATCGGAGACCTTCTGGCCTCGGGCATCAAGAGAGAGCATGGCATCAAGGATTA
>JAEEGL017419481.1_pt1 | contig 15094 bp, 15 predicted proteins | sample 9134231 | NCBI WGS metagenome assembly JAEEGL01 (sample SAMN16246548, study PRJNA631951) | gut metagenome | biome: gut microbiome; feature: rumen; material: fiber-attached | host: Bos | place: Iran: Karaj | collected 2018-10 | reverse complement strand
GGACAGCTGATGAGGCCAAGGGCTTCATCAAGGTCAGCTCTACCCCACTCCGCGTTTACTACGGTATCCACAAAGACGAGAAACGCTAATTTTGAGACAACGAATTAAGACAAATTTCACGAATGATTAAAGTTGGAATATTAGGTGCTGCAGGCTATACAGGCGGTGAGCTGATCCGTCTGTTGCTCAACCACCCCGAGGCAGAGATTGTGTTTGCCAACTCTGAGAGTAACGCAGGCAATCTCGTCAGCGATGTGCATGAAGGGCTCATCGGCGATACCGACCTGAAGTTTACAGACGAGATGCCCTTTGACCAGGTCGACGTCATTTTCTTCTGCTTTGGACATGGTAAGAGCGAGGCTTTCCTGAAGGAGCACACCATCCCTGAGAATGTCAAGATTATCGATCTGGCACAGGATTTCCGCATCAAGGGCGATCACGACTATGTCTATGGCCTTCCTGAGATTAACAAGGAGGATATCCAGAAAGCTCAGCATGTGGCCAATCCAGGATGTTTCGCCACATGTATCCAAGTGGCCCTGCTTCCTGCCGCACATCTCAATCTTCTGAAGGAAGACGTTGCTGTAAATGCCATCACAGGCTCTACAGGCGCAGGGCAGAAACCCGGAGCGACGACCCACTTCTCTTGGCGCAATAACAACCTGAGCATCTACAAGCCCTTCCAGCATCAGCACATCGCTGAGATCCGCCAGAGTCTGAAACAAGTTCAGGGTTATCTCGATGCTGACATCGACTTCATTCCCTACCGTGGCGATTTCGCAAGAGGAATCTTCTGCACAGCAGTCATCAAGACGCCCGCCCCAGTAGAAGATGTCATAGATGCCTATAAGGAGTTCTATCAGGATACCGCTTTCACTCACTACAGCGACAAGTCCATCGACTTAAAACAAGTAGTGAATACCAACAAAGCTCTGGTGCATGTAGAGAAATACGGCAACAAGGTGCTCGTCACCTCCTGCATCGACAATCTGTTGAAAGGAGCCGTAGGCCAGGCTGTTCAGAACATGAATCTCATGTTTGGCATCGACGAGACTGCCGGACTTAAACTGAAAGCATCTGCTTTCTAATAAATTAGAGAAAGGAAACGATATGAAACTATTCGACGTATATCCGCTCTTCGACGTGAACATCGTAAAGGGCAAGGGATGCAAAGTTTGGGATGAAAAGGGGCAGGAATATCTTGACCTCTACGGTGGACATGCAGTGATATCCATTGGTCACTCACATCCTCATTATATTGAAAAGGTGACGGAGCAGCTTAACAAGATAGGCTTCTACTCCAACTCAGTGATAAACAAGCTTCAGGTTCAGCTCGCAGAGCGCCTGGGCAAGATCTGTGGCTATGACGACTATCAGCTCTTCCTGATCAACTCTGGTGCCGAAGCCAATGAGAACGCCCTGAAGCTCGCCTCGTTTAAGACAGGCAACACCCGCGTGCTCAGTTGCGAGAAAGCCTTCCACGGAAGGACGTCTCTCGCTGTCGAGGTGACGAACAATCCAAAGATCATCGCCCCCATCAACGATAACCACCACGTGAGATATCTTCCCTTAAACGACCTCGAGCCTTGGGTTCGCGAATTGTCTAAAGGAGGTGTAGCAGCCGTTATCCTGGAGTGTATCCAGGGTGTGGGCGGCATCCAAATGGCTACGCCAGAGTTTGCACAGGGACTGGCCTACGCCTGCAAGCGCTATGGTGCTGTGCTTATCTGCGACGAAATCCAGTGCGGATACGGACGTAGCGGAAAGTTCTTTGCTCACCAATGGCTAGGTATCAAGCCCGATATCATTACAGTAGCAAAGGGTATCGCCAACGGATTCCCTATGGGAGCAGTCCTCATCAGTCCAGACTTCGAACCTGTTTACGGTCAACTCGGCACCACCTTTGGCGGCAACCATCTGGCTTGTGCTGCAGCCCTCGCCGTACTCGATGTCTTCGAAGAGGAAAATCTCGTGGAGAATGCCCGTGTGATAGGCGACTATTTGATGGAAGGCATCCGCAACATTGGCAGCTCTCACATCTTAGACGTGCGCGGCCGGGGTCTGATGATTGGCATCGAGCTCGATATGCCTCACAAGATGGTTCGTAAACCCCTCATCAAACATGAGCACTGCTTTACGGGCTGTGCAGGTCAGAACATTCTGCGTCTCCTGCCGCCACTGTGTCTCACCAAGGCAGAGGCCGATGACTTTATAGAGAGACTTATCAGAGTACAACCAGAAGAAGACTAACAGACGTTTTAGACAACCAGACAGTTATGAAGATAGCAGTTATAGGTGCAGGCGCTATGGGTGGCGCTACCGTAGAGGGGCTTATCAAGGGCGAGCAGTTCAAGAATGAGGACATCACAGTCAGCGACCCCTCTGCACAGGTCGTAGAGAAATTCGCCAAGATGGGCGTCAGCGTTACTACCGATAATAAGTTGGCAGCTGACAGTGCAGACATCGTATGTGTCGTTGTCAAGCCCTGGCTCGTAGAGCGGGTGCTCAAAGACATCAAGCCAGAGCTCAATCCGAAGAAGCAGATCCTTATTGTGATTGCTGCAGGCGTAAAGTCGGAAAGCATTAAGGAGTGGTTGGGTGAGAATTGCCCTCCTCTGTTTCTCGTGATTCCAAATATCGCCATCGCAGAGTTGGCATCGATGACATTCATCGTTCCTATCGGTGCCTCAGAAGAAAACATAAAGACCGTTGTGAATATCTTCGACGAGATGGGTAACACCCTCATCACCGATGAACAACACCTGGCTGCAGGCACTACCCTCGCCTCTTGTGGCATCGCCTATGCCATGCGCTATATCCGTGCTGCTTCAGAAGGAGGCGTAGAACTTGGTTTCAAGGCCGACGATGCAAAAAAGATCGTGATGCAGACGATGAAGGGTGCCGTAGAGCTGCTCGAAGCCAGCGGCATGCACCCAGAAGCAGCTATCGATCTGGTAACGACTCCTGGCGGCGTAACTATCAAGGGGCTTAACGAGATGGAGCATGCTGGCTTCACATCAGCAGTGATTAGAGGGCTCAAAGCCGGAGCAAAATAAAGAAAGACCTAGGTAATCCTAGGTAATCCTAGGAAAGCCTAGGTTCCTAGGAGTCCTAGAAAAAAATCAGAAAAAGATAAACCAAAAAATATGGACGAACAATTAAAGCAAATAGGTGAGCGCCTACGCGGACTTCGCGACGTGCTCGACATTCCAGTAAGTGAGATGGCAGAGACCATCGGCATCAGCTCGGATAAGTATGAGAAGATTGAGGCTGGAGAGTTGGATATCACCATCTCAAACCTCATGAAGATTGCCAAGAAATATGGTGTATCGACAGAAGAGCTGATCTTTGCCGAAGCACCTCACATGAAGGCATACTACGTCACCCGCAAGGGGCAAGGCATGAGCATCGAGCGCACAAAGGCTTATAAGTACCAGTCGCTGGTGGGTGGTTTCGTCAACCACAAAGCCGACGTGTTCATCGTAACCGTCGAGCCCAAGCCCGAGGCACATACCATCTACAAGAACTCGCATCCTGGACAGGAGTTCAACATGGTACTCGAAGGAAAGATGGAACTCTACATCGGCGGTAAAACCATCATCCTCGAAGAGGGCGACTCCATCTATTTCGACTCCACCAAGCCCCACGGCATGCTGGCCGTTGGCGACAAGGCTGTGAAGTTCTTAGCCTTTACAGTAGAATAAAACTAGACTTATGATAGAGAGATTTTTAAAGCAGACGAAGTTCACGTCTGTAGAAGATTACAACAAGAATCTGGAGTTTATCATTCCAGAGAACTTCAATTTCGCCTACGATGTCATGGATGCGTGGGCTGAAGAGGCACCCGAGAAGCTCGCCATCCTTTGGACCAACGATCAGGGCGAAGAGATCCGTACCACATACGGAGAACTCAAGGAGCAGACCGATCAGGCAGCATCGTATCTGATGTCTATTGGCATCGGCAAGAACGACCCTGTGATGCTGATTCTCAAGCGTCACTACGAGTGGTGGGTTATCATGCTGGCACTCTGTAAGATTGGTGCCATCGTGATTCCAGCCACACACATGCTGACCAAGCACGACATTGTCTATCGCAATACGCGCGCAAGTATCAAGGCGATCATCTGTGCAAAGGACGATTATATCATCAGTCAGATCAAGCTGGCAATGCCTGAGAGTCCTACCGTCAAACAGTATATCACACTTGGCGAGGAAGAAGGTTTCCGCAACTGGAAGGCAGAATGGCAGCAGGCACCCAAGTTCGTGCGCCCAGCCTTCGTCAATGAGAATGACGACACGATGCTGATGTACTTCACTTCAGGCACCAGTGGCGAGCCTAAGATGGTGGCTCACGACTATCTCTATGCGATGGGCCATCTCTCAACAGGCGTTTTCTGGCATAACCTCCATGAGGGCTCTCTGCATCTCACCGTAGCCGATACAGGCTGGGGCAAGGCTGTATGGGGAAAGTTCTATGGCCAGTGGTTTGCCGGCGCAACGGTGTTCGTATATGACCACGAGAAGTTCAATGCCGACAATCTGCTCCGTCAGATGGAGAAATACAAGGTGACCAGTTTCTGCGCTCCTCCTACGATCTATCGTTTCATGATTCGTGAGGATCTGTCGCAGTACGATCTCTCATCCCTCGAATACTGCTGTACTGCTGGCGAGGCCTTGAATCCAGCCGTCTTCGACAAGTTCTACGAGAAGACAGGCATCAAGATGATGGAAGGCTTCGGCCAGACGGAGACCACCATGACCCTCGGCACCTTCCCTTGGATGAATCCGAAGCCCGGCAGCATGGGTATCCCCAACGCACAATACAACATCGACCTCCTTCGTGCTGACGGCACTTCATGCGAGGATGGTGAGAAGGGTGAGATTGTCATCCGTGTGGGCGACAAGAAACCCATCGGTCTCTTCAAAGGTTACTATCGCGATGACGAGAAGACGCGCGAAGCCTGGCACGACGGCATCTATCACACTGGCGACATGGCTTGGCGCGATGAGGATGGCTACTACTGGTTCGAGGGGCGTATCGACGATGTCATCAAGTCTTCTGGCTATCGCATCGGTCCGTTCGAGGTGGAGTCAGCCCTGATGACGCACCCTGCAGTCGTTGAATGCGCCATCACTGGTGTGCCTGATGACATACGCGGTATGGTCGTTAAGGCAACTGTTGTATTGGGCAAGGAGTGGAAGGACAAGGCTGGCGACGACCTCGTCAAGGAACTCCAGCAGCACGTGAAGAAAGAGACTGCTCCTTACAAGTATCCACGTATCATCGAATTTGTCGATGAACTGCCCAAGACCATCAGCGGCAAGATCCGCCGTGTGGAGATCCGTCAGAAGGACGCAGAAAAATAGTGAATAGTGAATAGTAGTGGCTGCGCATAATGAGTTAGGAAAGTGGGGCGAGGTGCTCGCTGCTGAGTTCGTAGAGAAGAATGGCTACGAAATCATCGAGCGCGACTGGAAGTCAGGCCACCACGACCTTGACATCATTGCAAGAGACGAAGACACGCTGGTCATCATCGAGGTGAAGACGCGTCGCAACAGACTCTTTGGCAATCCTGAAGAAGCAATCGACTACAAGAAGCGTCAGAGTCTTCAGTCTGCCATCAATCACTACGTAAAGTCGCATCGTGTCAATGCCCCCGTGCGTTTCGACATCATCAGCATCGTGGGCACGATAGGCTCGACAGCGGAAATAGACCACATCAAAGATGTAACACTGATATGAAAAGAAGGATCGTTATAAAAATAGGATCGAATGTGCTAACCCGTCAGGACGGTAAACTCGATGTCACACGCATGTCGGCACTCGTCGATCAGATTGCGTGGCTCAGGAAACAGGAGATCGAGGTGATTCTCGTATCTTCAGGAGCTGTGGCTTGCGGACGCAGGGAGCTGACCGTTGACCACTCACTCGACTCAGTAGAACAGCGCCAGCTCTTCTCTGCCGTCGGACAGGTAAAGCTCGTGGGGCTCTACTACGACCTCTTCCGTGAGTTCGGCATCCACGTAGGTCAGGTCCTCACGATGAAAGAGAACTTCCAGCCAGGCGAGCAATACAAAAACCAGCAGGCTTGTATGACTGTGATGCTGGAGAACAATGTGCTCCCTATCGTGAATGAGAACGACACCGTCAGTGTTACTGAGCTGATGTTCACCGATAACGACGAACTCTCAGGCCTTATCGCCCAGATGATGAAAGCCGACACCCTTATCCTGCTCTCGAACATCGACGGTATCTTCGACCGCCATCCTGACGATCCTGATGCCGAGCTCATTTGGGAAGTGGCACCTGGGCGCGATCTCTCTGAGTATATCCAGCCTGAGAAGAGTGCTTTCGGACGTGGTGGCATGCATTCGAAATACACCACCGCCAGTAAGGTTTCACAGGCAGGTATTAGAGTCATTATCGCTAATGGTGAGCGAGAGAACATTCTCATTGACCTGATAGAACGTGCCGACTCCACACCACATACAGAATTTCAACCATCATAATATGCAACTGAAAGAGACTTTTGAAAAGACAAAGCGCGCCAGTAAGAGTCTGGCTCTGCTGAGCGACGGGCAGCGCAATGACATTCTGAATGCCGTTGCCGATGCCATCATCAACAATAAAACGAGAATCCTCGATGCCAACGCCCAGGACCTCGCGAAGATGGAGAAGAGCAATCCTCTCTACGACCGTCTGCAACTGACAGACAGCCGTCTGGAGGGCATCGCGTCCGACATGCGCAATGTGGCTACCCTGCCCTCGCCATTAGAACATATCACCAAGCAGAAGACACTCGACAACGGCCTGCGTCTTTGTCGCGTCAGCGTGCCGTTCGGTGTCATCGGTATGATCTACGAGGCGCGGCCTAACGTCACCTTCGATGTGTTCTCACTCTGTTTCAAGAGTGGCAATGCCTGTGTGCTGAAAGGTGGTAAGGATGCCGACTGCTCGAACCGCGAGGAGGTGGCGCTGATTCATGAGATACTTGAGAAATTTGGTGTCAGCAAAGATGTCGTCGCGCTGTTGCCTGCTACTCACGAGGCTACAGGCGAGATGCTCAATGCCGTAGGCTATATCGACCTCTGCATCCCTCGTGGAGGCCGTAAGCTCATCGATTTCGTAAGAGACACGGCTCGCGTACCTGTCATCGAGACGGGCGCAGGCGTCGTAAACACCTATTTCGACAAGGAGGGCGATTTGGAGATGGGCAAGGCCATCATCTACAATGCCAAGACCCGCCGTGTCTCAGTCTGCAACGCCCTCGATTGTCTTCTGATTCATCAAGACCGTTTAAATGATCTAGACAGTCTGGTCTCTCCTATGGCCGAGAAGAACGTCATCATCTATGCCGATACTCAGGCCTATGCCGCTCTCGACGGCAAATATCCTTATCTGGAACATGCCACAGCCGACAGTTTCGGCACAGAGTTCATGGACTACAAGCTCGCAATCAAGACCGTCGGCTCTCTCGACGAGGCACTCGACCATATCGACGAGAACGGCTCTGGCCACAGCGAGTCAATCATCACAATGAACGAACAGACAACCCGTAAGTTCCAGGCGCATGTCGATGCTGCCTGTGTCTATTGGAATGTGCCTACATCATTCACCGACGGTGCCCAGTTCGGCCTTGGTGCAGAGATTGGCATCTCCACCCAGAAGCTTGGCCCTCGCGGACCTATGGCGCTCGAAGAAATCTGCACCTACAAATGGCTCATCGAAGGCGAAGGCCAAACGAGACCGTAGTATTTGACAATTGGACGATTGGATTATAAATTGTGAAATAGTGAAATAGAAAAATAGTAAAATGAAAAGTTTTATCAACGTACAGGATATCGGTCCGCTGGATAAGGCGATGGCCGAGGCATTTGAGATTAAGAACGACCGTTTTAAGTATCAGCATCTGGGCAAGAACAAGACCCTGATGATGATCTTCTTCAACAATAGTCTGCGCACGCGCCTCTCTACCCAGAAGGCTGCCATGAACCTCGGCATGAACGTGATCGTGCTCGACGTAAACGCCGGCGCCTGGAAACTGGAGACAGAGCGTGGCGTCATCATGGATGGCGACAAGAGCGAGCACCTGTTGGAGGCGATTCCCGTGATGGGCTGCTACTGCGACCTCATCGGTGTGCGTAGCTTCGCAGGTCTTACCGATCGTGAATACGACTACGCTGAGACCGTCCTCCAGCAATTCATCAAGTACTCCGGCCGTCCTGTCTTCGCTATGGAGACAGCCACCGTTCATCCGCTTCAGGCCTTTGCCGACCTCATCACCATTGAAGAGCATAAGACGGTAGAGCGTCCAAAGGTCGTCCTGACCTGGGCACCTCATTGCCGTGCGCTCCCCCAGGCTGTGCCTAACAGCTTTGCTCAGTGGATGAATGCCGCTCCTGATGTGGATCTCGTCATCACGCATCCGAATGGCTATGAACTCGATCCTAAGTTCATCGGCGACGCCGTTGTGGAGTACGACCAGAAGAAAGCCTTCGAAGGTGCCGACTTCATCTATGCGAAGAACTGGAGTAACCCTGGTGTCACTAATCTTGCCGACTACGGCAAGATCACCTGCGACGACCGTTCGTGGACGGTAGATACAGAGCACATGTCATGGACCAACAATGGTAAGTTCATGCACTGTCTGCCCGTGCGCCGTAACCTTATCGTGACAGACGATGTCATCGAGAGCCCCAACAGTCTCGTTATCCCTGAGGCCGCCAATCGCGAGATCTCATGCTCAGTAGTCATCAAACGCATGCTGGAAGCCCTTTAAGACATGATTTCATTCGAATGCGACTATAACAACGGCGCCTGTCAGGAGGTAATCGACAATTTGGTACGTTACAACTCGGCGAAGCCCACGCCTTACGGCTTCGACGAGTTCTCCGAGCGCGCCAAGCAGCGTATCCGCGAGGCTTGCGGACTGCCCGACGCTCAGATTTTCTTCCTCACTGGCGGCACTCAGACGAATGCCACCGCCATCGACTCGATGCTCTATCAGTATGAGGGAGTGATCTGCGTGGGTTCAGGACACATCAACGTCCACGAGGCCGGCGCCGTTGAGTTCACGGAGCATAAGATCATCACCATCGGCGACACTGACGGCAAGATGGAAGCCAAGGTGCTCGACAAGTATCTCGACGACTATATGCACGACGGCAATAAGGACCACGCCGTGCACCCGGGACTGGTCTACATCACCTTCCCGACAGAACTCGGCACACTCTATACAGCCAAGGAACTCGACGACATCTATAAGGTATGTCAGCGATACGAGATACCGCTCTATATCGACGGTGCCCGTCTCGGCTATGGTCTGATGGCTGAAGGCAACGACATCACCCTGCCCTACCTCGCCCGTCACTGCGACGTGTTCTATATCGGAGGCACGAAGATCGGTGCACTCTGTGGCGAGGCGGTGGTCTTTACGAACCGTAAGGCCCACAAGCATTTCTTCTCTATCCAGAAGCAGCACGGGGCAGTGATTGCCAAGGGCGCACTCATCGGCCTACAGTTCGATGCGCTCTTCACCGACGACCTTTATTTCCGTCTCTCTGAACACGCCATCAAGATGGCGATGCGGATGAAGGAGATTTTCAGGCGCAAGGGCTTCCAGTTCCTCGTCGACTCGCCCACCAACCAGCAGTTTGTCATCATCGACAACGCACAGGTTGACAAGCTCAGCGAGAAGATGATCTTCACCCACTTCGGCCAGGCCGACAAGCATCACACCATCTGTCGCTTCGTCACCAGCTGGGCCACGACAGAAGAAGAAATCAACGAACTCGAAAGAATACTAACATAACCATAACAGAAGATGAAAAGACTATTCCAGGCCGCATTGGCTATCGTATTATTGCTAACCGCCAGCGAGGTTTCGGCCACGAAGTTTATTAGCCTTAAGGTCATCGACAAGGACTATCTGATGATTCAGTTCCGCGATGGCGAGGTACATTACAGAGACAAGGGTACAGGCGAGAGTGCCTATCTTGGCCACTCTTTTTCTGAGGGCGACGACACGCTGTTCGTCTTTGGCGAGAAACTCAAGGCAGCAGAGGCTCAGAACGCAGCTCTCTGGCAGATCAGTTCCGCTGATGACAAGCTTTTCGGCACAGCACAGCCTCTGAAGGTATGGCGCAAGTCGAAGCCGATGAACATCGACCACACCCTCACCTGCGAAAACGACCACTGGCTCTTCCTGCAACTGCCCAAGTCCATGCGTCAGGGCTGCACGTATAAGGTGAGCATCCCTGCCGGCATCGGCTGCGAACGCACAGAGGCAACCGTCAGATATGATGTCTGGAACAGCCAGAGCGAAGCCATCCACGTGAACATCATCGGCTACTCTCCAGCAGAGGCGCTCCATGCTGCCGACCTCTACCAGTGGATGGGCGACGGTGGCCAGCGCGACTACAGCAGCTGGGCAGGCCGCAGCGTATGGCTCTACAATGTGAACACGAAGAAGAAACAAAAGATAAGCACCGTCAAGTTCTGGAAGTCGGCCGCTGAGTCCGACAAGGAGGCCGGTGGCAAGAGCCTCATCGGCACCGACGTGTGGAACATCGACTTCCGTGCACAGAAGCCGGGCTGCTACCGTCTGGTAGTCGAGGATGTCGGCTGCAGCATGGACTTCGAGATCAGCAACGATGTCTATTACGAGCCCTTCCGCTACGCCGTCCGCGGCTATTACTACATGCGTCTTGGCGAGCCTATCGACCCAGAGCACGTGAACCCCGTTCCCCGTCAGCCCCAGTTTATCCCTGAGACCGATCCGAAGGGCTTCACCATCTACAAGACCGACTTCCACCCCTGGAGTTCTGGCTGGGCTGAGCTCCATACCGACGTATGGGACGAGCCGCACTTCAAGCCCCTCAAGGCCTCTATTTTCTGGCAGCATCGTCTGCCAGGCAACCCTGTGGCCATAGACGTCAAGGGTGGCCATTCTGACGCCTTCGACTGGGACCGTCATCTGGCGCACGTCAGCAACATCTACGATATGCTCCTGCCGTATATCCTCACAGGCGGCAAGCTCGCTGACGACGGACTTGGCATCCGCGAGAGCGGCAACGGCATTCCCGACCTTATCGACGAGGCACGCAACGAGGTCGATTTCTTCCTCTCCATCCGCGATGGCGAGGCTTATTCCCAGGGCGTCACGAACCCCTGTTTCGACTGGAGTGTGATGTTCCAGGCAGGCTGCACCACGATGGCTGCCTGGGCTAATGCCGCCAACTGTGCCATCATGGCCGAAGCCTTCCGTCTGAACGGCAATGACTCGCTCAGAAACTATTATCAGGCAGAAGCCATCCGCGCCTTCAACTATGCTTCACGCCAGGAATGGAGTCAGCTCGACGACCTTCAGGACATCGGCAGCATGCAGATACGTGGTCGTGACTTCCGCCAGATGGCAGCAGCCTTCCTCTACAATCTCACAGGCGATGAGCAGTGGGAGAAAATTATGGCCGAAGAGAGCGAGATTAAGAATGCCGACTCAGGCATTTTCTATAAGACGAAGCACGGATTCTTCGGTGTTGGCGTTCTTCATGAAAACGAGACAAACCAGACGCCCTACTGTCAGATTTGGGCAGCGGCAGCCTATATCACCTGTCCCCACGAGCGTCACTATGGCGAGCTTTATAGTAATCTGAAGGCCGCCATCCGCAACCATGCCGAGGCGTACAACATCAGCCACGCCACCCTCCGTCCCTCTCGCCGTGCGGCTAACGACAGCCGCTGGCAGACATCGCAGAACCTGCAGCTGGTGATGCTGGCCCACTATATTGCCGACAAGGCGCGCAAGAAGCAACTGGAGAATATTATGTACACCGAAGCTGGCTGGGCTTTAGGCCGCAACCCCGGCAACATCGTTGAGATGACAGGTCTTGGCGAGCGCCATATCACCGACATCTACTCTACAGGCCGTAACGACGGCGATCCCGGCACCCACCCTGGCCAGACAGCCTTCAACGGTACGGAAGTATGGTCGCCTGGCCAAAACGGCGGCGATGCCCGTGTGATACTGACCAACTGCTATCCTTCATGGGAAGACGGCGGCTGGCCCCGTCAGGAGTCTTATTTCAACCAGCGATACTTCTGGGTGAACGGCGAGTTCACACCGCGTGAGACCATGCGAGGCAAGATGGCCCTCCTCGCTTATCTCTACGGCATAAGATAAAAATGAAATCGCCCTGCAAGTGCTGCAGGGCGTTTTTGTTAATCTGTGGTCTGAATCACCAGCGTCTCACCGTTGTCCAGCGCGGCCTTGATGTCCCGTCCGCCGCTCTGAACCTTACAGAGGCTGATGTCCTCGCCCTGAACCTCTACGATTTTCAGCCTGCCGATTTGTTTCTTGGCCTCTTTGCCTGCAACGGTCTTCACTGTGTAGACGCCCATGTGCAGACCTGCGTAAGCACCCTCAGCCGAACCCAGGTCGATGTAAACCTCCTTCTGCTTGTCCTTCTTGTCGCGAGCGCCCTCAAGCACGTTGGCTGAGAGTGGCAACCAACGGTTACAGTAACTTGTGACCATCGCCGACAGCTTTTCGAGGGCCTTCATCATCGCGCCCTCCTGTGTCTCAATCCAAGATACATCCCATTCAGAGATATTGAATGCCGGACTGGCAATCACCTTGTCGCTCTGGGCATCCTTGATGTGCAGCGTCACACCTATCAGCGCCTTGTAGTAGGTGCGGTAGCGAGTCTTGCCGTCAACCTTATAATCCTCTGTCTTCGATGTGGTCGAGAGGTTCGACACCGTTCCGTCGGCATAGAACGCATTAGGCGTCGCAGCCTCTTCTTTCGACAGGTTGCCGTCGATGACCGATACACGGTGTGCCTGCGACATACCCTTCACGACAGCCGCCCTCACGGCATCCTCATACTTACCCTGATCAGTGGTCACCTCTCCTGTGAGGATGGCTCCAAGAATCTTGCCAAGCGTAGATTTCGCCTCTGGCTTGGCGTAAGTCAGGTTGTTCATACCGATGGTCACTCCCGCGTTTCGCCCTTCCTGGGCCCACGCCTCCATGCCCATAACCAGGCATAGTGCTATAATCAGAATCTTCTTCATAATTACGATTTACTAATTTCAGTCAATAATCAGCGGCAAAGATACGAATAATTTTTGAGAACCTGCCAAATAAATATAAAAAATGAGGCGATAATACCACTAATTTCCAAAAATGTTGTACCTTTGTACGCACAATCGATATTCAGTCATGTACAAGCAGCCAGGCCGTCAGAACTAAATATGGCGCTGTGGAACAAGGACAATGGCAACGTGCCTGTAAAGGGCGCAGTGCTGATTTATCCCATGCTCGACTATCGCACAGGCGGTCCAGAAGACCTTCACCCGGATGAAAAGACAGGCGAGTTCGTATGGTCAGCAGAGATGAATGTCGCTGGCTGGGCCGATTTGAAGCATGGTCAGGAAATCCCCGCCGACGAGTTTATTTATTACTCTCCTGCAGTGGCCACACCGCAACAGCTTGCTGGATTTCCAAAGACATTCCTTATTGTCGGCACCCTCGACCTCTTTGTCTATGAGGATATGACAGAAGAGAAGAAACAGGCAATCATGAATTGCGAGACATTCGACGATCTACTCGATCAGGAGTATGGTCCCCTGGGCACACCTGAGCGTGCATCGTTTGAGACAGAAGCAGAAGCCTTCTGCCTGGCAGAAACTTTGAAAGAGCAGCGCCGATTGGCAGGCCTTACTCAACAAGAACTTAGAATAAACCTATTGCAATATGAATAGACTATTTGCATTTCTAACCATGAAGGTGAAATATATTATTCCCATTTGGTGGTTGATTCAGTTGTGTGTCTTATTAGCACTTGGAGTTCGTCATTTAGGACATTTGTTTGTTGTTGTCTTATTAATTATGTCGTTAGTTGGCTATATGTTTGGTGGACGTAAAGTTGCTATTGCATCCTCCTTTGGCCTGGCTTCCTATTCTGCACTGACATTAATTGGCGCAATACTATTGTGTTACATGACGTTCTTCTTAGCATCAAACTATACGGAGTGGTTTATGTCAATAATTGCAATGGCCATTGCCATCATAAATATGATTATCTCATTCAAGATGATTAAAGACCTTCGTGATATAAAAAGACGAATATAACTCAGACAATAATTATATGGCAAGAATAGAAAGAAGGGTACGAAACGAGAATCAAGGGAGGAATCAAAAAAACAATCCTTTGTTTCTCTCGATGAATCAACTTGGATTAGTAATACTGTTTGCCCTTTTCTTACTGAGTTGTGGAAATAATGGGAAAACAAAGAATGATGTTGCTGATAACACGCTCAATAAAAAAACTGTGGATTCCATGCGTATTGATAGTGCAGTGCTATTCTCTGCTAATAGTTCAAAGTTCTATTATACAAATCACCTTTACCACAGATTACCTGCAAAACCTGAATATGAGAGTCGTCTACGCCAACTTTACAAACATGACCACTATGCATTAATCGCGTTGGCGCGGTATCATAGAGAGGAGGATAAGCAAGAGATTATTCGACAGCTCTCTCAAATAGAGAATAAAGTCTTTTTTTCTTATCGCGATACTATCAGAACCATAATGGATGCTGTTGCAGCTTGGCCTTCGGCAACTTATAAACAAAAGGTACGACAGGTATGTCAGAATATTCTTGATAAGAAAGGTGCAGATAGTTATGCTACTAGTGCTTTCGGTGCTTTAATGGCTTATAATGACCGATGGAGCTACAATCTAATAGATAAAACTCTATCGAATGCCAAACAAAGGGATAAGTACTATTTCGACTTTTGTTGGAGTCTTCACGTGGCTTATGAAAACAATCCTCTACCGTTATTCAAACCATTGTTACGGAAATACCCATTAAAGAGTGGGGAATAATCTCCTCGCCCCATCCTCTCAACCTTTTGAAATGGAAATTTGGAGAATTGGAAAATTGTTTGTATCTTTCCTCTATAAATGGGAAACAAATTGCCCCGCCAAAGTAATAGTATCCTTGAAGACAAAAGAATTAGGCACATGACAATCTATACACGGCCATCTTTCGATTTCCGCGTTTATTGTAATACTTTCCTCTTCAAGC
>JAEEGL015205328.1_pt1 | contig 15094 bp, 5 predicted proteins | sample 9134231 | NCBI WGS metagenome assembly JAEEGL01 (sample SAMN16246548, study PRJNA631951) | gut metagenome | biome: gut microbiome; feature: rumen; material: fiber-attached | host: Bos | place: Iran: Karaj | collected 2018-10 | reverse complement strand
CTCCTGTTGAGGCATCGAAGAACTCGAAGTAGAGTTTGATGTTCTCGTAGTTGTCGTTATAGACGGTGAGATAGGCCAGTCCGCTGTTGTCAATGCCCATGGGGTCAGTGCTGAGGTGTGTGACACCGAGCAGGCGATGATTCTCGTCGAAGGCAGCCAGCATGTCGTCCTTGTCATGCTGCACTGAGTTGCCAATGATGACCTGTCCGATGATGTGCATGGAGATATTGGTGCGCAGCAGGTCGTCGCCGACGGTCCACATGGGTTTCTCTCCCCGTACCTTAATCTTCACTGGCAACGGCTCGGTCATGCCATCCTCGCCAACGAGATAGACGATCTCGTCATAATCGCCGATGTTGATATAGGGGGAGACGTCAAAGGTAATTTTCACCTCGCCGAGTGCCTCTACAGTACCGCTGTACTGTGATGCAGTCAGCCACACGGGCAGGCCCTCGATGGTGAAGCGACGGGGCTTGCCACTCAGGTTACGCACAACGGCATTGAAGCTCCATTCCGAACCGTAGAAGGACTCAATGTTGCACTGCTTGACATCCCAGCGCAGGGGGTTACGATAGACGTAGATGTCCATGGCCACGGGCGAAGCCATGACATTTCCGTTCAGGTCGGCCACGTCCTTGACCGTCACCATGACGTTGGTCTTCTCCACGTCGAATTCGGGCACGTCGAGGGTGATGTACATCTCGTTGTCCTTGGCCACGTAGGAGTACTTGATGTTCTCAAGGGTGGCAATGCCGCGCATGGGTGCATAGTACTGCTTGTCGGCCAGGCGGCTGACGACGTCGGGCGCCACCAGCGTGTCACGCTGCGTAGTCCACTCGCCCGTGGTGGTGTCGCGGTAGCGACGCAGGCTGACGCCCGTTGGCACGAGCTGCTGCAGGTTGTTGAGCTGCTTCTCGCTTTGTGCGAAGTTCAGGTAGGCCATCAGTCCGAGTTCCTCACCAGTGGGCGTCATCGTTGACGATGCCATGATGATGTTCTCAGAGAGCGCCATCTCGTACATTGCAATCTCGTCGATGTGTCCGCTGATGGGTCTTACAACGGTATTGGCATCGGTGTAGGTGGCGCCAGCGGCAAGGTAGTTGCCGAAGATGCCTCCGAGTCCGTCAACGGCAAAGGTGCTCAGCAGCTTCTTGTCGACATAGAGGTTGCCGACGTTCCTTGAACGACTGACGGTAAGTGCCACATGGTGCCAGTCGCCGTCGTTGACCGTCAACGAAGGAGACAGGTCTTTGCCACCGATGTTCAGGCTGAGCATGCCGTTCTTGACCCCAAAGTTGAAGTGGTCGGCGGCACCAGCCTCGTTCTCAGCAGCACCGTTGGCGAGCAGCGTGCCTTCGCTGTCGGTAGTGCGGAACCAGAACATGATGGTATAGTCGTGATAGTCTGAGCGATTGAACTTGTCAGGCTTGATGCGGAAGCCCTTCTGTCCGTCGAGCTTCATGCCGATGCCGTCGGGCACCTTCCATGAGCCTTGGTTGATGGCCAGGTCGGCACCGCTGGCGACGCGGTTGTAGCTGTAGTTGCCAGTGCCCTCGTTCAGGGGGAAGTTATCGAGCAGGCCCAGCTCATAGCCCGTCAGCCGGTGCTGTCTGTAGTCGCCCAGCTCACCGACGGTGAGTGCACGGTTCCACAGGCGGAACTCAAGCATATCACCCACGTAGCAGTTGTAGTCATCGTCGCTGTTACCTAAGTAGTAGTGTCCGCTACCAAGATAGAGCCCTTGATAGACGAAGCTACCAATGTTGACGGTGCCGTCGTAGAAGGTCACCGTCGTGGTCTTGGCTTCGACGTTACATTCAAACACTACGGCCACCTCGTGCAGTCCGTTAAAGGTGACGGGCTCGGTACTGGTAAATCTCAGATCGTATGTGCCCTCTGTATCATGTTTAATGAAGCTGGCCATCAGATGTCTGGTGGCGGTGAGGCCCAGATGGAGTTGATCATTGCCCTCACCATGTCTGAAGAAGATCATCTCCTTGCCATTGTCCTCTGGGTTGAGCATCACGTCGACAGTGAATGACTTGGCAGCAAGGTTACGCGGGATAAGCGATGAGGCACGACCGTCGGCATTCATGTGCAGACTGGTTGAGAGCAGGATGTTGCGTTTGTTGGTCTGTCCTAACACCTGGAAGTTGTTCAGGTTGCGCAGATAGTTGCCTGCGATGGGCTCGGAGAAGCGCAACATGATGTCGTCGCCGATGTCGAGGATGCCGTCCTCGGGCTTGGGCGTGCCGAAGAGCTGTGGCCGGCGTGTGTCCTTGACGCCGGTGAGGATGTTCGACGAGCGTGTGAGGAATCCGCTGCCGTAGCGACAGTAGTTCACCGCACGCAGGTCGTACTGCTGCTCGATGGGGTCGGCCTCGCCCCAGAAGATGGCCATGATGTGACCGTCGTCCTCGATGTACTTGCACTCGCCCGTGGCCTTGGCCATGAGCACCGAGTCCTTGTAGTAGCTGCACACGTTGACCCACTCCTTGTCGCCCTGAGTAGAGAGCTTGTACTGCAGCTCGATGTGGTCGAAGTTGCGGTAGTTGACATCGAAGCCGTCAATGCGCACGGGCATGTAGTACTGCTGCTTGTCGCTGTCGTACTGCGACTCGGTGTTCACCACCCACTTATCGCCGGGCAGCGAGATGTTCACTCGTCCGGCCGTGGGCACGAAGTGTGCCGAGAGTGCGCACGAGTAGACGCGCTTCTTGTCGTTGGGGTCGAAGAGCTGCAGGGTGACGTTGTCGTAGTCGAACACGGCGCCGGCGGTAATCTCCACCTGCTTGGTCACCACCTTTCCGGCAGGGATGAACACGCTGTGGCCCTCGCCCGCCACGGGGTTGCCGTCGACAGTAATCTTGGCACCCTTGGCGTTGGTGATGTCGGAGAGCATGTAGGTGAACACCTCCGTGCACTGGGCGGGCAGCTCGCTCTCGTTGGCCATGTGGACGGTGAAGCGTGCTGGCTCGTCGTAGGGAACGTTGCTCACCGAGGCCTGGTCGGCCCAGATGCGCAAGCGGTCAATCTCGATGGTCTTCTCGTCGAGCACCACGCCTGGTGCCACGTACTTCGTCTTGCGCTCATCCTCATAGGGCTGATTGGTGGCGCCGCCACGTGTGCGGTAGACAAAGCTGCGATACTGCGTCGGGGTACCCTCGACGTATGAGCAAACACCATTGAGCGACCCCGCCACGCCAAAGTCTGTGCCAGGGTTGCCGCCACGCGTCACATACTCTATGTACTTGTCGGTGGGCACCTGGAAGAACAGCTTGTTGATTTCCTCGTCCTTGTAGCCCTTGGCTTTCAAGTCCTCCACCTTCTTCTTTAGGTCACCATCATTGAGACGCGAGCGATAGACATCGACCAGGAGGTTCGACTTGCTGGAGAGTGAGAGTGTGAAACCAGCCTTCTTCGACTGTCCCTCGCTCTTGCCGTAGTTGTAGTTATAGTCAAGCGAGGCGATGGGCGTCAGCTTCATGGTGAAGCCAGTGTTAAACACGTTGATGTCCATGGTCTTCGAATTGACATCCTCTCCATTATCACCATAAGCGGTAGCAGGCGCTGAGCCGTCTAACGTACCGCCGGAGAAGAAGTTGTGCCCACCGAAACTGAGGCCACTCAGTCCGCTACCGATGAGCGGTATCTGCCAATAGCGCGTCTGTGCATCCGAGATAGCGAACGACTCGCTGTAAGTGACGCTGGTGCGGCCGTCCATGTCGTAGCGTTTCACCAGGTCGGTGGCATCCAGCTTCTCACGCTCGTTGATGGCCAGGAACTCAATCCAGGTGTAAATCTTGTTGTTCATCGATGCCAGCTGGTCAGCATACTTGCTATCGTCAGGATTCACCTGCGTGTAGTAGTTCTTGGCGCCAAAGTTCTCATCGTCGACGTCCACGCTGCTGACGAAGACCGGCTCACCCTTCTGCACGGCCACCTTCTTGGCCGTCTCCAATGAGGTGCCCTTTGGCAGTATCATGGTGTTGCGAATGTTGATGAGCTCAGGAATGAGTTCCTGCTCGATGTATGCCTGCGAGTGGACGAAGGTGCTGTTCACCTCAGTGTAGTAGCGCAACACCTCGTCGCGCACTAAGTAGACGTTCTCACCCTTGCTGTTCCTTCCTGTTGCCAGCAGTTTCATGGTGCCCTGAGGAACCTTGAAGTTCACGCCGTCAACAGTGAAGGTGCCTCCGGCACGGGTGGTGAGCATCTTGTAGGTGGAGTCGTTGATGGCGCGCACGGCGATGCCGTCCTCAAAGATGGCGTTCTGCGTCATGCCGATGAACACGTCGGCGTCGCGCCCGACATTCAAGGAGCTCGACGAGGTGCTGATGCGCTCCGTCGTCTCAAAGGTGTAACCATACTGCCAGCTGTTGTAATAGGTGCTGGCCAGCGTGATGCCGAAATGGTCGGTCGTCTTCACCGTTGAATTCTGTCCCAGCGTCTCGCCGGAGCCAACGCCAGCCCAGATGCCGTTCCACATGTTCGTCATGCCCTTCGATGTGCCGAAGCTGAGCTTGATGCCGGCCTGGGCCTTGACGTTCTGCGAGAAGGTATAGTTCAGCTTCGTGCCGCTTTCAATGTAGGCACTCGACGAGGCTCCGGGCGGGTCGCGCAGAATGTCGACGAGCATGGTACCGCCGTCGGCCACCACGCGGCGCCCCTGCGACTTGGCCTTCGAGGCCATGACATAGCCGCGGATGGGCTTGCCGTCCATAGGCAGCACATCATAGTACGTGCTGTCGTAGAGCAGCGTCATCGTCAGCGTCTTCAGGGCCTGGTCGTTCTCCTCGGTAAAGGTCAGGTTCTGCGGTACAAAGTTGTAGATGCCCGTACCCACCGAGTCGAGCTTCACGGTAGAGCTGTTGTCGGTACCGATGAGGGCATTGCTGATGCGCACCTCGCCGCCCTGCAGCTGCACCACGTCGGGTTCGCGCTGCTTTACATTATTATTATAATAGTAGCGTTCCTGGGCTGAGAGGAGCATGATGACTGAGCTGCCAGCCATGAACACGGGATAGCCGAAGGTGTAGCCATTTTCCTTATTCCATAGTTCGATGGTCATGTTCTTGCCCGTGTTGTCAATGTCGGTATAGCTGTTGATGCCCATGTAGGTCTCGCCCGTCATGTTAAACTGCTTGACATCAAGTGTGGGCGTAGCATGGTAGATGCGGCTGTAGGTGGCCACGTCGCCATTCTTATAGGCCGAGAGGTCGAGCGTCTCGCCCACCTTGCCAGCCTGGAAGAGCGTGGGATAGCCCTCGGCGTAAATCTCAGTCACTTTATATTTAACCGGCAGCATGGGCACATTGTACTCACCCGTCTTGGGGTTGGGCTTGATGACCAGACGGTGGCGGTAGGTGTCCATGTGGCAGCTGTCGAGGCTGTTCGTACCGAAGTTGTAGTCCTGATGGCGCTCGGTGATGCTGGCGTTCAGCTGGTCGCGCACCAGGTAGGAGGCGTTGTCACCTTCGAGCTGCATGACGATGGTGAGCGAGTCGCCCAGGTTGTTCACCGAGGCCAGCTGGCCTAAGGGCTTCAGGCCCTGCTCGTCACCGCCTACCACACGGCCTTGCAGCGTGATGCGCGTCTGGTCCCAGAACACATAGTCGTAGATATTCTTCTGCCAGTCGTGCTCATGCTCGGCGTTGGTGTCCTCGTCGCTGAAGTAGCCGTCCTCGTAGAACACGTGGCCGTCCTTGACCACGCGCAGCGTGTGCGCACCCTTCGGCATGCTGATGCTGAAGCGTCCCTGCGAGTCGCTGATGATGGGCATGCCTGAACCGTTGTGCACCACCTGGCCATCGCGCTCGAACTGTGCGCCAATGACGGGCACACTCGTACCCTCATACATCACTTGTCCTGCAAGCAGGAAGTACTGTTCCATGACGAGGTTGGCGTTGGTCACCATGTTGGTGTTCTCGTCGAAGTTGGCATAGAACGTGGTGAACGATCCCCCGTCCTTGGTCTGGCCAGTGATGCGGTAGGTGCCGGAGCCGGTGTACTTCAGTCCCTTGATTTCGTAGAATCCGGTGGCATCAGTGACCGCGGTTTTCTTCTCGCCCTTGGTCGAGCCTTGGGGCTCGGCCGTGACGGTGTAGCCCGCCAGGGCCGTGCCGTCGGTCAGGCGCAGGTAGCCGCGCACCATGCCGGTGGGCTCACAGTTGCCCTCGACGGTGGCGGTACTGATGTGTTCGCCCTCGCACTGGTTGACGCCCTCAACGGTGTAGACGTAGACGTGCTGGGGCTGTGGCGTGCGGTCCACGTAGCTGGTCTGGGTGAAGGCCTCCTCCAGCACCTTCAACTCATCAGTGGCCTTGTCACGCCGCGTGATGCGGAAGAAGTCGCCGGTGCCCGTGGTGCGCCACGTCAGCAGCACCGACGACTGCTGGGTGTTGGCCACGAGGCTGTCCACCTTGACGTTGCTGTTGAACTCATAGCGGGCCAACTCGCCCGTCTCTGCCTTCTTCACGGCCATGCCTAAGGTGTCCATCGGCACCAAGGGCGATGTTCCCTGTTTCACCTTGAAGCGGAAGTCGTGGTCCACGCAGGGCGTCAACAGCTGGATGGTCAGCTGCCGTTTCTGCAGCTCCTCGTCGGTGAGTATTCGCTGCTCGGTATAACGCACTTTGCCGTTCACGCTCTTCTCGATGGTGAGTTCCACCTGTGCACGCGGGTCCCACACCGTGGCGGCGTGCTCGGCCTCGGCCGAAGTGCTCATCACTGGCAGCACTGTGTTGCCACTCAGCTCCCAGCCACTGCCTAATGTCTTCTGCAGCGCTTCGGGCTGCATGCCGTAGACGTAAGTGCCCCTCTCTTCCGTTTCATTCCACTGCTTGGGTACGGCCAGGTTACCGAAAGGATTCCAGTTGCTGGAACCCATCTCATTGCACAGTTCCTCGGCCGTCAGCGTGCCCACCTTGTTACATTCACCCCATTCATGGGTGTTGTAGCAGTAAGAGCCACAGAAAGCCTTGCCACCGCTGGCACTATAATAGTTCATGCCTACGTGGTTAAAATTGGTGTAAAAGCCGTTCTCCAAGCAACAGTTCACCTGGTTTGCTGATGAGGTATCGCCGTCGGTCCAGCCCATGATAGCTCCGACGAAACTATTGGTGTAGAACGCGGCTGCAGTGATGGAGCCATCGAAGAGGCAATTGCGAATGCGGTTCAGCGAGGCACGCCCATGGCCCATGATGCCGCCGGCATGGGTGGCACCGTTCCGCAGGTTGATAATGGCCGACACATGGCAGTTGTCAACCCAGTTCAGACCGCCCACAGTCTGACCGATAACACCTGCTGAGTGCATGCCAGCGTTCTTGATGACACCCCTGACGTTGAGGAAGCGGACGGTCATCTCTTTGGCAAAGCGGATGGGAGCGCAAAACGCACCGTTGTCGTCCAGGCTGTTGCCGTCTAATTCAACCGTTATGGTGTGTCCGTTGCCGTCGAAGAAACCTGTGAAAGGCTTGTTCTTGTCCGTGGCGGCCACCTTGCTGACGGTGATGTCGTTCAGCATCTTCACCTTCACCTCCTTGCCCTCGTTGACCAGTTGGCAGAAGCGGTCCCAGTCAGCCTCGGTGCGCATCAGCAACCAGTCAGAATAGTTATAGGCACTGCCATCCAAGGACGTGGTGTAGCAGATGTTGCCCATCTGATCGAAATAATTGTTGCTGCGGACGAAGGTGTTGCAGCCTTCATACGACGGAGCAATGTCGACAGTCAACGGGGCAAACAGACTGTTCACTAATACAGCGAACTTATCGCTCCAGCCGACGAAGCCGCCGAAGCTGTAGGCAGCGGCACCAAGGAACTTACCGTCGAAGAGGCAGTTTCTAATTTCGAGGTCACCTTTACTAATGCCAACAAATCCGCCTGTACTGGCATCGCCATTGACATCGCTGCGAATGGTTGCTGACACACGGCAGTTCACGATGGTCAGCGAAGAACCGCTATAGCCCACGATGCCACCAATATACCGCTTCTTTGAATTGATCTTACCCGCCACATGCAGGTTGCGTATGGTGGTTACCTTGCTGTCTACATATCTGAAGGGGGCCACATAATCCTCGTCGAGGCTGTCCAGGTTGACGGTCAGCGTGTGGCCGTTGCCGTCGAAGGTGCCGTTGTAGGGGCGACTGGTACTGGAGCCAAGCATAGAGTGGCCCTTGGGCAGCTCGATGTCATTGGCCATAATCACGTTGGGAACAGTCTTTCCGCCTTTGAGCAAGTCGGCTAAGGCCTCCCAGTCAGCAGCGGTGCGCAGGACGAAGTTCCCTTTCGAGTCGTATTGGCTGCTGCCTAATTCGAAGGTGAGATTCGCCGTGTGCATGTCTTCCACCCACGTGCCGCGCTTGGCAGTGGCAGTGACCACGCCTGGCAGGCTGAGGGTGTAGGGCAGCGACGTCATGGTGTACGTGCCAGTCTTCCAGTCCCACATCGCAGTGGTGGAGCGACGCAAGCGGTAGTGCACGGGGTGACCTGTGTAGGAACTCATCAACGTCTCGTCGACAAAAGAGTAGATGGTGTCGGCATCCAGGAATCCCACACTGCCCACCGTCTTCCACTCGGCCGTGGCGTTCAGCGCTCCTGTGGTGTTGCGCTGAATGTCCCACATGTCGGATGGTGAAATCTCAGCCCACTTCACGTTTGATGTCTGCCACGTCAGCTTCACCTTGCCGTCGTTTTGCAGCGATGCGCTGAGGTTCGACGGCATGTGCAGTGTTGGCAGCGTCTGTGGCTCCGACTGTGAGAGGCGCAGCTTTTCGTTGATATCCTCATAGACGGCCTTGAGATAGAAGTTGCGGTAACACTTGCTGGCATCAAGGTAGATGAATCCGGACTGTTCGGGCTTGACCGTCATCGACCGCGATATGACTTCGCGTCCATTCACCTCCTGGTAATAGGCCGTCATGCTCTTGATATTACTCGCCGCCATGGTGTAAATCAGCATCAACTGTCCGGCATGGGCAGCATCGTAGCCCAGCACAGGCTCCATCAGCGTCGGAACAATCAGGTCGGGCACGGCTGTGAAGGTGAAGCTCTGGGGATTGACGCTAATGTCGGTGTTGCTCTCGCCGGCAGGACCGGCGGGGCCGTTGCCCTTCTTGTGTACATACCAGCTGATGGTAATTTTCTTGCCGCGAAGGTAGTCGGGCACCGTCCATGTAAGGTACAGCTTGAAATATTCCTTACCCGGCACGTTGGGAATCTCGGCGCTCGTCTCCGTTGTCATCACGTTCACGTCACTGTAGCCCTGGTCGCGGTGCAGCGTCATCTGGCCATCGACCTGTCGCGTAAGATAGGCCGTGGGCTTGCTGCCGCTCTTCTCTTTCGTGTAGTAGTGGAGCAGCGTCTCCCTCGAGCCACCTTCAGGGGTGACGTACACATAGCCCTTGTCAATCCAGCCGTCGTAGCCCTCTTCGTCGTAGATAGGCATCTCGATGTGCAGCTGGTCCATGCCCGCCATGGTGACCAAATAGAGGGAGGTGTTCTCATTGTTGTCGGCCAGCACACGGTTTGCGGACAGCAGGCACAACAACAGCATCCACACGGCTTTCAGCCATGCGTGATGCGTTGGATGGGGTCGTAGTCTCATAGTCTTATCACGTTTTTTCATTTTCCAAATAGTTTTCCTTGCAGTGTTCTAGTTTTTGCGCTTTGAAGTAAGAATGTGCAAAGATAACAAAAAAAATAATAACAACCAAGAAAACCGCTTTTTTCTTCGCTCTGGCAACCGCCAGTGTTTGCTATTGTTCAGCTACGCGTAGCCTCTCATTACGGTCGAAGAGCTGGCGGTCAGCGAGCCACATCGACAGCACTGCGGCGATGACGGCGGCCGCGATGGCCGACAGCCACACGAGCAGCGTCAGGAGCAGTGCGGCACCGAAGGACAGACCGCAGACGAGGAGGGTGAGGAAGAACAGTGCCATGGCAAACGGCATGGCCGATGAGCGTTGCCACAACAGCGGCAGCAGGGCACCACGAAGTGCTCGGCGCGCACCCGGCACGATACTCTCCAAGTGAGTAGCGCCGTTGGCCAGCAGGTACAGCCGGTGCTGCTGAGTGTTGCGCAGGCAGCGCACATAGTCCTCCATCGCCCTGGGCGTGGACGGCAGCAAGCACACCATCATGAAAGCAAGCAGTAGCCAGAAAGGCCCGCCGTGAAGACACAGCGACAGCACACCAGCCATAGCGGCTGCACTGCACACCATGGCCACGACCAAGGGCAGCCACACCTGCTGCGGCAGTCGGGGGAGATGAAGGGCGGGGCGAAGCACCCTGCGCACCATGCGCTGGTCAACCAACCAGAGAAAAGTGACGGCTGCGGCCAGCAGCGCCAGCATCAACAGGATACCCCATATGGAAAGGAAAGCAGTGGTCATGTGAGATGAGAAATGAGAGATGAGAGATGTTAGAGGTGGTTGTCGGCGGCACGGATGATGGCAGGGTCGAGGGAGGTGACGATGACGGTGCGACCGGCAGTGGCCATGCGCCGCAGATAGGGCAGCATGGCTTCCTGGGGGGACTCGACCAGCAGGATAGGACGTTGCAGCAGCGCCGCCACAGCCAACAGCCGTCCCTGCTGGGTGTTGCAACCGGTGAGGGCCGTCTCTGTATCGAGGGCGTCGTCACGGCAGGAGCGGTTGGCATGCAGGGCAAAGACATCAGCGCTGGTGGGGGCCTCATAGCGGACAAGGGTGCCCACAGTGTCCAGACGGCACGGGGCGAAGGCCATCTGACGACGCAGCAGCGGGGCGGTGTGCGGCGTGAGCGGCTCGCCGTCGATGCTGATAAAGCCCGCCGCCACTGGCTCGAAGCCGAGCATGGCATACAGCCAGCGCGTGCTGCCCGCCACGCAGGTCAGCTCGTGCTCGTGCGCCATCAGCGACAGGGTGTGCTGCTCGCCCCTTAGCAATACGTCGTTCAGTTCCAGCATTCTTGTTGAGTGTTGAGTGTTGAGTGTTGAGTGACTTTTGTTTTGAGCGGTTCTGGTTGAGTGTTGAGTGACTATTGTTGAGTGTTTATTGTTTATTGAATCTTGTTTATTGACTTTTGTTTATTGGTTATTGGAGTGGCGAGAGGTGGGCGTGAAAAGCTTTTCTCTTAACTCTAAAGTCTCACAACTCTAAAGTTTCTTAACTCTTAACACTAAAGTCTCTTAACTCTCAACACTAAACTCTTAACACTAAAGACTCTAAACTTATTCGTAGTTGAACTCACCGTACTCGCTGTGGATGGTCAGCGAGCGGGGACCCTCTTCGATGTGGCCCACCACCTGGGCATCAATGTTGAACGCTCTCGACACGCTGATGACGCGGTCGGCCACCTCGGGACGTACATAGACCTCCATACGATGTCCCATGTTGAACACCTGGTACATCTCACGCCAATCAGTACCACTGCTCTCATGGATGATACGGAACAGCGGCGGCACGGGGAACATGTTGTCCTTGATGACGCGGCAGTTAGGCCCTACAAAGTGCAGCACCTTGGTCTGTGCGCCACCCGTGCAATGCACCATGCCGTGAATGTCAGGCCGCAGTTCGTCGAGCAGCCGCTTCACCACGGGGGCGTAAGTGCGCGTGGGCGAGAGAACAAGGCGACCCACGGTGAGATGAGAGATGAGAGATGAGAGATGAGAAATATGATTACCTTTTGCCTCTGAAGAGCTTGACTCCTGGCCGTTACCATTTGCCTCTGAGAAGTTCCCTGAGTCTGGCTCCTGGCCGTAGCAAGAGTAATCATATTTATCATCTCTCATCTCTAATCTCTCATCTAAACGATGTTTGCCAGCGTACACCAGCTCTTCGGGCACGGCATGGTCGTAGCTCTCGGGGTATTTCTCAGCCAGGTACTTGGCGAAGACATCGTGACGGGCCGACGTCAGACCGTTGCTGCCCATGCCGCCGTTGTAGCAGTGCTCGTAGGTGGCCTGCCCCGTAGAGGAGAGGCCCACGATGACGTCGCCCGGACGGATGTTGGCATTGTCGATGACATCGGCACGGCGCATGCGACAGGTGACGGTGCTGTCGACGATAATGGTGCGCACCAAGTCGCCCACGTCGGCCGTCTCGCCGCCCGTCGGCCAGATGCCGATGCCCATGTCGCGCAGCTCCTGCAGCAGCTCGTCGGTGCCATTGATGATGGCGCTGATGACCTCGCCCGGCACCAACAGCTTGTTGCGCCCGATGGTTGAGCTGACAAGGATGTTGTCAGTGGCTCCCACGCACAGCAGGTCGTCGGTGTTCATCACGATAGCGTCCTGAGCAATGCCTTTCCACACGCTCAGGTCGCCGGTCTCCTTCCAGTACATATAGGCCAGGCTCGACTTCGTTCCTGCGCCGTCGGCGTGCATGATGTTGCAGTAGGCAGGGTCGCCGCCCAGGATGTCGGGGATGATCTTGCAGAAGGCCTGCGGGAAGAGGCCCTTGTCGATGTTCTTGATAGCAGCGTGGACGTCTTCCTTAGCGGCTGAGACGCCACGCTGCATGTAGCGGTTGTCCATTGATAATCAGTTAGTTTTTGGGAACCATTTGCTGAAGCCCCAGTTCTTGATGGTGCTCCAGTCAGGATTAGCGATACGCCTGAGTGTGAAGGGTTCGAAGACATTGGTCCTGATGAACATCTTACCCTTCAGCTCGCTGTCGGTACGCTCAATATACATGAGCTCATAGTCGCAGTTGTAAGGGTCGTAGCCATCATTGCGGTGAATACGCAGGGTCTCGCTGGCTTTCCAGTAGTCCCAGAACTTGATGCTGTCAGCCAGGTAGGTGCCCCATGGGGCATCGTCGTACTCCTCCTTGATGAAAGCCTTGCCCACGTCTACCATGCCCGTATTGTAGACAGGCTCGCAGTCGAAGGTGATGACTACATTCTTTGGCTCATAGACCTTGCCCTGATACTCGCGCTGGATGAAGATCTTGCCTTCGAAGGTCACCTGGTGCCAGGTGGGCAGCAGCTCATTGTAGCCCCAGTGCTCCACCTTGCTCACATCGGGCATGGTGCCACGATGGAAGGTGATGCGCTTCTTGTCATTGTCAGCGTCGTTCAAGCTGCAGATGCCGCTGAACTCCTTGTCGTTCAGCTTATAGTCGGTGGTCTTGAACTTGTCGCGAGTCTCCTGGTAGTACCACTCCACGCCCACGCTGCCGTCCTTGCGATGCCATACCTCCCATTTGATGGTGTGGTAGACAATAGGGATGTCAGGATTGTTGAAATACTCCACAGCGACACCCCAGCCTGCGAGGGAGGTGTTTCTCTCCTGGTCAAAGCGGATGACCGTTTTTGTAGGCGTCATCGTCTGGCCCTTGTAGGTACGTGTGAACATCACGTCGGTGGTCTCCCATACGCCGTTCAATGCCTGAGCGGTTTCCTCCTCTTCCTCACAGGCGGTAAGGACACCGAGGGCTACAAAGGCAGTCAGGGCTAATAGAAAGAAATTCTTTTTCATCAGTTTATTTGTTATTAGTGGGGAGAGGGGAGAGGGGAGAGGTGAGTGGTGAGAGGGGAGAGGTGAGAGGATAGCTCTTCCGCTTCATCATCTCATATTTCTCATCTTTCATTTCTCATCTCTCATTTCTCATTTAAATCTTGTATTCTGTCTCGTGCTTGAAGTCGGTGGTGTTCTCCTCCGTTCCGGCAGGTGCCTCATAGTAGTACATCTGCTGGAAGCCGAACATGCCGGCCATGATGTTGTTGGGGAAGGTCTGAATCTTCACGTTGTAAACCTTGGCCTGTTCGTTGTACTTACGACGTGCCTCAGCCAGACGGTTGGCAGCGCCAGAGATGGCATCTCTGACATCCTGGAAAGCCTGGTCGAACTTCAGGTCTGGATATTCCTCATCAGCCACCATCAGGCGTCCCAGCGCCTGGGTGAAGTCGCCCTGTGCCTGGTTCCATGCCTTCATCTGCTCAGGTGTGCAGTTCGAGGGGTCGATGGTGATAGAAGTGGCGCGGGCACGGGCATCGATGACATCCTTCAGGATTTTTCCGGTACCAGCCATCTGGAACTCCAGATTGTTGTCCAAACGGTTCAGCTCGTCGAAATTGCGCTTGAGAACGATGTCAATCTGCGAGAAGGCCTCCTTGCCGTTCTCACGTGCCACGACCATGCCGTTGTAGGTACCCTTAATCCAGAAGAATAACACGAGCACCACGAGCACAATGGCTCCGAGGCAACCAAATGCAATGTACTTTTTGTTCATAACGGTTTGAATGTTGAGTGTTTAGTGTTTATTGTTTATTGACTTTTGTTTATTGACTTTTGTTGAGTGACTTACGCTTCATCATCTCATATTTCTCATCTCTCATTTCTCATTTCTCATCTCACCCATCACCATCTTCGTGAGGCGCCGCCGCCACCGAATCCGCCACCGCCATAGCTGCCGCGACGGGAGGAGCTGCTACTGCTGCTGCTTCGATAGCTACGGCCGCTACTACGACTGCTGCCATAGCTGCTGCCACCAGAGCTGATATTTCTGATCAGCGGGATGGTGGGGTTAGACATCGGTGTCTTCAGGAGCGTGCTGTTCTCCTCCAGCAGGCCCTTCTTGTTCAGTCTGCGGCGTAACAGTCCCATTATGCCCAAGAGGCCCATGGTGCCGAAGCTCACGATGCCCAGGTCAAGATCCTCTCCAGTCATGGGTTTTTTATAGACGGGCGACAGCTCGTCCTGCTTGGTAAGCGACTCATAGAGGGCACGTGTGAGGTAGAGCATGGCGCTGTCGGGCTGGTTCTTCTTCAGGTAGGGCACGGCAAACTGGTCGAGCAGTCGTCCGCACCTGGCGTCGGTGAGCGTCGACTCCAGGTCGTAGCCCGGCGAGATATTGATGTCGTGGTCGCCGTATGCCATGACGACGACGAGGCCGCGGTCGTTGCGCCCCACCCCATACTTGTTACCCATGTCCAGGGCTAAGCGTTGGGCTTCACCTCCCTCGCAGTGGTTGACGATGGCAAAGGCTGTCTCAATGTTCAGATCCACATCCATCTTCCGCAGGATGATGTTCATGCTGTCGACGGTAGAGCGGCCGAGCACCCTGTCGGGGTTGGCCACATACTGCGTCTCGTCCTCAAGATGCGGCATGGG
>JAEEGL015166580.1_pt1 | contig 15094 bp, 12 predicted proteins | sample 9134231 | NCBI WGS metagenome assembly JAEEGL01 (sample SAMN16246548, study PRJNA631951) | gut metagenome | biome: gut microbiome; feature: rumen; material: fiber-attached | host: Bos | place: Iran: Karaj | collected 2018-10 | reverse complement strand
CCCGGCTTTTTCGGGGTCTTCGGTTTCTGTATTGATCCAGTGAACGTAATAGTAATGTTTCCCGTCTTCCTCCACAACATCCAGGGTGATCGTGCCGGGGGTCAGCGTGATCGAATTGGCCAACATGGAAAGGCCGTATTCGCTGGTCAGATCGGACGGGATCTTTACGATGCCCGGACGGATGCGCTTTCTGGGAGAGAGCGCCCGGAACGCCATGTCCAGATTGGCCTTGACCAGCGCGATCGGGAAGACGATCAGGCAGTAGAAGAGCAGCAGGAGGATACGGTCCGGCCGCAGCAGATAAAAGGCGCTTTCATGAATAAAGAAGCGCGAGGAAAAAGCGGCCACCAAAAGGGACACGCCTATACCGGCGATCAGAACCTGCCATTCTCCCTGATCCAGACCGTCCCAGATCCCGGTGATCTCGCCGGTAATCAGAAGCCAGACGGCCAGACAGAGAAGGAAGGTGGCGCAGAACGCTGCAAATTTGTGTTTCTTCTTCAACGGATTCCTCCTTATGATACTGCCGGAGCAGTTATTCAGCTAACAGATCGTCCAGACGGTAGCCGCTGCCGCCGATCAGGCGGATCCTTGCACTGCCGCAATGAGGGCAGACATACAGACCGCGGCGGCCTTCGGACTCTTTTCCGCAATCCCGGCAGATCAGTCGGGGCGGGACAAATCGGGCAATCAGCCGGGCTCCCTCCGCGGGAGTCCCAAGTGTGAGCTCGTCCAGCGCTTTTTCCAGCAGCAGCGGTTCCACGCCGGAAAGCGCTCCGATGCTCATCCGGATCTCGAGGATCCTTTCGGCACCGGCTTCCTTGGCGGCGCAAAGAGCCGTGCGGACGATCTGCTGGGCAATGGCGGCTTCGTGCATCTTAGCGGTCCATGCAGCTGAAGCAGGGGTCAATGCTGGCTACGATCAGTCCGGCGTCTGCGACCGAGTTGCCGCGCAGCATCGTGGGGACGGTCGGCGCATTGCGGAAAGTGGGCACATGGATGCTGACCCTTTTGTTGAATTCGCCGCCGTCGGTGACGACCTTGTAGCAGAGCTGGCCGCGGGGAGCTTCATGCCGGACCATGTATTCGCCGGCAGGCAGCTTGGGAATACGGAAGCCAAGGTTGATGGGGCCCTTCGGAAGCAGTTCGAGCGCCTGGCGGATGATCTTGATGCTTTCGAAATTCTCCAGCACCCGGATGACCACGCGGGAAAAGACGTCGCAGCTCTCCCAGGTAGGAATGTCGAATTCAAAATCGTCGTAGCTGGAGTAGGGCGCGTCCCTGCGGACGTCGATCGGAATGCCCGAGGCCCTTGCGTGCGGCCCGTTGGCACCGATGCGGATCGCGTCTTCCTTCGTCAGCACTCCGACGCCCTGCGTCCTGAGCGCGACCGTTTTATCGGAAAGCAGCATGTCCTTGATCACGTTCATGGAGGCTTCGATCTTGTCCAGCATCTCGAGCACGTGCTTCTGCGTGTCCAGATCGATGTCGCGGCGGGCGCCGCCGACCGTGACCATCCCGTAGTTGACGCGGTTGCCGGTGATCTCCTCCAGAATGTCCATGATCGCTTCGCGGTCATCCCAGCTGTGCATGAACAGCGAGTCGTGACCGATGAGATGCAGGGCGATGCCGAGCCACAGATAGTGGGAGTGCAGACGCTCCAGTTCCGCCACGATCACGCGGATATACTGGCCGCGCTTCGGGACTTCGATTTGTCCGATGCCTTCCAGTGCCATCGCATAGGAGAGGGCGTGGGAGTGGGAGCAGATCCCGCAGACGCGCTCCACCATCACGAGAGTCTGGATGAAGTTCTTCTGCGTGGCAAGCTTCTCAATGCCTCGGTGGTTGTAGCCGATAAAGACTTCCGCGTCCCTGATCTCTTCGCCTTCCACGTACAGACGGGCATGGACCGGTTCTTCCAATGCCGGATGATAAGGACCGATGGGGATGATGTAGCTCATGCCTTGTCCTCCTTTCCGTGGGCTTTTTTAATCAGCTGATCCATAGGGGTTACCAGGATCTGGCCCTGTCCTTCGATCATGGTTTCGGGCAGGAAAAGACGTTTGGAGGTGTCCAATCCTTCAAATTCCAGCCCCATTAATTCGTTGATCTCACGCTCGGGCCACTCGGCGCCGAGATCGTAGATGTCCGAAATGCTGGGAAGGGTCCCCGTATCCGAGACGAAATAGGAATCGATCCCGCCTTCGGTCTCGTATTCGTAGGAAATATTGAATTTTCCGTCATCTTCGAAGAACGCATGGATCATGGCCAGAGTGACGCCGGCGTCGCGCATTTTCTGCGCGGTCGGCCGGATCTGGTCTTTGGTAATAGATATTTTTTTGTATTTTTGCATAGCTCACCTCAGAGATGAATTGACCGCGTAAAATTATATCAGATATGCAGACAAAAGGCCAGTAATATAAGAAAGAAAAATGTTGAGAAAAAAACATAAATGCAGGAATTGCCGAAAGATTCCAAAAAGAAGCAGTAAGGCCGCATCACGTCCGCCGGCCGGCACGGAGCATAAAAAAAAGCCCCCCGAAGGGGGCTTAAAAGAAAACAGTCAGGAGATCAGTTCACCGGCGGCTTTTACCTTTACGCGATTCGTGTTTCCGGGATAGTACTGCAGCGGAACGTCCTCAGCATCAATGATTTCTACGGTCTCACGTTTTGCGCCGGCTTCCACGGCCATCTCGATCGCTGCGTTCTTTGCCTTGGCAAGAGCCTGATCACGGGGGATCTCGTCATAGTTCATCAGCGTCTCAAATGTACCGCTTACTTTGGCGATGGCGGAGCCTATCGCGTTCGCGCACCCAAAATGCTCAGGCTTGATCGTCGACGCCGCGCCGGCAAGCTCATCGGGCAGGATGACCGACCCGCCGCCTACCAGTACGACCTCGCTGTCGTCGCTTGACAGTTTCATCGCATCGATCGAGTCTTCCGCGAGGACCCTGATGACATCCATGGCTTTTTCCGCGAGTTCATAAGGAACGTTCCGGACCAGCGAAGCGTCACCGATATCCGCTTTGCCGAGCCTTACGGCCACGTCCGTGGCTGTAAGGACGTCACCGCCGAACACGAGCGCTTTTTCCGTAAGCTCAAAGCCTACCGAATCCGGACCGACGGTCACGGTCCCGTCGGGTTTTTCTCTTACGATCGAACCGCCGCCGAGACCGATGGACATGACGTCAGGCATTCTGAAATTGGTGCGGACTCCTCCGATCGTAACGGCCACGCTCGATTCTCTTGGGAATCCGTTCTGAATGACGCCGACGTCCGTCGTCGTACCGCCGACATCGATCACGATGGCGTTGGCCAGCTTGCTTAAATAGCTTGCCCCTCTGATGGAATTGGTGGGGCCGCAGGCTACTGTCAGGATGGGATATCTTCGCGCGTATTCCATCGTCATAAGCGTTCCGTCATTCTGGGAGAGATATATCTTGGCATTCTTTATGCCTTCGTCCTGCATGCTCTTGGCAAATCCGTCCGTGAATTTTTCGGCTATTTTCCATAAGGCCGCGTTCAGGATCGTGGCGTTTTCCCTCTCGATAAGTCCCATGGAGCCGATCTCGCTGGAGATGGATACATGCACGTCCTTTCCCATCACCTCTTTGGCGATCTCGGCGGCGCGAAGCTCGTTGTCGGACCGGATCGTTGAGAACACGCCGGATATCGCGATCGACTTTATGCCTTTTTCCTTCATCTCCGCAAAGAATGCCCGGCAGGCATCCTCGTCCAGGGCGGTGATCTCCCTGCCGTCAAATTCATATCCGCCGCGGACGATCACTGCCTTCTCGCAGATCTCTTTTATGTCATCCTCCCAGTCGACCATAGGGGTCACGCCGCACGAGGCGGGCGCCCCGATCCTTAAGATGCCGATCTTGGCAAGATTTTTTCTCTCGACGATGGCATTCGTGCACTGGGTCGTTCCCAGCATCGCCTGTCCGATCTTAAGCTTGTCGATGCCGGAGCTTTCAAGCACTTTTCTGACGGCCCCGACGATCCCGTCGTAAATATCCGCCGTCGTCGGATGCTTGACGCTGGCTATGATGTTGTAATTCTCGTCGATTATCACCGCGTCCGTATTGGTCCCGCCTACGTCTATTCCGAGCTTATACATTATCTGAGCCCTCCTTTCGATCTTTCTTCGATCGGAATATAGTCGGTATCCAGTCCGAAGTATCGGGGCCCTACGAGGTCGAGCCCTTCCTTTAAGCGCCACATCTCAAAGCACTTAAGACCGACTATCATGACCCGCTTGCCGTATTTAAGCGCATCAGTAGGAACAGGGGAAAAAGTTTCCGTGTCAACAAGCGAAATAAGATCCGGCGTTGTCGCCAGGATCCTGCCGTCCACAACGGCGGCAAGGTTCTCATTCTGGAATTCAACGTAGGCGCTGCGGCCCTTAAATTCGCCGATGCCTTCGACTACGACCTTGCCGAAATTGAAGGCGCCTCTTGTCTCTCTCAGAACATCCACGATCTTGCCTTTGAACAGTTTGAATCCTTCGGTGAACTCAAGGAAGGCTTCTTCGGGCGTCTTGTCCGTTACGGTCTTGACGGTCCGCATCGCGGCTCCGAGCTTCTCGCTTCTGGTGACGATCCCCTTGACGCCGTATTCCTTAAGCTGTTTGCCCGTCAGATTGTAGAGCGTTACCGCAACGGCGCCTCCGCAGCTCATGGTTACTGCTCTGGCGAGCTCTTCGGACCATTTGTTCGTTATCGTATCGAAAATAACGGTATTGCCCTTTTCGTCCGCCAGCCCGATCGGCGACGAACTGATCCCGCCGATGGTGAAGGTGACCATCTGCAGCTCGGGGAACGCCCTGCCCATTCCGTCGCAGTCCACCATGGGCAGGCCCAGCCTTGCGGCGGCGGCCACCGGGAACATCGAGTTGAGTCCGCCCGCTTCCATGGGCATGGTCGCAAAGACTTTCCTGCCTTCGTGGCTCGCCACGATATCGAACAGGGCTTTGTACTCGTTGCCGCCGATGATCTTCTCGCACAGGACGGTAGGAGCGCCCATCATGGCAAACGGTACGATGAGCGCGTCGTCCGGCACTTCCTCCGGATCGAGCAGGGTCACCGGCCCGCATTCATTTATCGCCCCGATGGCGACCAGCTTTCCGAGATACGGATCCCCGCCGCCGCCGGCACCCAAAAGGGCGGCGCCTCTGGCGATGTCTTCGATTTCTGGTATTCCTAGTTTACGCATTCTCTGATCTCCTTTATGTATTCCGAACCGGGGAATGAAGCGGTCTCATCATCCCCCGGCATACCGTTTTATTTTCCGTTTTTTGTGCATTTTGCCAGGATCACGTATACAATGAGCGACACTATGATGCCGTTGACCGGCCCGACAAAGAACGGGACGTTCAGGCAGGGAACCGCCTCCACCAGTTTCGGGAAGTTGGCAAAGGTGCCTCCGGTAATGCAGGCGACCACTGCGCCGATAAGATAGGAGATGATGCCGATCGCCGAGAATCCTTCCTTGATCGCAAAATTATCCTTGTTCCCTTTGTCCACGATCCAGTATTCGGCAATGATGACACCGGCCAGTGACGGGATAAGGCCGGACATCAGAGACAGAAATCCCTGAAAAGCGTTGAGCAGCCCCAGCGCCGCCAGAAGCGTCCCGCAGGCGCCGGCGATGCCCGTCGTGATTTTGAATTTTCCCTCGTCGACTCCCAAAAGGTTGCTGAGTGCCAGACCGCCCGAATAGGCGTTCGTGACGTTCGTGGTCCACGTCGCGAGCACGAGCGCCAGAAGACCCAGGAAAGGAACGCCGAGGGAGCTTAGGATGGCGGAGATGTCGTACTGGCCCGTAACGATGCTCATCAGGGCCCCCGTCATGAGCATGAACAGGCCTGCCGGAATAACGCCTACCAGGGAGGACTTCACCACGTCGCCCCTGTTTTTGGCAAATCTGCAGTAGTCAGCCGAAATGACGCCGCCCAGCGCGAAGGACGCGACGACCATCGAGATCCCGAAAACCAGACCGGAAGAGACGGCCGGTGCATAATTGGAGATCGCTTCCCCGCCGTTGTTTTTCGTGATGCCGGCGATCAGACCGTAGAGACAAACGGCTAGCAGCATGGGAACCGCTATGTAGTTGAGCCATTTCAGCCCTTTAAATCCGCTGCACGCCGTGAGCAGCATGATCACGCCCCATACGATCGACCAGATCATAACGCTTGTCGAACTGGCTTCTCCTCCGCGCATCGCCGCTATCATGGACGCAAAAGCGCTGCCGCATGTCGCGGACTGAATGCCGAACCATCCGATGCATGCTATGGCGAGAATAATGCTGATGATGTACCTGGAGCCTTTCGTGCCAAGCGCTCCGGACGCCATTACCGCTACCGGAAGTCCGGTATCGCAGGCCTGCATCCCGATCATTATCATGTATCCGCAGATAAGCGCGTAACCGATAAGGATGGACACGAGTATCTGGCCTATCGATAGGCCGCCTCCCGAAAGTACACCTCCGATCATGAGACACGGAACGCAGATCATTCCGCCTGCCCATATGGCTGCAATTGATGTCCAGCTCTGACGCTGTTCGGTTTTGATTTCAAACCCTGTCGTTTGCTTTTCCATGATTGTTGCCCCCTTCCACAAAAAGCAATTAATTCATTTTAAATGTTTGATCAGTCAATATTCTTCAGCTGCGGGGCAAAATATAAAGCAGGGCTGTTTGTCCGTTTGGACAAAGAGCCCTGCTTTTCGGGCAGTCCTTTCGGGGCGGGATCACTTTTCGATAAGACGCCTGATTCCGCAGGCTTTATACAGCTTTTCGGATTCCGGCATGGATCCTATGGCAAACCCCAGACAGTCGCTCATCGTTTTGATCCGGTATTTGATTGTGTTCTTATGGACAAACATCTTCTCGGATGTGAGCTGCACGCTGCAACCCGCATCCAGAAGGAAAGCGCAGAGCGTCGGAACATAGTCGCTGCCGCCCGTTTTTTCCTCTATCGCGTCAAATGCGGACAGGTATTCCGCGATGCTGTCGTCTCCGCCGTCGACGATCTGTCTGCAGGATCCGGCAAACTCGATGTCCCCCCTGACATATAGATCCTTTTTTGGCAGGATCCTGGCAGCATCCTGCCAGAGATCGTAGTTTAAGAGGTATGCCTTCCTCACTTCCCCCGTATTTTTCAGATTGGTGAAGTAGCTCATTTTCACATCCCCGGCCAGAACCGTCCTGATGTTTGTTTTCAGGGCGTCCACATCGGCTTTTCTTCTGATCGTATCCGTAAAGAGGATGATGCTTTCCTTGTAAAGGTCCGCGCATACGGTCCTGCAGAATTTATGCGCTTCGTCCGACACCTGCCGGACGTTTTCGGCCGAAAGATCCTTTCCGTTTATCACCCACATGGAGTCGACAGCTTTGATATCCAGATTGAACATTGCGGACAGCGATCTCATTTTGACGGGCTGATCGGTAAGGATCGCCTCAACGATCTCCGAGGCCACGCCCTCGCCGTTGTTTTTTCCCCACAGCTTTAAAGCGATGCGGACGCTTTCGACCGTCTGCTGCAGCAGGATGCCTGGCAGGGCGCCTCCGACATGGATCACGTACAGCGTGTATTTCGTTCTTGAGATATTGACGTCTTCTTTATAAATGAGGGCGTCCTTCACCGCAGGAAAATTCATCGGATTGACTTTGAAATCCGACGATCTGATCTTTTCGACGTCCCTGTGTATGCCCGTCAGCTCGATCGGCCATGCTGATTCATATAAGGTGTGGTTGTTTTTGGTCGCCAGGACGACGCTTGACCGGAGCCGGTTGCTGATCAGCCTTATCATCGTCCCGACATTCTGCTGATGCACCGGCAGTTTCGATATCGATTCAAGCAGCGGGATGATCATCGCTTCCCCCGAGATCTGATCCCTTACGATCAGTCCCATGATATCGCTGATCGCTTCGCCGTACCGGAGATTGAACTGGTTTTCCGGCATGATGATCAGGGGGAAGTTCATCTCGTCGGCCAGCCTGACGATGGACGGATCGATCTTTTTTACAAAGATCCCCACATAGTAGAGGATAAGGCCCGCTTCACCCGATAAGGCCAGTCTTTTGACGACGTTGTACTGGCTTTCTATATCGTCTGCCCCGTTCAGAAACCCTGAAATGACGATCTCGCTTCCGTTGAATTCGTCGTTCGGATAGGCGTGATCGTCGATCAGCTCATACCGCATCGTTTCAAGCACCGAAACAGAGGAGACGATCCTGTCCAGACCGTTCCTTCCCGCGATGACCGTTGCATTTACGAGCGACGGCAGCTTAAGAAGATTTTTGACTGTAACACTCATATCTTTTCACCATGAAGCACCGGCTTAAGATCCCCTCTTAAGGCTGAAAGGCGTTTTTATGTTTCGGGCAGGGTGTAAGCGTCGTAGATTTCCCGGGAAAGCTGCGCCAGAATTTCCGTCCCCTTCTCGTTCCAGACGGTAGAAAGGTACTCCTCTTCGGAACTCAGATTGCCGTTATAGAAACAGGCGAGGATATAGTTCCCGGCAGGGGTGTAAACGATGCCGACATCGTTGGCGGCGTGATCCAGTGAACCGGTCTTGTGGGAGACGCGCGTGCCCGGCGGCAGAAGGGCGGGGATGCGGCTGTTGGTCTGGCAGGCCGCCATGATGTCCAGGATCTTTTTATCCGTCTCCGGATCGATGACCCGGCCCTCGTAAAGGGCTTTTAGGGTAAGCACCATCTCCCTTGGCGTCGTTACGTCGTTGGGCTCTGCGGTGCAGGCATAGAAAGGACTGTTCCGATAAATGCCGTGCTCTTCTCCGGTCTTAGGATCGGGGTAGGTGCCGTAGGGATTCGCGAAATAGTGGGAGAGCAGTCCCTTGCAGTTAAGGTCGATCCGCGTCTTTTTTAGGCCGAGCGGTCCGATCACGTTCGCGTAGACGGCTTCTTTCCCGACAAGGCGGTAGAGCCAGTCCGTGGCCGTGTTGTCGGAGATCTGCATCATCAGATCGATATATTCCTGCAGCGCATATTCTTTGCCTTCCGGCTCGTAGCGCAGCATGCCGCTGCCGTTTGTTTTTTCGCTGTCTAAAAGGACGATCCGTATGTCGGGAGAGATCAGCCCTTCCCTTAACTGTCTTTCCAGTTCGCACAGGATGAAGATCTTATAGACGCTGGCGGTGGGAAAGAGGGTATCACCGTTGATGAAATGCATATCGCCTGTGTTTAAGTCGCAGAAGCCCAGTCCCAAAAGTCCGGTGCCCCGGGATGAGGCCCGGTCCATGATCTGTGCTATTTTCGTGATCATCGGTTTATCTCCTTTTGTTTATGTGAAAACGTTTCTTTGCCGTGTGAGTTCAGCAGATGCGGGGGAACTGGCTGCCCGAAAGCGCTGCCAGGACGCGGCCGGCGCCGAAGGCGGTCCTTAAGATCAGCCGTCCTGGATGGGACTCGGTGACTTCGCCGATCAGGGCAGCGTTTTTTCCTTCGGGGAAGCTTTTAAGAAGGGCCAGGGCTTCCTCGGCCCGGCTGCCGGAAACGACGGCAAGGAGCTTGCCTTCGTTCGCGCTGTAGAGCGGATCAAGGCCCAACAGCTCGCAGGCGCTTTTAACGGCCGGGGAGACGGGAAGGTCCTTCTCCCTTATCTCAAAGCCGAAGGGCAAAGGCTCCGCCAGCTCCGCGAGCGCGGTGGCGACACCGCCCCGCGTGGGATCGCGCAGGAGCTTTAAATCGTCTCCCAGCGAAAAGAGAGCCTCCGCCATCGGGCAAAGGCGGCAGCAGTCGGACTCAAGATCCCCGGAGACAAGGTGAGGGTGGCGGGCCAGCATGATCGTAAGGCCGTGGTCGCCCATGGTCCCCGAGAGCAGGATCTTATCGCCTGCTTTAAGCGGGACGTTTCCGAGCTGCGGGGCTTTAAGGGCGCCGATCCCGGCCGTATTGATGAAAAGTCCGTCGCAGCTGCCTTTTTCCACGACTTTCGTATCGCCGGTCACGATCTTTACGTCCGCAGCACGGGCCTCGGCTGCGGCGCTTTTAAGAATCTGCTTAAGATCGGAGGCGGGAAAGCCTTCCTCGATGACAAGACTGAAGGACAGATACAGCGGCTTTCCGCCGGCCATCGCGATATCGTTCAAGGTCCCGCAGACGGAGAGCTTCCCGATGTCTCCGCCGGGGAAAAAGAGAGGAAAGACCACAAAGCTGTCCGTGGAAAAGACAAGCGATTCCGCGCCCGGCAAAACGGCGCCGTCCCCTAAGCGGGAGAGCGCCTCGTTTGAGAAGGCGGGGAGAATCAGATCGTGGATCAGAGCGGCGGTCTTTTTCCCGCCGCTTCCGTAGTCGAGGCTGATGGTTTCATCCGATAGCATTAGGTTTTCCTTTCCGGCAGACGTTATTCATCCTGCCAGTCCCGGTAGGCATAGGCGGCGGCGCAGCTTCCTTCCGAGGAGACCATGCAGGGGCCGAGCGGACGCTCGGGCGTGCAGGCGCCTCCGAAGAAGGGGCAGCCTTCCGGCTCCAGCTTCCCGCAGAGGATATCCCCGCAGCGGCAGGCGGTCGGCGCGGAGGTGCGGAGCGCGGGAAGCGCAAGCTTTTCTGCCGCGTCGAAATGCCGGTAGGCCGGTTTTAAGGCAAAACCGCTGCCTTTGATCAGACCGAGCCCGCGCCAGAGCGCGTCGGCGGGATCCGTCATCTCCTCCATGAGCCTCAGGGCCAGTTCGTTGCCTTCCGGCTTCACTACACGGGAATAGGTGTTGACGAGCCGGGGATCGTTTTCCCGGATCTGCCGCTGCAGCTCCTTCAGGGATAGCCAGATATCGGCCGGCTCGAAGCCGCTGATAACGGCCGGCAGGCGGTACTCCTCCGGCAGAAAGCGGAAACCGGCTTCTCCGACCACAACGGCCACGTGTCCCGGGCACAGAAAACCGTCGATCTGCGCCTCCGGATCGGCCAGAAGCGCCCGGACGGCGGGAGGCGTGCGTTTGAGCAGAAGATATACGCTGAAATTCTTCAGATTCTTTTCGGAGGCGGCCTTTACGGCAGCCAGGGTCCCGGGCGCGGTTGTTTCAAAGCCGACTCCGATGAAAACAACCTCCCGCTCGGGTTCGGTTTCGGCGATCCGGACCGCATCCATCGGAGAAAAGACCATCTCGATGCGGGCTCCTCTGGCCTTGGCTTTCATCAGGCTGGCTGCGGGACTGCTTCCCGGAACGCGCAGCATGTCACCGTAGGTGCAGACCGTCAGATTCGGCCGCAGACTCAGTGCACAGATCTGATCCACGGCCTCGGGCGGTGTAACGCAGACCGGGCAGCCCGGCCCGGAGATCAGCTTCACATCCGGCGGCAGAAACTGCTTTAGGCCGCTTCTGGCAATGCTCACGGTGTGCGTGCCGCAGATTTCCATGAGGTGTATCGGGCGGCCGGTGATCATGCGCAGCCTCCCGGGCGGCTCGCATAGAGCGCGGCCATCTCTTTCTCGACCTCGCGGGCAAGATCCTGGGAAAGCTGCGCCTCCTCGGGCTCCACGCGTTCGATCGCAAAGCCCGCATGGACCATGACATAGTCTCCGAGCTTCGGTTCCTTTATAAAATCCAGACGGATCGGGCGCCGGATCCCGTCGCGGGCTCCGATCGCGTCCTGTCCGTGTATTTCAATGATCTGAAGCGGTACGGCCAGACACATGGCTTATTCCTCCTTCCCTTCCCGGGCAAGTGCCGCTTTGGCGATCAGCAGCTGGCCCAGACAGACGCCTTCGTCGTTCGCGGAGACGCGGCGGTGATGATATACGGCAAAGCCTTCCGCCTTCAGCCGGGCGGTCAGGCGCTTTAAGAGATACAGGTTCTGGAAGGTCCCGCCCGACAGGACGATCTGCCGGAATGAGTGCATTTTCCGCAGCTTCAGGCAGACGGCAGCGGCAGCTTCCGTTAAAGTGTTCATAAAGCGGGCCGCCGGAACGGCCGGTGCGGCACCTTCGGCGAGTTGTTCCCAGACAGCCCGGATCAGGGAAGATTCCCCTATAACGAGTCTGTTATCATGTTCATATGTTTCAAATGGAAGAAAGTTTTCTTCGCCTTCTGCGGCGGCCGCTTCCAGCAGGATCGCGGCCTGCCCCTCGTAGGAAGCCTTCCGGCAGATTCCCAGAATGGCGCTGACCGCATCGAAGAGCCGTCCCATGCTGGTGCAGACCGGCGCATTGAGCCCGGCCTGCAGCTGCTGCCGAAGACGGGCTGCCGTTTCCCGGCTCATCAGAGCGGGAAAAAGACGGGCCGGATCGGCGTCGAAATCATAACCTGCTCCGTCCAGCAGCGAAAGCGTGGTCCGCCCGATCTCGCGGGTACAGAGGTCCCCGCCCGGAAGCTTAAAGGGCGCAAGCGAGGCAGCGCGTTCAAATCCGGTTTCGTCTCCGAGCAGGAACTCCCCGCCCCAGACTGTGCCGTCGGTCCCGAAGCCAGTCCCGTCCCAGACAATGCCCAGCGTGGGGCCTTCCAGGCGGTTGTCGGCCATGCATGAAACCATGTGCGCATGATGGTGCTGCACTCTGATGAGCGGCAGACGTTCCCGCGCGGCACGTTCCTCGGCATAACCCGTCGTCAGATAGTCCGGATGCAGATCGCAGGCAAGAGCGGCAGGCTTCAGGTCGAAGAGCTTTTCGTAGCGCCGTACGTTTTTTTCGTAATGCGCCAGCGTCTCCCAGTTTTTGGCGTCGCCGATATGCGGTGAAAGAAAGACGCCGCTGCCGGAAGAAAAAGCGAAAGAGGCCTTCTGTTCCGCCCCGCAGGCCAGGATTGAAGGCGCATTCCGGGTCAGAGCCGGAACGGTGATGGGACGCGGGGCAAAACCGCGGGAGCGGCGGGCAAAATAGGGCTCGCCTTCCCATTCCCAGATAAGCGAATCGTCGCAGCGTGCCACAATTTCACGGTTGTGCAGCAAGAACCCGTCGGCGATTCCCTTCAGGCGGGCAAGGGCCTCTTCGTTGTCGGAGAGGATCGGCTCGTCGGAGAGGTTCGCGCTGGTCATGATCAGGCGCGCCGGCCCGTCATGAAGCAGCAGCTCGTGCAGCGGCGTGTACGGCAGCATGATGCCGAGGCGGCTGTTTTCGCTGATATGCCGGTACGCAGCCGGATCCTTCTTTTTAAGAAGTACGATCGGCCTCTCCTGGGCGGTCAGGAGCTTTTCCTCCGCCTCCGAGACCTCGCATAGCGCGGCGGCTTCGTTAACATCTCTTACCATTAAGGCAAAAGGTTTTTCCTCCCGCCCCTTGCGCTGCCGGAGCGTTTCGGCCGGAGCCGGATCGTCGGCCGCCGCGGCCAGATGGATGCCGCCCAGCCCTTTTACGGCGAGGATTCCGCCTTTTTTCAGCAGTTCCACGGCCAGACGCAGGGCTTCTTCATCTGCCGCGCGCGTACCGCCGGCGGGATGCTCCCCCGCGCTTTCATTCAGCAGCTGTCCGGCTGCGTCATAGAAAAACAGGCCCGGCCCGCAGTCGGGACAGCAGACAGGCTGCGCGTGGTATCGCCGGTCCGTGATCGTATGGTACTCGCTCTCACAGGGCCCGCACATCGGGAACGGCGCCATAGATGTAAGCGGCCGGTCGTAGGGCACGTCCCGGACAATCGTATAGCGCGGTCCGCAGTTGGTACAGTTGATAAACGGATACCGGCAGCGCCGGTTTTCGGGATCAAACAGCTCCCGCCGGCAGTCCGCGCAGAGCCCCATGTCCGGCGAGACGAGCGTATTCCGTCTGGCCAGCGCCTTACTCTCAATAATCCTGAAATCTGTGTAGTCCTTAAGAGGAGAGTAGTAGACGGTCTCCACTTCCCGGACGACGGCCAGGGCCGGCGCCTTGGTCCAGAGCTCCGCTTCGAACTGCCTTACGCGCTCCGGCTCGCCTTCGATCTCGATCTCCACGCCTTCGGACGTGTTGCGGATGAAGCCGCAGAGTGAGTGATCGGTGATCTGCTTATGAATAAAGGGACGGAAACCGACGCCCTGTACGATCCCGTTGACGTGGATATTCGCACCGATACGAGCCATGTTTCCCTCCCCTCTTTTTTCTTTGTCTTTCGGATGATCTTCAGATTACGGATTCGGAGCCGCGGGCTGGCCCTGTGTCGGATCCTCTTCGCGCTGCCAGGTCCCGTCCAGGCACTCGACCCGGTTGCAGGGATTCTTCTGTCCGTCGACGCTGACCCAGTGCAGGTCCTCGTTGAAGCTGAGCAGGGCATTCCACTCGTCTACGGTCCCGTTATAGTGGACGGTCGCCGTTTCGGGAAGATACAGCGTGTAATCGTAGCCGCGGTAGATCATATGCTCCAGCGAATGCGGCAGATACAGATCCTTAAAGCCGTCGCCGCAGTAGATTCCCCGAAGCGAGATCACGCCTTCCGGGATCGTGAGCGACGTGACTCCGGACTCTTTCAGATTGAGGGCGACCATCGTGACCGCTTTGCCCAGAAGCTCATCCGGGATTATGAGATCCGTCTCGTTTCCCGTGTATTTCCGGATAAAAATGCAGTTTTTAAACTCCGTGACGCTCCACTCCCCGTCCGCTCCGGCGGGAACCGTTGCCCGGGTATCCTCCCGGTCGTAGAACGGCTCCACCGGGCTGCCGGGCAGGATTCGCCCGTCCTTTTTCACCTTGTAGATGCCGTAATCGTCCTCATCCATGAACCAGATCTCATCGCCGCAGACGGCAATCAGCAGGAGCTCCCGGTCTTCGGAGCCTTTGGCAAGAACAGTTTCTTCCCCGCCTTTTACGGGGATGGAGCGCATCGCGCCGTCGCGGAAGTAGTAGAGAGTGTCTCCGGAGAGATTGAACAGGTATTCACTGCGGTCAAACAGATCTTCGGAGAAGGAGCTGACCGTTTCGCCGGACGCGACCTCAATCACGTTCCAGCAGTCGGTCTTAACGCTTAAAAGAAGCAGGTAGTTCTCGGTGCACAGAAATCCTTTGATATCGCGGGAGTCGGGGATCGGGGCCACTTCCTCCTCGGCGCCGTCCGGCAGCCGTTTCCGGAAAAAGCCGTAGAACTCGGGCTCGTTATCCCCTCTCGAGGCGGCTTTGGCATAGTAAAGGTAAGGACCGCCGAAGCCCAGCGTCTGGACAAACTCATTTTTGCCT
>JAEEGL014436857.1_pt1 | contig 15094 bp, 14 predicted proteins | sample 9134231 | NCBI WGS metagenome assembly JAEEGL01 (sample SAMN16246548, study PRJNA631951) | gut metagenome | biome: gut microbiome; feature: rumen; material: fiber-attached | host: Bos | place: Iran: Karaj | collected 2018-10 | reverse complement strand
CGTACCCGTCTTTGAAAAATTCGGTCTCTACGGCGCCCGCGTGACGCCCGCTCCCTTCCACCGCATCCCCTTCCGCGAGGCGATGGAGAAATACGGCACCGACAAGCCGGACCTTCGCATCGACCTGGTCATCCGGGACGTGACGGAGCTGATGGGCTCCGTCGGCTTCGGACCCTTTGAGGGGAATACCGTCAAGGCCGTGGTCGTGGACGGCTTCGAGGCCACGCGCAAGCAGATCGACAAGCTCTGCGCCGACGTCGAGGTGCAGACCGCGCAGAAGAGCTACTGGTTCCGCATGGACGAGCATTCCGAGCTCGTGGGCGGCATCGCCAAATTCATCCAGCCGATCAGGGAGCAGGTGATCGAGGCGCTGGGCCTGACGCCCGGCTGCTTCGTCGCGCTGGCCGCCGGCAAGCTCGCCGCGGCGCAGAAGACCGCGGGCGTGCTGCGCACGAAGCTCGGACAGCTCTGCCCCGCGCATATGGACAAGGAGCAGTATCAGCTCTGCTGGATCGTCGATTTCCCGATGTACGAGATCGGCGAGGAGAGCGGCGAGCTCGAGTTCTGCCACAATCCCTTCTCGATGCCCTCCGGCGGTCTGGAGGTGTTGGAGAAGGCCGAGCGCGGCGAGATCGACCCGCTCGACATCATGGCCAACCAGTACGACCTGGTCTGCAACGGCTATGAGAGCGCCTCGGGCGCCGTGCGCAACCACGACCCCGACATCATGATCAAGGCCTTCGAGATGGTGCGTCTTGGCGAGGAGGACGTGAAGAAGAAATTCCCCGCCATGTACAACGCTTTCTGCTACGGCGCGCCCCCGCACGCCGGCTGCGCCCCCGGCATCGACCGCATGGTCATGCTGCTCACGGGCGAGGAGTCGATCCGCGAGGTCATCACCTTCCCGATGAATCAGAAGGCTCAGGACCTGATGATGGGCGCTCCCTCCGAGGTCACGCCCAAGCAGCTCGACGAGCTGCATATCGCGATCGTCGGAGAGGTCGAGAAAGAATAACTCACATCGTTTTCAAACAGCCGGAGAAAGTATTTCCTCCGGCTGTTTCAAGGAGTGGATCAGATGTTATCGAGAATCCGCAGCTTCGGCGTCAGCGGCGTAGGCGGCTTCGAGGTCGCCGTGGAGGTCTATATCTCCAGCGGCCTGCCCGGCTTTGAGATCGTCGGGCTGCCCGACGCGGCCGTCAAGGAGGCCCGCGAGCGCGTGCGCGCGGCGATCAAAAACAACGGCTTCCGCTTCCCGCCGAGCCGTCTGACGGTCAATCTCGCGCCGGCAGATCGGAAAAAAGCCGGCACGCTCTACGATCTGCCGATCCTCGTCGGCATCCTCGCCGCGCAGGGCGAGCTGCCCCGCATCGACGGCAGCAGCGCCTTCCTGGGCGAGCTCGCGCTTGACGGGACGCTGCGCCGCATCGCCGGCGCGCTGCCGATGGCCATCGCCGCCGAGCGCTGCGGCGTCAAACGCCTCTATCTCCCGGCCGAGAACGCTGCCGAGGCGGCCTTTGCCGAGGGCGTGGAGATCATCCCGCTGGAGAACGTGGGCGAGCTCGTCGCTCATCTGAAGGGCGAGCGCAGGCTCGAGCCCGCCGCCGCGCCCGTGATCGGCCCGGCGGAGCTCACGCTGCCGGATTACGCCGACGTCAAGGGGCAGGAGAGCGTCAAGCGCGCCTTCGAGGTGGCCGCCGCGGGCGGGCACAATATCCTCTGCGTCGGGCCTCCGGGCTCCGGCAAGTCGATGATGGCGAGACGTCTCCCCTCCATCCTGCCGGATATGAGCCGCGAGGAGATGATCGAGGCGACGGAGATCCACTCCGTCGCGGGGCTCACGGGCCGAAAAAACCCGATCGTCTGCGTGCGCCCCTTCCGCTCGCCGCACCACACGGTGTCCGGCCCCGGCCTCGCCGGCGGCGGCACGACGCCGCGTCCCGGCGAGATCAGTCTGGCCCACACGGGCGTTCTCTTCCTCGACGAGCTGCCGGAGTTCCGCAGCGACGTGCTGGAGGTGCTGCGCCAGCCCCTCGAGGACGGCGAGGTCACGGTCTCGCGCGTGTCCGGCTCGGTCACCTACCCCAGCCGCTTCATGCTGGTGTGCGCGATGAACAACTGCGTCCGAGGCCAAATACAACTTAACAGATTGGGGTTCAAATCGGGCCAACTGATAGTGCCAAAAAAGCCCGTAGAATCAGGGTTTTCTCGATTCGGCGGACAGAGAGCAGCCTGATAAGAATTGTATTTTCGATTCGCCGGAGCAGTTGATGCGCTCTGGCGTTTTTCTTTTAAGGACCGTTTTGAATACCCAGTTAACGATAGCTTAATGGCATCGTTAGGAGGTTAATTCGTTAAAGGGTATCAAGGAGGCTTTCGAGCCCTAAAGTGCTTGCAATTTCAGCGTTTTTTCTACTTTTAGGACTGGTAGTTTTGCGGTAATTATGGTACACTTCGAAATTGGGTTATTATAATCTCACGGCATTGAAAAATTTTTCTTTCTTTTCAAGAAAACTGTTTAGAGTGACATGATATGTCCTTCTCATATGCTATACTTCGAGCACAGAATAGGAGGTAGCCATGAAAGAAGACATAAGAGGCGATCAGATTGAGCGGGTTTTGCAGATTTATTCCAGACTGTTGGATGGGTATGTTGTAAATAAGGCAGAAGAAGCCGCCCGATATGGAGTCAATGAACGAAGCATCCAACGCGATATTGACCACATTCGGAACTTCCTGGATGACGATTCAGAGCGCACTGGTGTAGTCAACACTGTTATTTATGATCGAATTGCAAAAGGATATAGGCTTGAAACACTTTATCAAATCCGCCTTCAGAACAGTGAAGTCTTAGCCCTTTGCAAAATACTGCTTGACAGCAGAGCCTTCACAAAAGAAGAAATGGTGGAGATGCTCGATAAGCTTATCACCTGCTGTGTGCCCCAGATTAACCAGAAGAGAGTGAAGGAACTCATTCGCAATGAAGAGTTCCATTATGTGGAGCCACGGCATAAGACAAAGTTTATCGAGACAATGTGGGATCTTGGGCAAGCCATAAGTGAATCCAGGTACGTTGAAATCGATTATTATCGAACGAAAGATAAAACCATCGTTCACAGGAAATTGCGACCTGCAGCAATCATGTTCTCTGAATATTATTTCTATCTGACCGCCTTTATCGATGACGAGGAAGTAAAAAAGGACTTTTCTGTACTGAATGATTCTTTTCCAACTATCTATCGAATCGACCGTATCAGGTCGCTGAAGATACTGGATGAACGGTTCAATATCCCATATAGTAGCAGATTTGAAGAGGGCGAATTCAGAAAACGGATTCAGTTTATGTACGGCGGAAGGCTTCAGAAGGTCAAATTCAAATATACTGGGCCAGATGTGGACGCGATATTGGATCGCTTACCTACGGCACAAATCTTGGATGAAGATGACGGAGGATTTACTATCAGCGCAGAGGTATTTGGGACAGGGATCAACATGTGGCTGCGTAGCCAGGGAACATATGTTGAGCTTCTTCAGTGAGGAGGTAATCATATGCTGACTATCATTTTTGCGATTGCACTCGTATGGGTTGCGTGGAAGATGCTTGTTTTAGGAATCAGAGCGGCGTGGGGAATTGCGAAAATACTCTGTACCGTCATTCTTTTCCCTCTGCTTCTGATTGGGTTGGTGTATATTGGGCTTGTTTATATTGCCATTCCTCTTTTAGTTATTGCCGGACTCGTGGCATTAGTAGGCAGTCTGGTAGCGGCGTAGAAAAGAACCAGTCCGTTTATGGGGGAAAAGATTTTGAACTGTAATTATACATTTAAACGGTTCCTGTCTGTGGTTTTGGTCCTTTCGATGGTGTTCACAATGGCTGCCTGCGGAAGTGAGCCGCCGAAGCCAGTGCTTTCAGATCCTAATCCTCAGATTATTACAGAAAACATAGAGCAGGAAACGATAATCACGGAAACCCTGCTGAACGAGACCATAACCGAGGAAATCTATCTGGAAGAAATTGTTGTTGCGGAAGACAAAATATCAGAATTGCTCCTTGAAGAAGAGACTATCAGCGAAGTTCTTCTGTGCAAATCGATTTATGTCCCGCAGGATAACATAGACGAGTTTTCGGCAAACAGCCTAACCGCTCTTTTATTCGGTGAAGATGTAGATATCTCATCCCTGCTCACAAAGGTTGCAATAGGAACCGGTGTTATCGTTACCGTAGTTGTTTTAAAGAAAGCCGGTCTTCCTGAACCAGTAGCAAGCGTTGTGGTTGCTGCGGCCGATAAAGCTGTGCAGTTTGCTGGAGCTGGTGCTGCATTTGGCACATTGTATGGGGGCTTTACTGGCGCGGCAGATGAATTGGATCCGTCGGGTCGAACTTCGGCAGTTATTGCTTTCGCAACCGCAACCGCCGGACTGATACTTGCTACTGTGTCTTTGATTGCGGCTGTCCCATCTGCGGGAAGCACAACAATTACTGCGGCGGCAGGAATTAAACTCGTGATCGCAGGTGTATCAGTACTTGCAGCTACTGCAGGGACAACCTACGCAGGGTACAATGCGGTAAAAACATTTACATCTACCGATTCTACCGAAATTGACTGGAAGAATATCGACTGGGGAAAAGTAGGCGTTTCCTCTGCACAGCAAGCAATTCAATACGGCGCTGATGGCTATATGTGGGGTGCCATAGTCGGTACGGTCTATGGCGGCGCGGAAGGCTATGATTTCTATCAAAAGTACAATACGCCTTACAGTAAGTATAATTTGCGATTAATGCAAACGCCTAAGAATGACGAGTGGGGACATTGGACTGGTGAACGAGGAGAATCCGATTACATTTATGATAAAGCAAAAACGATTAAAATTGCAGAGGATAGATATGTGACAGTTGAACCTGGAACAAAAGTGACGTATCAAAATGCCGTTCCAGATTTTTCACCATTCCAAGAAGCACAGGTTAAAATTCCGAGAATGACAAATAGCAGGCCAAAAAACTTCGCGCAAGCTGATGAGGAACTTGCTAAATACTGGACAAGAATAAAACACAATGGTCAGACCTGGACGGCAAGAGATGTAGAGGCATACAGGACGAGCCACGGGCTTACTTGGCACGAAATGAACAACATGGAATCAATGCAGCTTGTCCCGCTTGAAGTAAACGCTGGATTCGGACATCTCGGTGGAGTTGGAGAGTATAATGCTATGATTGGTGCGGAAGGGGTGAATGAATTTGACTGAGACACTGAAAATTACCATATGGGATAGAGAATTCACTTTGCCTGTAGAATACGATTGCTATGAGGGAGAAGATGTAACTCCAGAGCAGTTATCTGCCTTGGAAGAGTTGACCTCCCATAGCAGTTGGATTGAAAAAAGCAAAAAGTCCGTTGAGGACTATTGTCGGGAAGAAGTCCTTGCAGATGATGACAATCAGAAGAAAAACAACATTTTTAGCTATGTTAAGCCGGAGAGACTGTTTGTAAAACGAGATAACAAGAATCCGAGGGTGGCGCTAATGTGCAAATATCGGTATGACCCCGAGCATGGTTTAGCAGTTGTCTTCTCCCCTGATGGCGCCGTAACGGTGGGCATCCAAGATATCATTCTTTAATCGTGTAATCCCAGCATGGCATATTCATATATTGAGAACAAATGAAGGAGATTCAAAATGAAATATTTTAAGAGAAACCTTGCCTTGCTTCTTGCTGTTGTGCTCGTAGTGACTACTTTGTCGGGCTGCGGAATCCAACTGAAAAAGGTTACATATACGGCTACGTCGGGCTTTTTCTATAGCGGTGATAAGGGTCATACCTATGGCGATGGCACCAAAGAATATGAAGTTGGCAAGACTGTCTATATGAAAGTCAAATTCATGGTCACCTCCAATGAGAGAAAAACCTCTCAGGTTAAGGTCGTTCTCACAATTCCGAATGTCCAGAATGTTGATGCCAAGTATATGGATGGTCAGGTTATCACGCCTAATTACGATGCGGTAAAGAATGTGACTACATATGAGTTTACCGCTAATGCATCAAAGAATCCAACTGAGTACGAATGCGTAATCCAGTTCATTCCCAACGCTGTGGGGACAGTTACAATGAAACTTGTGTATGACGACAATTTGGATTCCTCGTATGATATCCAGAGCACGTTGGTGTTTGTCGAGCCCGAGACGGAGGGTTAAACATGGCAGGCTATTGGGTTAGACACAGGCTTGCTCAAACACTCATCTTGGGGCTCGTCTTGGCCATCGTTGCGGGATTGCTTTTCGCGTATCCCTGCATTATCGACCAAGCTGACAGGTACAATTCTCAAAGCATCTATAAGAACTCTGAGATAGACTTTATTGCACCCGAGCCTTCCTTTGAGCAGGTGCGAGATCTCCCCGGTACGCATGGGATAGACAGGATCTTCCCGTTCTTAATGACAAAGACCGAGGTTTCTGTAAATGGCAGATCCCGCACAACAAACGTCTTGCTTAGTGATTTGTTTCAAAACGTCGACATGACCATGTACAGTCCGGCAAGGCTCATAGAGCAATCCTCTGCAAACATTAACAAACCTATCCTTGTAGATTGGCAGTTTTGTCATGATACCTCCGCTACCGTTGGAGACGTTGTAACCATAATGATCGGCGGCACCCCGGTGGACTATACGATTTCCGCTATCTATGAAACCAACAGCGTCTATGACGGAGGAGCAATCCTTGCTCCGATGGGCGACGAACTGATGAATGCCATCATGGAGCAGTCGAAAAACAATGGTTATTCCGGTATGTTTGTCAGCGCAAATGACTACGATGCGTCTCAAGCGTATCTGACCACGGAATATAGGCCACTTGGACGGTTAAAAAGCGCCGACCAGTTTGAGAACGATGCACAGTATCAAGTTCATTACGACGCGATCATGTCTTCGGGGTATGCGAACGAGATCACAGATTTTCGGGTGCGAGAAAACTCCCTTGACAATGCCGGGAGCACGATGATGATTTGGATGGGGGCTGCTCTCGTTGCAATTGCCTTGATCGCCTTCAATGTTGTCATGGCAAAACGCGGCTGTGAACAAGGGTACTTCCTTAAGCATTGCATCCCAAAGGGTCAAGCTGTTCGTCCCTATTACTCGATATCCTTCGTGGCAGAGGTCATTTGGAGCATCGTTGCTTATACGGTTGTTTTGATACTGCGAGTAAAGAGCGCCCCTGTTTATATTCCGAAAGCAGCTCTTGGCGTGAAGACGGCAGTAATCCCGGTAGCTATCCTGGTAGCTGGCCTCATCAGCCTGGCGCTGAACTATTCGATGGTTTCTACGATTAGTAAAGAAGTGAAGCCAGCACCAGCTGTACAGAAGGCAGTCCAGAACGAGACCTTGGCAGATGCTAATTCACAGGAGCAGACAGATGACCAAGCCGGACTGGAAAGTGAGGAGTGCTCTCCGTCCGAGGAAGAAAAGCCTGATACGTCGCATAGATAATCGGCAAAGGTGATGTCATTTTGAAGAGTCCATATATCAAGTTGCATATGGATCGGAAGAAGACGCTGCTACTGGCAGCGTCCTTTTCCCTGCTTTTAATAATGACAATTATAGGCGCCATTCTTTCAACGAGACCTTTACTCGGACAGCTTAACAGCTTAATGCAATCTGACTATGAGTATTCTGCGACCACCCGTAACCCTATTGGCGAAGACTGCTATTTCCAGTACAACGCTGGCATCAGGTTTGCCTTGACCGAAGACGCTGTTGTAGGCATCAACGCTGACGTTGTGATGAGATCCGACAACTCCGAATACACTGACAATGTTTACTGGAATGCAGACCCACTTGGCTCCAGGGATATTGCCGTATCTAAAGATATTGCAAGGGTTTACGGGTTAAGAGTTGGCGATATCCTGTTCTCAAAACACCTCGTAGACGGCGAAATCTATGGATACACTATTCGGCAAGTGCTTCCCGAGTTGGTAGACGTTCGATTTGATGACCAACATGTTTCACATGACGGTGTCATTGTGATGGGCTATGATCGGCGGTATGAGGAGAATATATCTCACGACATAGTCTTGTTTTCTAAGATGCCAATCGACGAGTTGGCCCAATCCATATCCGAGATGCCCAACCATTTGCTGTACCGTAGCGAAGAAATCGCCTATATATTTAAGAGTGCAGCGCCTTATCTAATAGTCTTTTTCCTGCTTACTGTCCTGATCACGATAGGCATGGTATTCTTTTGCTCAAAAGCAATCAAGTATAACTTCAAGCGCCTAATCAGACTTGGGGCAGAAGAGAGGAGACTGAACCGCTCATATGACAGAATCATTTACGGCACAGGAGCCATCTCAATTATTTTGGCGTTTCTTGTCTCGACTATCATTTTAAGCGTCAGAGGCATATGTGGAACAGCCGTCGCATATATTGCTGTTTTGCTCCTCGGAAACCTAATAACGCTGGCATGCGCAGCGAACGCAAACAGAAAACGGATATGGAGGAGAGCGTGATGAATCCCATCCTATCGGTCAACGATTTGTCTGTCCAAATAAAACAGAGGTTCCTGTTCCGAAATGCATCATTTAACATTGTTGCGGGAGAGGCTGTGCTGCTTTCGGGTCCTAATGGCATCGGCAAGAGTTCTCTGCTTAAGAGCATCATGCGGTTGGAAACGGAAAACAAGGTTATCACCGGCTCGATTGAGTATTCCGGGTTTGGCAATGTCTTTTCGTTGAACCCTTCCGATCTGCAGAGATTCCGCTCGAGCGTTGCCTACGTTCAACAAAAGGATGAGTATGCGGAAATGGGCAACGTGCAGGTACGAGACATTCTCAGCGATAGCGGGGAGGCTTTCTTAGGCCACTCGCTTTCCAACGCTGAAGTAAATGACTTGATTGACAAATGGATTCCACGCCGGAGCGATAATACTCGTGTGTTTGACGCAAAATCAAAACCCGCCATGTTCAGCGGTGGTGAGCAGAGATTGCTGTCAGTGCTATCGGTAATCGCAACGCGTCCGACAGCTCAGTTGATGATTATTGATGAGCCATTAAATAATCTGGATTTTATTAACGCCCGGCATATAAGCAATTTAATCAATAAGGTTATAAGGGAGAATCCCGAAATGGGACTCCTTATGATCAGCCACTGTAGAATTTTCCCCTTTATTACTCGAGAGATTAAACTGACGGCTGATGGAATCCAGGAACTCCCAGAGCACTATGTCTGCCATAGTTGCTTTGGAGAGCACGATGAACAAGGGTTCTATGAATGATAGCGCAGACGCCCCGGAGCTGTAAGTGGCCCCGGGGCGCTTCTGTGTTTAGAGGGTGACGACGGTGTCCAGGAATGCGGCGACCAAGTCTTTCAGCTTGTCCGTGCGGGAGGTTACGGTTCCCCAGGCGTCGCCAAGCTCATGGGCAGCTTCGCTCTTCGTATACTCCAGCGTCAGCAGCTCTGCCAATGGCACCAGCTTGGGGTTCCGCTCCTGGACGAAGGCGATAAACTCTTCGCGCAGCTCCAGGAAGCGGTCAGCGGTGAGCAGATCCCTTGGAGACGGGATTTCAAACGTCTGCATCTCGCCGTCCTCATTTACGCTGTCCAAGGTGCTCAGTACGACCGTGGTGTGGGCCTGCTTGAACTGCTCATAAACACAGCCTTCGCAGCGGACGGGCAGGGTTTTCGGCTGTTTGCCGCCAGGGACATAGTCCGGGTTCGGAACCCGGCATGGGCACCGCTTCAGCCCGCCGTAAGCATCGGGAATGTTGCAGCGGCCATCCTGCCGCTTGGCATCCTGTTCAGCAAGCTCGTCCCGGACGTACGCCAGGTAGCGCCGGCGCTGTTCTTCCGATGGTGTGTCCACGAAGACTTCCATGCCGTTGATGGTGGCTACGTTTTTGCAGGGGATCATGACCGCATCGATGGTCCTGTTTCCGAGGCGGGTTCTGGCGATCTCCAGACCGCGCTCCCGGGCAAGCGCCCGGATGGAGGGGTCGGTGATCTCCAAAGGATAGTAGTAATCTTGTTCGCCTGTGATGGGGTTGGTGCGGATGTGGCGGAAGCTCTCCACCGGAGTACTGCTGGGATTGTTTTTACTCTGATTGTCTCTGTTTGCCATTTAACGGCTCCTTTCTGACTGTGCAGAAACGGAGCACGCCTATGGCGGTATGCTGTTTGTTCATCGGCCATCCCCCGTATCTGCGGTGATGGCCAGCCGTGCAAGAAACTGGCTGTTCTTCTCGGATTTATCACCTGCATCGGCCTTGCACGCCTTGGGTCGCGACCCTTGGCTCCGACGCAGGTGATTTCCTCTCATGGGAGGAACTTGCCAGCGCGTCGACTCACCAGCAGATCCCACGGAAGATGGTTCTATTATACATAATCAGATATTGTAAATGTATTCCGTGCAAAAACCCATTACAAAGCGCCGACAAGAATGAGGTATAGTATTGTATTTCCCATTTTTACGTGTTATAATTAGATATATCCAATGCGAATTACACCCTGAGAAAAGAATCTGTGTAATGGTTTTAGTAATGAATTTTGCTGCGAAAAGGCCGGAAATGGGGAAATCATGTCAAGTACTATTTCAGAAATTTTTTTGAACAATCAATTTGAATGCCATAGCTATGCCTGCCGTTGCGACAAAGACATAGAAAATGTGGCCCCGGGAAGACCTCCCAAGGCCACGTTAAAGCTATATGCCGATCCGGATCGACCGCTTGATTTTTCATACGTTGCTGGAGACGGCTTGGATTTGACAGGGAAAAACGGCGGAGTAGTTACCAAGAATATTCTTGGAAAACTTCTCGCCATAGCAGACGGAGACATTGATGCTCACATCAAATTCTTGGATGCCTATGGTTTTCTTCTGCCCGTCAGCAGCACTGCGTATGAAGCGGTTGACGCAGACGCACTGATAGAAGTCATTAACCGGATTAAGGCTACTGTCCGATTGATGAACTCTTTGGCAGGGGAAATTAACTATAAGAATATCCTTATTTCAACCTCATACCTTCTTTATTCTAAGCCGACAACGCTCTCCCTGTCGGGTGGAAGCTACACTACTTGCATTCATCCATTTTCTCAATATCTTGCCTCCTACGAGGAATTCCCGGAATTGCAGCGCAATCAGGAAATCTTCAACACAGGCAAACTGACAATCCCAGACACATTCACTGAAGGAGGCAACCCTCTTGAGGCAAATTATATTAGCGCAATAGCCAGCAGTACGGATAAAACCATGCTTGGAAGCTCTGATCCAGAGTTTAAGCATTTGTTTGCAATGTATACTACGCTCCATAGCGTTGACGATCAGTTGCGCCGCATAATTGATTTCTTTTATCACTATCAGACTGAAGTAGGAATCTTCAGCGAGGTGAAATACAAACGCATTTCGTACTATGGTCATCCGGCGCGTGAAAACTATACTGATCAAATGAAAGCCGCGCTTGTGGACATCGCCAGAACCATAATCAGCGAAGAAATCAACCACAACATTGAGGGAATCCATCTTCGTTATGATGGGAGAACACTTGCTCCCGTCTGGCAAGTCGATAACCTTATACAGGCACTCTATTTTGCAATCTTCTATATGAAGCCCGGAGTTGAAATCTACAAGCAGTGCGAGAATCCAAACTGCAAACGTCAAGTGTTCTTTCTCACTAACGCCACCAAAACCAATAAGCGTTATTGCTGTGAGCAGTGCCGCATAGCGGCCGCCACGCAGCGAAGCAGACTTAAGAAAAAGCAACTACAACAATAAAAAATGAGGCTCCACCCGAAAAGGTGAAGCCTCAAATCATTTTTAATTTGTCACCGGCGGTGGGACAGGATTGCGGGACGTGACTCTTTCTATGCATTCAGCCAGTTCTCGCTTTTGCTCCTCTGGCGTGCCGATGTAATTCCACATCAAATACCGTGTGTCGATGACTATGCCCTGGATACGTTCATAGTACTTTGTGTTGCCTCGCCAATCTCCAACAGCCTCTCCGATGTTCCCAAATCTGCTATGGAGCATAAACAGATTATCTTCCATGTTGTAGGGCATGATGAAGGCGTTGAACAGGCGTTCGCTGGGGATACCTTTCACACGCTCGATATACTCCGCATAGGTTATCTGTTTGTTTATATCCGGTCCGTTGGGCAGATCATCGGGAACGGCAGTCCATCCATATTTGTACAGCTTCGAGTCCAGCACATAATACTTGTCGCCATATATCATAATGCTATCCGGCTGCAAGGGTGTTTTCTGCTTAACGCGGCCGTAATCGAGAATCCAACGAGTCCGAGGGAAGTACTTGTCTTTATCAGAGATGCCGAAAGCCTGATCGACCATGCTTTCCCATACTCTTTCAAAATAGTCTGTTCCGAAGAAGTACTGTTTGTCATCACCTTTTTCATCCTCATATTCCAGCATCTTAAGCATCGCTCCAAATAGCTCCTGCTCAACATCGTTGTGTGTAGATGCCAGCTTTTTACGAAGAATGTAAATCGATTGTTTTATTGGCGGATGTGCTTCCGGCCCTGGGGGAACGAAAGAAACGTAGTACCAGCCAAGTTTATCAAATGCCTGGTGAACACAGTACATGTGGATTTGAGTGATATCTTCATTGTCACGAGGGGTAACGACACGAACGGTCATCTTTGGAAAAACCATAGACCCATTTTTCTGGATCAGCGGTGTCTGTTCCCTCGCTGTACGTGGCCAGTTAGCATTCCCTTTCGTATCCGTTTTGAATTCGGGAGATGTTTCTCTATAGTAACGACCCGTTCGTAAATAGTCCCGAATAATTGAAAGGTATGCATGCATGGGGAAATCCACAGTGCGGGGGGCCTCAAACTTCGACTCCTCGATAACCTTGTCTTATTTCATGAAAGCAGCAAGAATGCCGAAAAGATTGTTTATGTCCACACGGAGATCATCATCATTATCTGGAAGCTGATATCCGATCGGAAAATAAATCACAGCATCTTCGGTATCTGCTTTTACCCCAACAAAGCTGTCGCCTTCAGCATTGGTATTTACATGGCAGCGTTCTCTTAAGTTTTTTTCTAAGTTAAAAGGCATGTAATCACCTCACTGAGGAGAAGCAATTAAGTTCCTTCGTACAGTTTCTGACGGACGGTGTCCTTAAAAATATTGAACCTGTCGTGTCCCTTGGAATAAACAAACGTACGGATCACGGTTTCCAGGCTATCCATTCTGCCTTCTCCGGTATCAAAGAGTACCTCCGGATTGAATTTGAAAGCATCGTCCCAGAGATACTTGATTACCTTTTCGGGGAACTGCCGATTATGGATCAGGGCATCTCGGATCTCTTTGAGACGAACCTTCTGCTCCTCGGTGATATTCCCCAATCTCTCTGCTCCAAGGAGACTATTGTATTCTACCAGAAGAGTTACAAAACCTTCAGACGGTAACGCGCGGTCATCGAAAGTGAGATCCTTCTCATGGACAAAGTATACACCGAGACGTTTATCTTCTGCAGATGCCATTTTGGCTCTATTCCCGACAATAAGGCTATTTACCGTTTCGCAGAATCTTCTCCACTTTACTTCTGTATCTAGAATCTGAGCATTTGCAAGTGAAAGACGAACATTATCAAAGTTGTTCTCAATGAGCCGCATACGCCATCTGCGTTGGAAAGCGGTATCGAGAGTGAAAACATTCTGGTCGGAAGTATTCATTGTGCCGATAATGGAGAGGTTAGAAGGAATCCTAATTTTATGTCGGGGATTCTGATAAATATACTCGGCCATATACTTATGGGTAACACCGTATTCACTTGTACCAGCTGGGTACAACACGCCATCGATAGTTTTTTCTTCTACAAGGCGATCAAGAAGTTGAAATACTTCACCGAAAATAGCAGGAGCATTTCCACGGTTTATTTCTTCAATTATGAGGATGTATTCAACCTTGGGATTGTAATACGCATCACGAATAATTGTAGTTAACGGGCCTGCAGTAAACTCATATGTCACCTGTTTGTCTTCATCAACGACAGGTAAAATCTGGCCAACAAAATCCGCATTTGTATAATCGGGGTGGAAGACCAGCCTCTCTACAACAGAGCCTTTAGGACAATACTCGTGTTCAATAGTCCAGCTTTTACCAGAGCCAGGGACTCCGTATAAAATGATGTTTCGCCCGGTAACAACTCTATTTGCTGTTTCCGGATTTCCATCTAATGTGCTATAGGAAAAAGTAGTACTATCAGATTGTGCTCTTGCTGATAGATACATTTTTTTACCGGCGCCTAAAGCAGCATCTGCACGGATACCAAAGGCTTCGTACACGCCAGAATCCTTACACTTCACAAGGACAAGGTAGTCATTAACATGTAAAAGCTCACGTAATGGCATTAAGTCGTTGCCATAGCAAATGTGCAGGGTAGGATTTCCGTTTCCATTCCCGTCATCATTAAGGATGCGCCTACGGATTTGAATGGTATCGTCACGCCATCTTGCCGTCAAACCCGTCGGGGTTTCTGAAAGCGCATCAATGTTCAAATTGTTGATTCGGGCAGGAATAGAAATCCGCCATTGCTTAAAAGTTGAGTTGAGAGTAAGGGTGGGAAAGAAATCTTCCGTTTTTCTTGCACCTTCGCTGGCCTCTCGCTCACTTGTAAGCTGAATCTGGGTAGCATGGCTGGCTGGCCTATCTTTGTTTATGCTATCTGTGTTTGTGAGTTGAATAACGAGCGCCGCGACAACACCGTCCCATGAAAAAGTATCATCTTCTACATACGGAAGGCTCTCTTTGAGCACTGCAAGCAGTTCTTCAAATGTTGTCGGCGTGTTGTTCACAGTACCACCAACAGTGACGGGCATGTTGAACTCCTCCTCAATCTTGTAATAGATAGCTGTCCAGGAAATGCTTTATCACCGCATGCGCCAAATCGACGGGGAGTGCATTTCCTATCAGTTTATACTGGGCAGAATTTGAAAGATTTAAACTTTGGGCGGTTTTTGCATAACTGTCAGGGAATCCTTGGAGTCGGTATCCTTCAAGGGGTGTAATCCGCCTAATCGGTTCGGTGTCCAGATCCACAGCTGGACGGGTATACGGATCATTTCCTTGGATATAGGTTTCACTGAAATAGTT
>JAEEGL012280549.1_pt1 | contig 15094 bp, 16 predicted proteins | sample 9134231 | NCBI WGS metagenome assembly JAEEGL01 (sample SAMN16246548, study PRJNA631951) | gut metagenome | biome: gut microbiome; feature: rumen; material: fiber-attached | host: Bos | place: Iran: Karaj | collected 2018-10 | reverse complement strand
TCTCGTAGAATGTATCGCTGAGCGATGCAGTCACTACGGCAGTGTAGAGTTCCATCTCAGGAGTCATGGCATAAGCCCTGCCACCCTCATAGTTCTTTTCAGTCTTCATTTCCTTCAACATCGAATTGCAATAGCATGTTTTAGAGGTGAGAGGTGAGTGGTGAGAGGTATCCTCTCACCTCTAATAACACCTCTCACCTCTATCAACTGACGAAAGTTGAAAAAAAGGTGGGGTGCGACAGGCGCAAGGAGACTTTTGGAATCATCCAACGGAGGTAACAGGGCCTGAAGTCCTGTACCTTCCCGGTTTTAGCAAACGAAGTAACCCCTCACTACGGCAACCACCACCATTTTCTTTCATTCTCTCAAGGAACACTTTTTGGCTTTCGCATTGCAAAATTATTAGTTTTTCTTTTCTCCACAAACTATTCTTTCATACAAGCCGCACATCTTTAGCTTATTTAACTTTTCTCGAACCATGTTCACGTAGCGTCGCAGACATGTAAACCCCATTCACGTCCCCCTTCAAACGTTACGTGCCCCCCGGGGCAGGGGGGCTTATATGTCGAAAAAAAAGCATTTTAGAAAAAAAAGTCTTCAATAAGTAGTGTATATGAAAAAAATGTCGTACCTTTGCAGCCGCTACACGCCGTACATGCCCGAAAGGGCTGTGAAGGTGGAGGCAATTTTAGTGGTTAGCGTCTTGCAACGCTTTGTATCTGGATTCATCGTACAGGTTTTGAAGGACCTAAGAATCGGGCAGGCAGAGTGAGAGTTCACGCTCTTTTTGTATCCTCAGGTCACCTCCGACCGAAGTTTCCAATTTGAGCTTCGCTGATTCTAAAAGACAGGGCTGGGCATGTTGGATTGATATGAGGATTTTTTCCTTGCAGACATCTCCTAAACAGTCTTAGAACTGGTGTCCGGGTCGTTTGGAAATAAGTTCATTAGTCCTGATACAACATGTTGAAGGACAAGGAAGGATAGTATATATGTCCGAAAAGATACATGTTGGAATACAGGAACGGTGGTGGTTGTTGCGACACCTAGACCCACAGGCCATCGATGTGCAACTGTCACAGCTCAACGAGCAGCGGGCTGCTGAAGACCAGGAGGCCCTGGTCTATTTCATTCCCCATCAATATGCCAGGGAGGCGGTCTACAAGAAGGAGAGTGACAAGGCGTACAACAACATGGTCAAGGAGAACAACGACCTGCGCAGTGCGCTGCATTACTATCTGTTCATCAAGGCCACCGAGCCTGACATCTATGCACTCGTCAGTGGTGAGTGGAACCGCGCTTCGCGTCTGCGTCTCACCCTGTGTCGCAACAGGAGTGGTGAGCCTCTCTGGGCTACCACAAAGGAGATGGACGACCTCATCGCATTGATGCGGGAGCACCGTGAGATGTTCAACCTCGTACCCTCGCCCGATGGCTTCCAGGTCAACGACAAGGTAATGCTCAAGGCGAAGGTCTTCAAAGGCTATGAGTTCTATGTCACCAAGGTCAGGAACAGCGAGCAGGGCGCCAGCCTCACGCTGGAGATGCCCATCTTCAACGGTCGCTTCATCTTGAAGACCAATAATATAGATGTGGCAAGGCAGCACCTCCCCATGAAGATACAGGAGTTGCTCTCACCTGATTACATTAGGAAAGTCGAGCAGGCCCTGACAGGCATCGTCCGTCACCGCTATGGCCGCAGGAAGACGACCGACGACAGACAGCAAGCAGAAACCGATGCCGAGATCCTGCACGACCTCCAGTTCCTCAGTTACATGGAGTTCGATGACAGCGCAGTCTACAACCATGTCAAGACCCTGCTGCTCCTCCATGCCGTGCTGCGTAAGGACCGCCATTCCATAGCACACTATATCCCCATCGTGCAGCAGCTACTCCCCCACCCCACCGAAGCCATGACCGACGAGGAGGCCCTGATGATGGCAGTCCTCTTTCTGGCCACCCAGGACGTCAGCTATCGCGATGCCGCCAAGCGATATGAGCAGAAGCAGAAGACGCTCACGGAGCCGCTCTCGCAGCTCATGCCCGTCATCAAGTATATCCAATTCAGGAACCCCTCCAAGAAGAAACTCAGCAAGAAACTAGAGAAGAAAGTGACAAAGCAAATAGAAGACACGATGAAACAAATCAGGGACTGTGACTTCCACAGTCTTTCCCCTCAGGCTGCCTCCGCAGTCTGGGGCATCCTTGCTTTGTCCCCTTACGACACCGAAGAGGGCCGCTCCCTCCAAACGAAGCTGAAAGAAGCCATCCTTCAGTCCCAGGCAAAGGTCGAGGAGCAGCTGCAGCGTAAGTCCCCCACCGCAGACAACGCCGCATTGGAGGCAGAAAGCGCCGACTGGCAAAGCGTCATCCAGCACATCTCAGGAACCGCAGCCGACACACCTATCGAGGTAACCGAGAGCGCCCTCAGCCGTGCCCGTACCAACCTCCTTCACACCGTCCATCCCAGTGCCGACACCTTAGCTGCCTACTACAACATGCTGGTACGTCTCCATCCCGACAGAAGCGGAGCCGACAGCGCCGACCTCTATCATGAGTATCTGAAGGTCCTTCTCAACGCCTATTCCAAGGCGCAGCAGTTCACCACCCCCTGGTGGCAGCTGAAATCCATCCTCGAACAGTATTACAATGCCAAACGGCAGTAACAAAAACAAAAAGGGCTATTTATTTTGTTGTCTCACAATTTTTGCGTAATTTTGCAGCGACATTACTGAGAAAAGCGAAATGGAAGATTACTATGATATAAAAGCCACTGGTCATGAGGCTATCCTTAGTAACGAGGAAGGCTATACGGCATTCAGCTTTGGAGGGTATAATATCCGTTTCCGGGCTCCCTACAGCTTGGAGCGTTATGTGGACGTTGTACGATGGGACAACGGTTATCTGGTAGTAATGGCCAAGTATAGTCATAATGTCAATCCAGAAGAAGAATACATCGATTTAAAGCCTATTTTAGACGGGCTATATATAGATTCCGCGGCCTTCTTAAAACCTATCAAAAGCGTTCGTATAGCTTATGCCTGACATCAAAACCATAGCCGATAAAGCAGATATCATCGTTAATGGGTATGCTTTTACTCGTGACGAAGAGTGTATTCGCGTGCTCAATCTTAACAGCCCTGACAAGGCGGTCGTGTTCAGCTCAGATGGGGAAGTGCTTGAGACAACCATGGACGATATAGAACTCTCTATCGCAGGCCGCTATCTACGGGAGAACCTTAAATATATGGAGGATTAAACGATGCCGAAGTACTACGATTTTAAGGTGGCTGGCTATTACTTGTATTTTACATCCTTCTGTGTGGTGGAGTGCATGCATGTTCATGCAAGTGACAGCAAGCTCACCGAGGGTGGCTCTGCAAAGTTTTTCGTTAAAAGCAATGGTGATTCGGTAGTTCGCAATCGTGGCATTCTCAATGACCGGGAGATAGCCAAGATTTCTGAATTTATTAAGGATCATTATCAGGAAATGTATATCCGATGGTCACTCTATAGCACCAAAGGCTATTACGAGAAATAGTCACATGATTAGTTCTCACAAGCAAATTTAGTTTTAAGCTCACACCGCTTCAGGTCACTCCTTTGGGAAGTGACCCTATGTCACATTCTCATGAACGTAGAATAATAAAGTCATGTCGTCATCCAGCTCCACGGCCTGTGCAGCGTCAAGCTCAACCATATACCTATTGTTAATATACGATTCACCGACAGTCAACATGCCAATGGCTATGTTGTTCAAACAGTCTGACTAATCATTATGCGTAAGTTTTTGTCATCTTCTGCTGGTGCTTCCTTCCATGTTTTGACCCCCTTGACGCTTGTTACCGACGCGACGTAAGAACTTCAAAAGAATCCGCCCTTCCCTACATGAAAGACGTCTTGGAGGCCTTGGCGATGGCTGGCGACATGACCATCTATGGCAAGCGTGACAATGTAAAGCTCCCGCGTGAGATGGACAACGGCGAGTACGAGACCCACGAGCTGAACCTCCGCAATGTCAACCTCCTCAACTCGCCCTATTACTACATTAAGCAAACGTGATATACTCTATGTCGAACCCAACCTCGCCATGGCACAAGACGCCAGCATCGGCACCACCCGCAGTCTCTGGGGCCGTGGCATCCAGATTATCCTCAACCTCGGTTCATTGCTTTACCGTGTCCAGCGATATTATTGCCCATGCGCCAGAGTTTTTGAGGTTGTTCTTACTGTGGATATCCTTTGTTCAAAGGACTTCATTAGCAGATTAATTCTTACGAATTGACCTGTTTCTAAATATAGTTTTTATGGGCAGGAATCTGAATAAAGATGCGATATTTCATAGATGGGGATGGACAGTTTTTACTCTTTTTTTTATAGGGTTATTGGTTTTCTGCCTCATTATTAACACAACTGACAATCGATCGGCTGACATAATCGCCATTGTTGGTTCTGTAGCTTCTATAGCTGGAATATTGGTTGCAATATACCAAGTTTGGCAGCTAAGCACAAGAACGGCTGCAGTTGAATCTGCACTCAATGCCGCAAAAGAGAGACTTGCTGGGATAACAATATTCTCAGACATCAACTCTCATTCACAGTTCATCAGAGAAATACAAGTGTATATTAGGAGCAGCAAACACGAGGAAGCATTAGTTACCTATAAAGATTTAAAGGAAAGACTATGTAAACTTTTGGGATATATTGAAGGACGAGACGAACTAAAAGACCAGTATAAGACACTAAAGATGCTAGTGGGTGATGCAGGTAATGACGTAAACAATTTGAATAAAATTGTAATGAAAACGAGCTCATCACCATTTATGGATACTGTGAGAATGGTTGACAACTTGGAAAACATCAAGACATTGCTTGACACGACTTCTGGCAAACTCAGCAGGGAAAACTATGAACGAACTGGTGAATAGACTAATCGCGAAAACCATAGAAGGAACCTTAGAATGGACTTCTACGAGTAATCCTTTTGAGTATTGTACAACCTTCGAAGGTATTCGATATTCCTTGGAATATGACTCCACAGGTGAGAAGGAATTATATACTTTACGAGAATGGGATAATAAAGGTAACATAAAAGAGACTGCTTTTTATCAAAACGCCCCTTTTTTACAGCAGCAACTAAGGCTTCTTTATAGCTATATGTTGAGAAGTAATCAAGAAATAAACCATAGATATAACACATACATAGGCAAAATGCAGGAAGTAAAAAAGGAAGCCAAAGAAAAAAACTATTCTGTAAGTCTATATAAAGTAATGGAAAGGCTGGGGTTGGAATCTGGAAAAGAACGACCCATAGTACGGATAGAACAGACAGAATCATTCTATTACATGACTGATGATTTAGATGGATTCATTTCCCGATATGTTCAACCCCCAATGTCACAGATGCCAACATCCTCGGGAATGACTTCTTATCAGGAGGCTGAGGTAATATTGATTTCTGCTCCTGGTGCTACTGGCAAGACCGCGATGTCAAATTATTTATCAAATCAGCTGCAAATACCTATACTCGATTTGGGACATCATGATGCTGTAGGTGCTAATTCCATTGCTGGTTTGCTGATGCAACAGGTCAATCAGGAAGACGTGTTCATTTATCATGGCGGATTAAAGAATGGGGGATGTTCCATGATTATCGATGGTCTTGATGAAGCATCTATTCACATATCGTGGGAAAGTTTCGAAGCATTTCTAAAAAATGTAGCCTTCTTTGCTAAAGGCGCCGTTGGCTTACCATTTGTGGTGTTAGGACGTCCTGGTGTGATGGAAGATGCAGCTCTCGTGCTTGAGGAGAATGGTGTGAAAGTGTCACTTCTGCAAATTGAGCCATTCACTGTCAAGAAAGCAGTAGATTTCATTGACAATCAAATGCCAAGAAACTACATCTCAAGTCACTACAAAGAATATAAAGCTGTTCGTGATTATATTATTGAACAAATTGGTGGATTCTTCAAGAGCGAATCTGACTTGAACAAAAAATTGTTTGAACACTTCATCGGTTATGCGCCAGTGCTTCAATCTATTTCTAATCTACTAAACGAAGAAAAAGACTTCCATCGTTTGCTTTACGAACTTAAAAGCAGCAAAAAGCAGAAGGTTGACCTTCTTATAGACATCGTCCAGCGAATTATGAAACGAGAGCAAGGAAAAATCGTGGATGAAGTCGTTCCACAATTATTTGAGCCTGGACGGCAAGATAGTTTCAAATTTGAAATCAATAGATTAGCAGGAAATGAAGAAGAACAGTGTCGTAGGGTGTTGGCTCGCTTTTTGGGCAAGGATGTAACAATCAACATTTCTGGTGACCATTCTTTTGACGAACGTTACAATGACAAAACAAACAAGTGGATCAAGAATCACCCCTTCTTCTTAGGTAATGAAGCCAAAATTCAAAACATTGTTTTTGAGAGCTATCTGATAGCTATGCTTATTGATAAGGAGGAATGCAGGGATGATGTTCTAGAATACCTTACGATGACGGGAAGCTGTTCTTACCTTCTGCTTGACATCTATTCTGCGATGAAAAATGGACAGGACGGTTTAATAGACTACCGTTTTTTCCCGTTCCTATATGATTCTTTCAAAGCACTTGACCATCCACAAGATTTCGGAACGACTGAAATCGAAAGTGATTATGATGAAAGTGACGAAACAAAATGTTTCCTCTCTTTCGGAAGAGACGAATCTGAAACAGAGTACGATTTTACTTTTATGATTGACCATAATGAATGGCTACCACTATCAGCCAATCTATCTGCAATCAATATTGATGCTCCAATAAATGTAGAAATAGCCACAAAAAAAGTGGACTTGCAGGCACCTATATCAATTAGCTGCCATGCTCTTCGAATTACAAGCAAAGAAGTTTTGTTGTCCACAGCTTCTCCTATAAGTGGGAGCATCGTTTTGGAAAGTAATTCTTTCAGTGCCTTTTGCCATGACGGAAACGTGCCGGCACTAATACAACGCACCCCAGCGCAGAATAACAATTTGTTAGTAATTACCAGCTCCGAAACCAGTTTCCCATTCCGCGAATATACCCGGGAACCAGTTCATCAGCAAGGCATTGAAAAACAGTTGGCTGAGGCCTTCCAGAAAATGAGACGCATGATATTGATGTTCCGCTCTCACAGTAAAGGTGTTTTGGCACGTTATTGTGGAAAGATTGATAGTCGTATCGGAAAGTCTGAATTAGGAGTCTCAATTATCGAAGAACTTAAACGCCGCAGGGTTCTTTACACAGACAATATTATGTATTTCATCAATATTGAGAAGTTCGGAGAGGTGCTTGGAGCAAAGTACGACGACATACGTTCTTCCATAATTAACGAGAAGATGATGTCATTCTTAAAGTCCATAGTGGCTGAGACGAAATAACACAGAATGTTCTTTTGTTTCAGCTGACGCTATGCTCTAGATTCCATTTGGGAGGGGCTACAAGCTAAGACAATCCCAAGATGCATAAAGATGATAACAGATGAATTCATAAAAATATGGATAGTCAAGATATTCAGTACATCAAGATTGAGGATTTAGTTTTATGGACGGAAAATCCTCGCGACCCCATTTCTCCTGATTCCAAGGATCAAGACATAGCATATAAGGCTTTTGAGGATTCAGATGGCCGATGGGACCTAAAAAAATTGCTCTCTGAAATGGGAGATTATTATGATTATAGTGAGCTTCCCATTGTTGTTTATGAACAAGGCAAACCAGTTGTTTATGATGGGAACAGGCGAATATTGATAGGGAAAATACAAAAAGGACTTATAGACATTCCAGAAGAATATAGTTTAGATACAGAAGACCTCCCTCAGTTCCCAGACGAATTGCCCTGTAACGTTTGTTCTCGTGACATAGCACTGAAAAGTGTATGCAGGAAGCATTCAGATATCGGAACTTGGGATGTTCTTGGCAGAGACATATTTATGCATAAATATATGCATGAACATCCTAGTACATTCTTGTTAGTAGAACAATTAACAGGAATTATCAGCAGTATACCGTCAATGAACAAACGTTTTGTTAAAGACGAGATTTTGACTGACGCAGTTCTAGAGAAACTTGGATTCAAGAGAGAGGGTGATAAATTGTTTTCTAATCTGTCTGAAGACGGTCAGAAGAGGGTTTGGGATGACTTGACAGAAAAAATCAAGAATAGAACACTATCGACTCGTAAGAATCGGTACAAAGTCTATGATGTTCTGGATGAAGCGACAAAACAACAAATCGAGAAACGAAAAAGTAGTCCATTTAAAGAAGTTCTCCCTACAGGGAATATCAATCGTAGTGAACCACAGACCTCATCTTCAATTAAGAGGACAAGAAGAACGAAGAAAGCCGATCTACCATTGTTTGGAAACTCAATTCAATTGCGTCGTGGAAACGTTAACGATTTGTATAGAGACATTTTGAGTATGGGTGAATACTATTTGACTAATAAAGACAAGCTATCTAACAAATTCCCGGCGTTGCTAAGAATGTCGTTACGTCTTATAGTTGAAACAGCTTCGTCAGATGAAAAGATAAATATCGACAAGTATGTGGAGAAATATTTCGATGATGGAAAGTCTTTGCTAACTAAAGATGAAAAGACTAGCTTATCGAGCAATAATGTATCTAAAAGTTCTATTGTGCAGTTATTAAATATTGGTGCTCATAATTACAGCGATTCTCTATCTTACGACAAGGCATATTCTTTATCATTGATTGTTGGAAAAATGTTGAGTCTTTCTCACAAACGAAGATGAGCCTAAAACATTATTCTCCACTAAGGTATCCGGGGGGGAAGAATTGTATCTTCCCATTTATGTCGAAATTGTTTTACGAGAATGGCATTGTTGGCATTCCTTATGCAGAACCTTATGCAGGAGGGGCAGGCTTGGCTTTACACCTTTTATTAGATGGTTATGTTGAGAAAATCTACCTAAATGATTTAGACCCCTTTATATACTTTTTTTGGAAAACACTATTGAACCGAACAGATGAGTTTTGTCGATGGATTGAGGATGTACCAGTAAATGTTGAGACATGGAAATATTATAAGGGACTTTATCGGAAAGGAATAGAACTAAATGAATTTGATATTGCCAAAACCACATTTTACCTTAATAGGACCAATATCTCTGGGGTTCTAGATGCAGGTCCTATCGGAGGGTATGAACAAACAGGTAAATACAAAATAGACGTACGTTTCAAAAAAAAAGACCTTATAAAAAAAATATTACATATCTCTGAGAAAAGAAGAGATATTGTATTGTCAAATTATGATGGAATGTATTTTGTCAAAAGTCTGAATCGAAAACGTTCGGAAATGTTTATTTATCTTGACCCCCCATATGTTGAAAAAGGACACTATCTCTATATGAATTATTTCAAAACTAAGGATCATGTGGAACTCGGTAAATTTGTATCAAAAATCAGAAAGAGATGGATTATTTCTTATGATAAAAACGACCTAATACTCAAGAACTATTCACAATGGAATATGATTCAATATCAATTGATGCAATGTACATCGAATAAAAAGAAATATGAAGTGCTAGCATTTTCAAATGGTATTATATTTGATGAGGCTATGAAAGAATTGGCGAATGCAGATTTTGTTCTTAATCGAAAAAGCTAACATGTGCTAAAGCCCTATGCTAAACAGCCCCGAGTGGCTCTCATCATTGTGTGTGAAAAGAATCAGCATGGGCAAGTAATAGGCTTCGCTGTTGACATGGCCTTTGGCCCCAAAGAACCATCAAGCTGTCTTCGGGTACGTTTATAGAAGACACCAAACATAAAGTATTGCAGTAAACCCACTTGAAAGATGCCTATCTATTTACAGAATTGGCTTGAACGCTCCCGTCCGGACTATTGCCTCATGTTCATTCATGCATGGATTCCTTTCAACGCTTGGTTCAGAGACGAGTTTTATGATACGAATGCTCGTAATGGTGACCGTGAACTTATAGACAGACTAAAGACTCAGCCGAACAAAATTAAAAATCGCATCATCGTTTTGCTTCAAGGACAAGATAATGATGCTTTGCTCTTCAAATCGTTGCTGTCAAAACTCGATACCGAGTTAAATGCTCATACCATACATCAAAATGGGCGTAGAGTAGGACTTAATACGACGTGTATAGCTGACAATGCGAATAATAGTATGAGTATCTCCTCGCGTGGCTATGACTATAAGTGCATCTATAATGTAAGGGCGCAAAGGGGGACCAATCGTGTACGCTGTGAAGTCATATCTCGCCGTTCTGGAGCGACAAAGCATCTGGTAGAAATTCTCGAATGGTCATTGGAGGATTTACGCTCCAATCCAGACTTCCAGCGCATGGAAGAAAAGCATCGGTTGAAGTTAGAAGAGAGTTTCATGCTTATTAATCCTAAGAAGCCTGAGGAGATAGTTAAGAGCGTAGCGCAGAATCCCAATGGTTCTTATACACAACCACGCAATTCTCTATCAATAGATGTAGGAAAAGGATTGTTTGTGGTGAATGATGCCGACAAGGTAAGCAAGGTTATTATCCAGCTATTATACAATCTTCGTTGTGCAATTTTCCATGGAGAGGTGGAGCCAACATCTACGAATATGGGCGTATATGAGCCTGCATTTCATATTCTCAATATACTGAACCAAGAACTTATCTGACTATGTCACATATTGCCAATAAGATTCATACAAAAAACAAAACGCTGATGGAGGTGTTTACAGGTCAGCGTTATAAGATAGATGCCTTCCAGCGCGAATACCGTTGGCAGCGCAAACAGATGGAAGCCCTTCTGAGTGACCTCAGTATTAACTTCTTTAATAGTTATAAAGAGGGAGACACTATGGAGGATGTAGTCGGCTATGACTGCTACTACATGGGGCCAATAGTCCTTTGTGAGGATGGAAATGACAAGTCTGTTGTTGACGGTCAGCAGCGTCTCACGTCCTTCTCGCTTCTGTTCACCTTCTTGCAGCACCTACAACAGTGGTTGGAGATAGATGAAGAGCTTTTTGTTGATTTCAAACAATATCTCTACATCAGTAAGGGTGGTCGAAGAACGCTTACCCTTAATGTTCCGTCACGCAATGAGGTGATGAAGGCACTGATGAATGCCAGTCAGCTGCATGAGGTGAAATTAGAGTTTGATGGTCAGAATGATGAGTCCATCGACAACATCCTTGGCCGTTATAGCGACATCCTTGCGCTCTTCCCGGCTGAGTTGCGTAAGGCTTCGTTGCTTCCCCTCTTTATCGAGTGGATGCTTAACAATATCACGATTGTTGAGATTATGGCTTATAGCATTGACAATGCCTATAGCATCTTTGAATCAATGAACGACAGGGGTCTGAATCTGAACCCCACAGAGATATTAAAGGCTTATCTTCTCTCTAAGATGTCTGATGATGCGAGGAGCGAAGAAATGAATGAATTCTGGAAAGAACGAATCAACAGTATAAAGTCAATTGCTGGGAACGATGCAGACGAGTCATTCTTCCGTGCATGGTTTCGCGCCAAGTATGCACAAACCTCAAGAAAGACAGGAGCAGGGTCAGAGAATGAAGACTATGAGAATATAGGAACACAATTTCATGCATGGTTGAAGGCTAATCAGAAAGAGATAGGTCTGAAACAGCCACAAGACTTCTATCTGTTTGTTAAATCAGACTTTGACTTTTATTCTGACGTGTTCATGAAGTTCGTTAGTTTTCAAACCTCTCCAGATTCTCAACTGTCGTTACCTTTTTATATTACAGCACAGTATCCTTTGGCAGATTCTCTCTATCAGCCATTGATGTTATCCCCTATTAACAAGCGAGACATTCAATCTTGTATTGTAGAGAAGCTTCGAATGGTGAATCGCTTCGTTGACATTTACATTAACCGGCGCACATTGATGGAGAAATCCATTACCCAAAGTACTGTAAGGAACTGGATGTTTGGCATTACAAAGAATATCCGCAATATGGAAATTTCTGCTTTAGAAGCTGAACTTAGGAAAACACTTGTTGAGCAGTTTTACGATGGTGGTTTTAATCCTTTAGCAGTCAGTTTTTCCTCTTCATATATTCATTATTTCTATGCTCGCATCCTATATCATTTAGGATTATATGGCGATTTCAAATATTTATTGAAGAGTCGCAAACAAGATTCTTTAGTGTTGACACAGATCTTTGATGAAGATGAATACCCAAATCAAGTCAAACTCTATCAGCCATTTGAGGAGCGTAGATTAACAAATTACTGTCTTATTCATCGGAAGGAGGTAGAGGAGTTTTCCCAAACTCCTTTTGAAAATCGCATATCTTGGCTATTTCAGCATGGTCGCATACCAGAGATGAGCGAGTGCGATGTAAAGTTGGAATTTGGAGAGTTCCTAGATAAACGAATGTCTCGGTTAAGCGTTTTAGTTGATGAAATATGGGATTATACCTCGGTTGGCTTAAAACCGTAATGAGTCCACTTGTTTAATTGCTTGAATTTTTTTTTGCAATATTGACAATGCTGTTAGGACATGAACGCATTGTGAAGGATAAGAGGATTTCTATTTCTGTAGAGGAATCGTGAAAGGTGAAGAGTTCTCACAGATTGCCTTTATAGAGGCAAAACGTAGATACGCATCTTCTCAGAGTAAAGAAACATTGAATAGCTATTTGTCAGACAAGCATATCAAGATTAGCACTACAGATAGGCAGTGGTTCAGCGAAAAAGAAAAGAAAGGGGCAGTAGAATATTGGGAAACCTATCAGCAGGAGCTGTTCAGCAAGATACACTTGCGTTGGTCTTATCGTGGGCCTATAAAGTTTGTAGATTGAGAGAGTAAGATTATGTTAAAGGGATTAATTGAAACCATCATATCTGTGATTGGCCTGAACGGTGACTCGAAAACACAAAAGAAAGTGACAATTGAAATGAAGCAGAAACAACCAAGATTCAGGAGTCTATTCTTGTTGGGCGAAGGTTTCTATACATATCACGAAGATGTAAAAACGAAAGACTTTATCGCATGGTTAAAGAAGAACCATGAAACTTGGCACATGGTAAATGCCGACTTAGTGAAGAGTCTGCCAATAAGCAGCTTGAAGGAGCTTGTTGAGGCTATTTACAGAAACAGCCAAAAACTGGATGGTGATAAGAACTTGACTAATTACTTCCGCAAGTGGTATATTCAGGAACATGGATTGTTCTCTTTTTCAACAGGCGACAGAGTGTTTATACCATTATATGACGGTAGGTACCTGTTACAAGTTTTATATAATGCACAAGAAAAGGAAATAATTCAGATTGGTTCGGTAGATGATGTCAGTGTAAAATTGACCTCACCTGAGGACTTTCGAAACAACTGGTTTGTAGGGACAGAAAGCAGCAATACGTTGGAGGCTTCAATTGCTAGTCATTTGATAGCCAATGCTGATATTCAGACGGCTCATTATAAACTTATCACCAATGATAATGCCACAAGCCAGCATTATATTGAATTGTTGAAAGGAAGAGGAATAACCAATTATGTAGAAATTCCGTTTCAGACAGTCACAACAATCCCTAACGATGAAATAACCATTAAGCGTTTTAATCGCTATGAGCAGTTCAATGATTTTGCCATCAATGCAGAGACACTATTCAAACAGTTTCTAAAAGAAATGCCAGAGGCAAAACGCTTTGATGACTTTTTTATGCTTAGCATTTGGAATGACAAAAATCATCCCCAAAATGATGTGACCTATGTTAATGTAGCATTTGGAAGTCGTCCACTGACTATCTCTCATCACAATAAAGGATTCACGTCATCCGTGGAAGAGGGGGCGCGATTGACATTTTATCGTATGGAAACAGGAGAAGTGCTTGTTACACTCTATCCCGCAAAGACAGATAGCCGTAAACCCATTGAGGATGCCATAGTACTCACCGAGAATTTAGACCCGAAGAAACTTTCAGATAATAAGAGGTTAAAGAAATATTGGAAGCAGTTCATAAGTTATATGGAATGCACATCAATTGATGGAAATCCTTCCTATCGTCAGAAAAAAGCGATATCCAATCTTCGATACGCTAAACATCTAATAATCAAAGATGTATTTCAGCCTGAGACAAGGAGATCAGAGTTGTGGCATGATATAAGGAAGTTTGTACTTACTGTAGGGCTGTCTGGCTTTGTATTTTATATCTTGACTTTCGTTTATAATATGATTTATCCAAATAAATCATTTGAGAATGGGAAGAATGAAGTGATACAACACATAGACAGTTTGCAGGATGCGGTGCGCCAGGCGGGAGATAGTATTATCTTGAGAATTATCAAATCACAAGAAGTCGATTCGGGAATAGCAGGGAAAGAAGTAAATCTTAAATAAGTGAATGAAAATATCTACCATACAGACCAGAGGTGACGAGTTTTTGAAAAATTAATCGGAAAAATTGGAATAAGAATATGAAGAATCATATATTAACCATTGTTCTATTGCTCATTGCGGCGACTGCCTTTACACTGAGGTATTTCGCAAACGATACCATTCAGGGTGTTTGTGACATTCTTGCATTCGCGCTTCCTACGCTGGCTGCAGTTGTAGAGGTGCTGGTATCAGAGAAGAGTGGCAAAAAGATAGAGACAGAAATTAATAAGCGTGCGAAATGGGAAACTATTTCACAAGAGGAATATGAGCGGAGAAAAGCTGAAGGAACTCTTGATGAAACAACCTATTACGCAACAACCGAAGAGTGATAAGGTTTAACTGAAACCCACCATATGAGCGTAAGGCAATGCTAGGATAAGTTAGTACCTTTGCCTCCGTTTTAACTATTACAGTAATGGAGACAAAGGAATATTTCGAGAAAGTGATGCAGGAGTTCAACCAGCATCGAAACGGGCGCAGCCTCCGCAAGTACTGCCAGGATGAAGGCATCGACTACAAATGGCTGCAGGAATACAAGAGGACATATCCCAATGAGACAAAGCCAGTCCAGAAATCGGAACCGTGAGCTTCTGATACTCCTACTTTCCACATCAGTCCAGACACGTATTACCATAAATGACGAAAGTTTTTGTTAAGCCAAATGAGCAAAATAGAGCTTGCTTTAATTTTGCCATGGCG
>JAEEGL012221367.1_pt1 | contig 15094 bp, 13 predicted proteins | sample 9134231 | NCBI WGS metagenome assembly JAEEGL01 (sample SAMN16246548, study PRJNA631951) | gut metagenome | biome: gut microbiome; feature: rumen; material: fiber-attached | host: Bos | place: Iran: Karaj | collected 2018-10 | reverse complement strand
AGGTAAGCCTATTGATATTCGTAGCCCTAAGGCTGTTCGTCCTTGGGAGCATGTTCTAGAACCGCTGAGTGGTTATATGCTTCTTGCTCAAAAGATGTGGGAGCATCCCACTGAGTATTGTGAGGGTTGGAACTTTGGACCGGAGGCGGACTCTGTATCTACAGTTTGGGAGGTGGCAAACAAGTTGGTTCAGAGTTTTGGCAAGGGTGAATTGAAAGATGTTTCAGACCCCAATGCCTTGCACGAAGCTAATCTACTGATGCTTGACATTACCAAGGCTAAGACGCGCTTAGGATGGAAGCCAAGGCTGGACGCTTTACAAACCATAGATTTGGTTGCTGATTGGTATAAAAAGTATCAAGAAAGAAATGCTTATGAGATTTGTATTGAAGAAATTAACGCTTTTATTACGGAATAGGTTTATATGAAATCAGTTAAGGTTTTAGACTGTACATTACGAGATGGCGGTTATGTTAACGACTGGATGTTTGGAACAGAAGCCGCTAAAGATATTATTAAAACAATCACACCTGTTGGGGTGGACTATATTGAGTTTGGTTTTATTGATAACTTTGATACAATTAAAGAAGGTCAAATTCAGTTTACCGAAATGAGTCAAGCAAGAGCTTTGTTTGACAAGAAAGAATGTAAGACGGCTATTATGGTAAACATCGGTTATGGCTATCCTGTCACAAAGTTTCCTGATCATTCTGATAAAACAGTAGATTTAATTCGCGTTGTGCTATGGGATAGAATGATCGAAAAAGGTGTTGACTACTGCAAGGCACTTAAAGATAAAGGATATGAGGTATGCGTGCAAGCAACTCATACCCCGCAATATGGGAAGGAGAGATTTGTCGAATTTGTAAGCAAATACAACGAAGTTAAACCGTTGGCTTTTTATATTGTGGATACCTTTGGAGAATTAACGAAATCTAAACTATTTGAATATGCTCAATTGGTTGATGACAATTTGGATGACGGAATTCGAATTGGTTATCATGCACATAACAATATGCAGCAAGCCTTTTCTAATGCGGTCGCATTTTGCGAGCATAACTGGAAGCATGATTTGATGATAGATGCTTCCGTATATGGAATTGGAAGAGGTGCTGGAAACTTGTGCCTGGAATTATTCCTTAAGTATCTCAATGAGGAGAGCGGAACTAATTATGATATTGCTCCTTTGTATGAAGTATTTGATAAGCATGTAAACAAATATTTCACGCAAGAACCTTGGGGGTACTCTCTCCCTTATATGCTCTCAGCTCAGTATGGTATTAATCCCAATTATGTAAAACCTGTTGCCGATTTAAGAATAGACATAAAACATGTTGATTTCCTTTATTCAATAATAGCCCAAAGAAATAAAGGAGAAAGATATGAAAAGGATTATATTGAAGAGCTAATTAAAGAGTTTGGTTTATCATATAAATAATATCCAAAATTATGAATTTACTTTTGACTGGTTGTTTTAAATATACTGCCGATCAACTTGAAATAATTAAGTCTCTTGGTTATCAGGTTTACTATATTGAGTCTGAGAAATATGATGAACTTCCTCTTCCTGCCGAACTAGTTGATGCAACGGTTTGTAATTATTTATTTACGGCAAAAGACTTTAAAGACTTTACTAATCTTAAACTAATACAACTAGTAAGTGCTGGACTGGATCGTGTGCCTGTCGAAGATATAAAAGCAAAAGGATGCAAGTTGTTTAATGCGAGGGGAGTTTATAGTACACCTATGGCAGAATGGGCATTATTCAGAGTGCTTGAGAAGTATAAGAAAGGTTGGTTTTTCAAAGTTGAACAGGAAAAGAAGTGTTGGTCCAAAAACCGTGAAGTTAGAGAAATCTATGGAATCAATGTGGCGATTATAGGAGCTGGTAACATAGGTGGAGAAGTAGCAAAAAGGTTCAAGGCCCTAGGAGCCGTTGTTGATGGTTACGATATTCATACCAATTGCACTCCAGACTTTGACAACATGATATTAATAGATGCATTTAAGCAGAATGTGGACAAATATGATGTAGTCATCCTTACTGCACCATTGCTCCCTTCAACAAAAAAACTAATATCGAGAGACATTCTAAAGGAAATGAAGGATGATGCAATGATTGTCAATATTTCCCGGGGTGGTTTGATAGACGAACAAGCTCTTGTTGAAGTACTTTCAGACAGACAAAATCTTTATGCGGCACTTGATGTCTTTGAAGAAGAACCATTGTCAATGGACAGTCCGCTCTGGTCGCTACCTAATGTCGCAATTAGTCCGCATAACTCATTTGTGTCAAATGGCAATAATGAGCGAATGTTCAATGTGATATACTCCAGTCTAAAAGAATTCATGGGTTAAAAAAATGATGATGGAGAATAGAATTGAATGGATTGATATAGCAAAGGGTATAGGTATAATCTTGGTGATAGCGGGACATAGTTTTTACCTAGGTTATTCATATCCTTTATATGCTTTCCACATGCCATTGTTTTTCTTTTTGTCTGGATTACTGTTCAAAGACAAAAAGGAAGGATTCGGTGTTTTTTTCAAGAGTAAGACTAAGTCTTTGATGAGGCCATGGCTTATTATCCTATTCTTCAGTTTTCTTGTCTGTCTCGCAATACCGCAATGGAGAAATGAGATTACTTTAAAAGCAGTCCTATCGGATTTATATACAGCAAATACAAATGTATTTCAAAATTCATCCTTATGGTATTTGGTATGCTTTTATTTTATGCTTTTGATTTTCTTCTTTGTCAAGAGAATTAAAAGGACTACCTTGTTTACCATAGTTTTTATAGCCTTTGCAGTTGGTTTATTATGGATAAGAGAACTATTGGATATGACCAACTTGCCATTTCATAGGCTACCTTTTAAGATAGACAGTGCCTTGGTGGCATTGATTTTCTTTTATATGGCTTACCTATTAAAGGATAAGATACTTTCAACAATGACTAATAAAATCAGTTTATCTGTCATCGTACCTATTTTATTGGTGGCGTCAGTCCTATGTGTTTTAAATGGGTGGAGTAATATAAATTCTTTGGAATTTGGTAAGATAAGGCTTTTGTATTATCCTATTGCTTTGTTGGGAATTGCTTCAGTATGTTTAGTAAGTAAATTTGTCTCCACTCTGAAATGGAGGCCATTAATCAAATTCTTTTCTTTTTACGGTAAGAACTCTTTATTAATATTTGGTTTCCAATCATTGTTTATTCGTTTATACCTGCTATTGTTTAGTGTTATAGGTGGTCGTGTATTGTATTTATATGGAGCCAATCCAATGATTCATCAGATCGGGGCATTTGTCGTTGTTGGTTTTATCATATCACCACTTATTGTTCATTTCTTTCTTTTTCTAAGAAAGCATAACATCCATATTTTGTAACTTATTAGTTATAGATTTTTTCCATAGAGTACTATCCTTATGTTTTTATCAGTTTGCATTCCTACTTATAATAGGTCTCAATATTTAAGAGAGAGTTTAAAACTGCTTCTTCCTCAAGTTCTTCAGAGTAAAGAGGTTGTTGAGATTCTGATTTCTGATAATTGTTCTTCGGATAATACTCCGCAAGTTGTCGAGGAAATTAGAAAAGAGTTTAAAACTGATATTAAATATTCACGGAATGAAACTAATATTGGTGGAAATAACAATATTGCAAAGGTTGTAGGGCAATCTTCTGGTCGCTATGTTTTGATTATGGGGGATGATGATATTATTTCTCCAGATTTCGTAAGCACACTAATAAGAATAATAAATAAAAAAGATGAAATAGGTTTGTTGTTTTTCAATAGACTTTCCGGTGATATAAATTGCTCTAATTGCACAATTTGTGATCCTATTTATGAAACCACAGAACGGTCTTATTGTCCAGAAGAATTCGTTTTTAGTATAATGGATAAAGCGAACTTTATCTCAAGTATCGTTTTTAACAGGCGCTGTTGGGAGTTAGGAGAGAGTCATCTTGATGATTTTAGATATTTTGGATATCAGTGGTATGCAAGATTATTTTGGGGCGCGATTGAATTAAACAAACCTTGTGTGTATTATTACATGCCACTTGTAATACAACGCGATGGAGAAAAAACATGGTTGAAGTTCTGGCCTCATTATTACCTTGGCAGTATGAGTAATATCTTCCAAGATCTGGACGTGAAGATCCCCGGGGTTTATGAAAAGTGGTCAAAGAAACTAAGAACAGTTGCCATTCCGACAATAAAGGCAATGGTGCCGTTTAAGGATTATTATAAACAAGAGAAAATAAAGAAAAATATTCAGCAACACCTAACTAAGTCAGAGGTTATCAAGATGAATTTTTATCTGAACTTTCCTTTAGCAGGATTATGGTTCAGACTTCGTAATAAGGTGGGAAGATTGTTCAACAAATAAGGTTATGGAGATAAAGGTATCCAAGAAGGATGTTCTTTCAGGCTATATAGCGCAAATATTTCAGTATGGAACAGGGCTTATTGTTTTACCTGTTATACTGAGCCATCTTTCAGCTGATGAGATAGGAATGAATTATATCATGCTGACAGTTGGTGCGTTAGCAAACATGGCAGATTTCGGTTTCTCTGGTCAAATAGGACGTAATGTGACATACGTCCTTAGTGGAGCAAGCAAAATATATAGAGACCAACTTGAGACAATAGAGAAGACCGACAATGTGAATTATCGTTTATTGAAGGTTATTATTGATGCGTCAAAATATTTATACCGAAGGATATCAATAGGTGTTTTATTGTTATTATTCACCCTGGGAACCTTATACATGTACAAAGTAACTGAAGGTTTCTCAAATGTGCCTAATTCGTTACTTATTTGGATTGTATTTTCTATAGGAACATATTTTAATATATACTTCCTTTATTATAATTCACTACTTACAGGGGCAGGAAAAATCAAGGAACAACGTTATGCGACTATATATTCGCGTATCGTATACATTTTGATTTGCTTCGTAATGATTTTCAGTGGCTTTGGACTGATAAGTGTTGTTTTGGCAAATTTGATATCACCTTTTGTGGCAAGGTATTATAGCTACCGGAAATTTTTCTCTGGGGAGATTAAAGCCAACCTGCCAGAGGAACGGAGCGACAGCAGAGAGGTGAAGCATGCGATTTCTGATATATGGTTTACGGCAAAAAAAAGTGGAACGAATACAATTGGACATTACGTTGGTCAAAATGCAAGTACGTTTATAGCAGGTCTTTTCCTTCCCCTTGCTGTTACTGCTCAATGGGGTTTGTTAGTTCAGTTGATGGGCATCGTTGAGGGTGTTGCTATGAATATGGGCGTCTCTTTCTATCCTGAGTATTGTAAACTTAGACTGAGGGGTGAAAAGGACGAGCTAATTCGTAAATCCTCTTTTAGCATAACATCAATGATTCTCATCTTAATTGCTGGTGGGTTAGTTGTGGTATTTGTCGGACCATTAGCCTTAACTATAATAAAATCTAATACGGTACTGCCTGCAGTCATTTTTATGCTTCCTTATCTTGTGAAGCAGATCATTTCATGTAATGCACAGCTTTTTGCTATGCTGATGACTTCGCGGAATGTTATACCTAGCCCTACAGCAGTGCTAATTACGTGTGGAGTACAGGTCCTGCTCATAACGGTACTGCTTAAGTTTACCGGACTTGGTATTTGGGCGCTTTTATTAGGTCCATTTATACCCGGAATCTCATATACCCTTTGGGCTTGGATGAAGAAAGAACTGGATGATATGAATATCAGTGCTCCACGTTTTTATTATACCGGACTTGTTGAGATAGTATCTTTCACAAAGCGAATACTTACAAAATAGATTTGATGTATGCAAGCAATACATAGTAAGCAAAGGGAGAGTAGTTTTGAGCTGTTACGAATAATAGCACAGTTCATGATTATTCTCTATCACATTTTATTGGTGGGTATCTATCCTGCAACAGGTGTAGCTTTTTACAAAGCTTTATTCCTCCCTATTCACATAGGTGTGCCATTATTTATTCTTATTAGCGGTTATTTTGGAATTAGGGCATCAGTTAAGGGCTTGGTAAAATTACTCGGGATGGTTTTTGTGCTCCAAATTCCATACTGGATTTTAGAGTATCAGGCTGGGACTTTCGCTATTACTAAAGTATTTATGTTCATGTCATGGACTCCATTCTGGTTTATGAGGACATATTTATTCTTATATCTCTTATCTCCAGTAATTAACAAGTTCTTAAAACATATAACAATTGTTGAAAGGATATTTCTGCTATTGGTTCTATTTTATATAAGTGATGTTGTAGGGTTTACGAATGCAGATTTTACTCTAAAAGCAGGTAAGAATATCGTAACATTTATGATGTTTTATACTATCGGTGATACATTGCGTGAGTATAAACATATATGGGGGGGGCAAAAAATGTTATGGTATGTCCTGACTTTCTTAGTTGTTAATATCGCCCTTGTTTGTTCATTTACATTAGTGGGGTTTGAGAATCAGAGAATCGAAGATATCTTCTATAGAGTGTTTATTGACTATAATAGCATATTTATGCTGGTTAATTCGGTGTTGTTTTTTATCATTATTGGCAAACTACAATTCCAATCACCACTTATTAATAATATAGCAAAAGCTTCAATGGCAATGTATATATTACATGGTACATTTATCAATGTTGCTATTGTACCATTAGCGCTTAAGGTATTGGAATATAATATTCATCCTTTAGTTGTTACTTGTGCCATGATAGGCATTGCAATTATTGTAGTATTAATCTGTGCTTTAGTATATTGGTTTTTGACTCCAGTTTGGAACAGTATTAATAGATTGGGAGGTTATTGTCAATCACTTATAGACAAAAAATTATTATTTAATAGAACATAAATAATGGAAAAAGAACTGTCCCCATTGGTTTCGATTATAACGATAACCTATAATCGAGCAGATCTCATCCATCGTTGTGTTGAGAGTATCCAAAAGCAAACTTATAGAAACTATGAGCATATTATTGCTGATGGTAATTCTAGTGACAATACAGAGGAAGTCGTGAAGGGTTATAATGATCCTCATATTAAGTATATTAAACTTATTGACCGAGGACCACAAATCCAAATGAAGGCGGCTTCTGATGTGGCTAGAGGTAAGTATATTACGTTCCTTGATGATGATGATGAGTATTTGCCGGAAAAATTAGAAAAACAGGTTAACTTGTTTGAAACCGAACCCCAAAAAGTTGGGATGGTCTATTGCTGGATGTCCTATTATGATGCAAAACAGCCAGATGTTGTAATAGGTATTCATCAACCAACTATCCGAGGTTTTGCCGGTGATATTGCAGCGTCTGCCCCTATAGTTTGCGGAACGCCAACTTTAATGGTAAGAAGAGAAATATTTAATGAAATCGGAGGTTGTTATAATGATAGTATAGGTTATGTCGGTTCTGACTGGGAGCTAGCAACTAGGATATGTCAAATATGCGATGTGGATTATTTGCCAGAGTCTCTTATAAAAGTGTATGTTAATCATGGACATGCGCGTTTGTCAACTGACTTTTATGATGAAAAGGCGAAAAAAGGAATTTTATTTCATAAGCACTTTTTGACTGAATTTGCCAGCGTCTTTGATAGACACCCAGAATATGCAAAAGACCACTATTACCAGTTAATTCGTTGCTATGCCAGATTAAGGAACAGAAAAGAAGCCTATTATTGGTACAAGAAATATACAGAATTAAATCCCGGATTAAGAAGTAAGCTTAGTTCCCTTAAGGTAATTATCATAGGTCACTGATATGGAGATAAATGATTTAAATAATAAAAAAAAAATTGCCATTGTCGCAGTTGGTTACAATAGGAAAAAATCACTTAAGCGTTTGCTGGACAGCTTGCTGTTGGCCAAGTATCCTTCAAATGATATTCCTTTAGTAATAAGCATCGATTGTAGTGGTGATGAAGAGCTATATCATTATGTTAGGAGTTTTGAATGGCCATATGGAAACAAGTATGTTAACATACAAACAGAACGTCTTGGATTGCTTAAGCATATTTACCAATGTGGTGACTTGACTAAATATTTTAAAGCAATTATTTTGCTTGAAGATGATTTGTTTGTAAGCAGATATTTCTATTCATATGTAATTAAAACTTTGGATGTTTACTCGGATGACTCTAGAATAGCAGAGATTTCATTATATAAAAATGAAAGAAACGGCTATGTTGGATTACCATTCGTCAATGAACAAAATGGGTCTGATGTATTTTTAATGCAAGATGTGTCAACTTGGGGGCAGTGTTGGACTGAACTCATGTGGCGTGAATTCACTCAATGGAGAGATGGTCATCCTGAAGATTACTATAATAGGGTAGATATGCCTGATATGATTAAGTCGTGGACACGTGCATGGTCAAAATACTATAATGCATATGTAGTAGATACTGGTAAGTATTGTTTATATCCTAATGTCTCTTTGACTACCAATTTTAGTGATGCAGGCGAGCATGGAGGAGATAATAATTCGTTAGTTCAAGTTAATCTCCAACAATCAGATTTTGAATACCGGCTTTATGATTATGAGAGATTAGTCAAGTATGATATATATTTTAATAACGTTGATATTCCGTTGTGGTTGAATATTCCTAAAGAAGATGTATGTCTTGATGTTTATGGCTTTCATGAAAATGTGGGTGAACGTAGGTTTATATTATCAACACGTCATCTACCGTATAAGGTATTAAGAGGTTGGGCATTGAATTTACGCCCTATTGAGTTGAATGTGAAAAACGATATAACCGGAGAAGGTATCTATCTATATGATACTTCTGTCGCAGAATCAAAGAATAAAAAGGTGGAAGAACTGACAGTCGTTCCGTATTTTTTGGAGGGTTTTGACCAAGAAAAAATCACGAGATTCCTGGTTAATCGATTCAAAGGGCGTGTGACTAATAAGCTTAAAAGAATTTTTAGATGAGCATTGTCGACAAGTATTGGCAGTTAAGATATGACTTGTTAAGGAATAGATGGCTTGCCAAAAGAAAACCTAGTCAATCGGAGGCCGTTGTTTTGGTGTATCATCATGTAACGGATAATTGTACCGATGAATACGGAGATTGTGGTATATCCAAGGATTCCTTTAAACAAGCTATCAATGACTTGAAATCTCAGGGATATATATTTGTGTCATTAGATGCATGCATGTCATTAATTGGGAAAGAATCGAATCAGCGTTTTGCAGTCTTAACATTTGATGATGTTCCTGCGGATTTCCTAGAAAATGCATATCCTTTTCTTCGTTCAAAGGAGATTCCTTTTACTCTTTTTATCACAACATCCTATTTGCAGACCGTAGGCTTTTTGAATGAAGAACAAATAAAAAAATTGGTAAAGGACCCATTGTGCACTATTGGTGCGCATTCTGTTACACATCCGATGCTTCGTAATTCAAAAGATTATAAGGAGGAAATATCTAACTCTAAAAAGATATTAGAAGAGACGTTAGACAAACCAATAGATTATTTCGCTTACCCGTATGGTCGTCAGTCAGCCGTCTCTCGTCGTGTGAGAAAATGTGTTAAAGAGTATGGCTACAAAGCCGCATTCAGCACCATATTTGCCCCTATATCCAGTGTTACACTAAGAAAAAGGTATTTCTTGCCAAGAGTAGCTTATATGGGAGGGCCAGTAGAAGATTATTTTGAATTACATATTCCTTTTCAGAATAAGATAAATAGTTTGAAAAGACTGTTTGGAAAATGAGATTATTATTGGTGTCTTATTATTACGGACTTACAGCTTCTGGTGTAATATCCCAGCGTGTTACAGAAGAATTATCGAGACGTGGCCATGAGATTATAGTAGTCTGTAATGAAGTAAATCCTCTGTTGGAAAATAAATCTGGTGTTCATATTATTAGTATACCAGTCTTTGCTTCGTCTTCTAATTTGATAACGCGTATTTTTTATAGGCTAAAAAGAGAGAATGGATTTTATTTGTATAATAAAATATGGGTACGGAAGGCGACGTCACGTTCTAGGCAGATAGTAAGGGAATTTAAGCCCGATGTCGTGTATTGTCGGACATCCCCTGAAGATGCCTGTTACGTAGGATATAATTTACAGAAAGCACTATCAATACCAGTTCTACAACATTTTTCTGATCCGATTCCAGCACCGTTGGAATATTTACCATTATCCCGCAAGAGACGTAAAGTGATATCCCATATAAGGAAGGTGTTGAAAGAGGCAACACTAATCTCTTATGGTAATGCCCATATGCAGAGATATGTTGAAAAAGAGCTGGGAATAGAATTAAAATCAAAGGCTTTTGTGTCACCAGATATGGCAAGCAGCGGACAGTTGTTTTTTTCAAAAAAAAACAATAATTCAAATATTATTATAACCTATCTCGGTAATATATATGGAGGAAGAAATCCAAAGCCATTATTTGATGCGATTGAAAAATTGAATTCGGCGGGATGTTCTTTAGAGCTAAGGTTGTATTCAAATATTACACCATCTTTGCTTACCGCCTATTCGTTTATAAAAGGTATGGGGTATACCAATAATATTCGCGAGGCACTGGCCGAAGCAGATATTCTTGTTGACTTAGATGGTGACGATAAAGAACCAGTTTTCATCTCTAGTAAGTTGAAAGACTACCTTCTTATTAATCGTCCTATTCTATCAATTACTCCAGAAAAGAGTCCTTCTTCAGATGTACTCACTGGATTGAAAACTGTTCTCATAAGTCGAAACAATAGTCAGCAAATATCTGCGGGAATAGGAAAACTAATAAATAACAGTTATTGCGACAACGATTATATGGAACGAGAGGGTCTTATTAAATATTTCAGCCCCCAAACTGTTGCATTGGAGATTGAGAATAAGATGACTGTTTTATGTGAAAGGGATTTAAAATGAATGCTATAAGAAAACAGATCGATTTTTGGCCAGTAATGATTCTCGTATTTGCACCGAGTATCAGATTAATGATACCCGCAGCAAATGCGTTGGTATTATATGTCCTTTTGCCTTTAATTTTTTTATGGGCTTTAAACAGAAACAAGCATTTATTATCCAGCAAATATATAAAGAAGTTTATTTATTTTCTACTGTGGTTGATGTTTGCGACAATACTATCTACAAACGTATCACACTCAATCTCTGGTCTCAAACCAATATTAGCAGGATTCCTTATTTCAACAGTTTTTTATGCGTTAGCAATATCAAAGACCAAGAATGGCTATTACCTACTCATAGCTTATGTCTTGTTATTCGTTACAACTCTTTGGTATTTATGGCGTTCCGGAGAACTAATTAGTGTTGATGTTTTAGGTGAACGCTTAAACGATGAGCTTGTTAATGCGAATGATTTAGCTTACTATTTGTTTTATGTAGCATGTGCGATGATTCTACTATTCCAATATTATAAAGTTAAAAAGATTTGGTCATTGCTATCATTTGTAATGCTTATAGTTATTGCAATCTGGATTTCATTAATTACAGCATCAAGACAGGTATTATTGGTGGTAGTTCCTTATATTGGGTATTGTTTGTATTTTCAGTTTTTTATGGGAAAAAAATCAACCTTGCAACGTGTAATCCCATTGCTTCTTTTGGTCTTGGTTGTTTTTCTTTTTATTGTCCCTAAAATACAAGATGCAATTTCTGGCAGTTATTTGGAGACACGAATGGAGACAAGTGTAGAGGATGACACTAGAACACGAGTGTTGAAAGAAGCGATACATGTTGGTATCGAGCATCCCATTTTTGGTGTTGGTCCTGATTGCATGACATTTTTCTCAAGTGATGGCGCTTTTTCACACAATTCATATTCTGAGCTATTTGCGACATCAGGAGTGCCATCACTTATTCTCTATTTATTGTTGATCTTTCCAATTTTAAAAAGTAATCTGAAAAGATACAAAGAAACAAAAGATTCAATATTCTCTTTCCTTTTCTGGACGAGTCTTTTGTGGATGGCATACAATGTTCTATATGTGTTTTATTTTAGTCCATGGTTGATCGCATTCTATTTTTTGTTGATTGGCATTAGTGACCGTCGTTATAGCGACTATCTGATAAAGGTACAACAATGAAAAGTCTTTATTTGTTTACAGCTTCATATCCATACGAACAAACGGAAACATTCCTTGAGGATGAGATTGTGTTTCTAGCTCAAGAATTCGAACGGATTGTTATAGTTCCTCTTTATGGGAAAGGTAAGACGCGTCCGGTACCATCCAATTGTGAAGTTATGCAGCCTGTTGAAAAAGGAGGATTGAAAAGCTATTCTCGTTTGATCGTTCCAAATAAAGCAACATCATTGTTCTTTAGAGATTTTTTTAAAAAGAGAGTTTATTTTTCAGGGAAAAGATTAAAATCGTGGCTTATAGCTTATCGGCAGATTTGCAATCTTCTAGGGAATAATAACGTTAGAAGTATTTTTGACTACATTGGTAAAGATGATGTATGCTATTCATATTGGGGTAAGGGTGCTGTTACGCTATCCGTGTTGTATGGTTGGAAAACACATTTTGTTTCTCGGTTTCATGGTGAGTGGGACTTATGGGAAGAATCGTCAGGAAATTATGCGCCAGTAAGAGAGGCAATTGCAGAAAACTTGGAATTGGCTGCTTTTATTTCACATAAAGGGGAGTCGTATTTTAATAATCGTTATAATTGTCGTCAGACGATCGTTTATCCATTGGGGTCTTTAGATAATGGGGTTGGACAAGAAAGCGATGATGGCGTTCTTCGTATAGTCAGTTGCTCTAGCGTTTATCCTCTCAAACGGGTTCCTTTATTATTTGAGGCGTTGTTGTGTTCTTCATTGAAGATAGAATGGACACATTTAGGGGGTGGAAGCCACTTCGAGGAATTAAAAGAAAAAGTGAATAAAGAGAATCGCGAAGGACTTTCTGTAAATTTGACAGGGCACGTATCACATGATGATGTGATAGCCTATTATAAGTCTCATAAAACAGACTTGTTTGTGAATCTAAGTACCAATGAAGGCGTTCCGGTGTCAATAATGGAAGCCATCTCATTTAACATACCAGTGTTGGCCACCAACGTTGGTGCAACATCAGAGGTGGTTAGCGAACTATCCGGTGTTCTGATAGGAGCAACCCCATCCCCCCGTGAAATTGCTTTTGCTATTGAGGAAATAATGAAGAGGAAAAACTCCTTGAAGCCACGAGATTTTTGGAATTTAAATTTTAATGCAGAAGTGAATTATAAGGCTTTTGCGAAAAAGATTGCTAATTTGTAATGAAGCATTTTTGTTTTTTGACAGGAGTCTATAGTAGACGTGATCCTCTGATGGTTGAGCGCCAGGGGTGGAGTCTCGTAAAGGTTGGGTTTAAGGTTAGTTATGTGGTATGTGATGATAATCCAGATGAGGAATACGATGGCATCTTTATAGTTTCCACTGGATTTAAATCGCGAGGAAGGATTCAGCGTTTCATGTATTCTAAGAAATTTCTTTATAGAAAGGCAATCGAAATAGATGCAGACATTTATCAAATATCTGATCCTGAATTAATTAGTCTTGGCAGAAAACTTAAGAATAAAGGGAAGCATGTGATATTCAATATAAGAGAATATTATCCAGACCTTATTTTAAAAAAACAATACATGCCTAAGCTTATTAGGATTGTGATGTCTAAATATTATGCCTGGAGCATGAATCGCTACCTAAATGATTACGAGGCAGTTTTCACAATTACTACAGAATTAGTTGACCTTTTGAAGGTAAAACATGGTATAAAAAGAGTTTATCTGCTACCTAATTACCCCATCCCGGATTTTAGTTATCATTTAGATAAGGAGGACTATTTAAGAAGATCAAATACACTCTTCTATGAGGGTTCAATATATGCGGTAAGTCGGCAAGAAAATGTATTTGATGCACTATCACAGATAGATGAATTGAATTATTTGTTGGTAGGAAAGATTGAACAGGGATATGAAAATATAAAAGAACATCCCTATTGGAAAAAAGTTCACTTTCAAGACGGATTTCAGAAAGAAGAACTGAAAGGATTTTTTGCTATTGCAACTATAAGTAATACTCTACGTGATTTTGGAAAACTAGATGGGTCTCTTGGTGTCATCAAGCTTTTTGAGAGCATGGAAGCTGCATTACCTGTTCTTGTTTCGGATGTCCCGCTTTATAGAAAACTCATAGATAAATATGATTGTGGAATTTGTGTTGATCCCAATAACGAAAATGCAATAAAATCTGCATTAGTATTTCTTGTTGAAAATAAAGAAAGGGCTTACCAAATGGGACAGAACGGCAGGAAGGCTGTTCTAGAGGAATTCAACTGGCCAAAGCAGGCAGTTGGATATTTAAATATAATAAATAAAATCCTGAAAGATTAATAAATAAACAAATTAAGTTATGAAGGGAATCGTCCTGGCCGGAGGCTCCGGCACGCGTCTTTATCCAATCACAAAAGGAGTTAGCAAGCAATTGCTCCCAATTTATGATAAACCAATGGTTTATTACCCCATTTCTGCACTCATGCTGGCAGGTATAAGGGATATTCTCATCATTAGTACGCCATACGATTTGCCTGGATTCAAGCGCCTACTTGGGGATGGTTCTGATTATGGCGTACACTTTGAGTATGCAGAGCAGCCTTCACCAGATGGACTTGCTCAAGCATTTATCATTGGCGAGAAGTTCATAGGTGATGATAGCGCCTGTTTGGTATTGGGAGATAACATCTTCTATGGTGCAGGATTTACTTCTTTGCTAAAGAAGGCCGTGGAGGATGCTGATGTGAACAAGAAGGCAACCGTTTTTGGCTACTGGGTACACGACCCTGAGCGCTATGGTGTGGCAGAGTTTGATAAGGAAGGTAATTGCCTCTCGATTGAGGAGAAGCCGGATAATCCTAAATCAAATTATGCTGTTGTAGGACTTTATTTCTATCCAAATAAGGTAGTAGATGTGGCAAAGCACATTAAGCCATCTGCTCGGGGTGAACTTGAAATCACCACTGTGAACCAGGAATTCTTGAAAGATGGTGAACTGAAGGTACAAACCTTAGGACGTGGATTTGCTTGGCTTGATACAGGCACGCACGATTCGCTCAGTGAGGCTTCAACATT
>JAEEGL011667275.1_pt1 | contig 15094 bp, 15 predicted proteins | sample 9134231 | NCBI WGS metagenome assembly JAEEGL01 (sample SAMN16246548, study PRJNA631951) | gut metagenome | biome: gut microbiome; feature: rumen; material: fiber-attached | host: Bos | place: Iran: Karaj | collected 2018-10 | reverse complement strand
CCCTGAGTAAGACCAAGCATTCTGTTAGAGTTCATTGCTGTAAGATTGTGCTGTACTACCATATTATTTCCTCCTTGAAATGTGTGTAGTGTCGCTTCCCTGCGACGTTTGATAGTTTATGGTCGGCCGGTAGAATGTTCAGATCCGCGCTAATCCGAACTTTCCTGTTGCCTTACAATCATTATATCGGACATTATGGGAAAAAGATAAGTGGTTTTTGTAAATTTACAAATTATTTACAATTGTAAAAAAATAGTACCGGCGATTTCAGCTCCATGTCCCGCCAAATTATACACTTCTGCTTCGGGATGTTCCGCAATTTGACTTTCAAGTATCCTCCTAAACGAATTATACAGGTTATTTGTCTGAACCTTTCCGCCATCAGTTGATTTCACCCAAATCCCATCAGTCATTCCGGAGTATTCGTCATGTGCCACTCCCTTTGAAAAGTTCCTTCCGCCTGTATAAGCAAGATCACTCCCAATCAGATATATATGCCGTGATTTGAGAATATACGCCAAATTTAGCGCTAAACTTGTAACTGTTCCCGAAAAATTCCACTTATTCGAGCTAATTATTTCTTTATCTTCTATCGCATAAATAGGACCACGGTATAAAGAGGTAAATGTACGACTTCCGCTAAGCGGCATAATTAGCGGGGTATTAGCAAATGCCTCCTCCACCCCCTCAATATGTTCACTTAGCGAATCATCATCAGCAAGCATGACCACTACATCAGGAGTAATGTTTTCTTTTTCCAGTCTCCGTAAAACCGTATTTACCGCTATTACTATTTTGGTGTCGGCTTCCCCTTTTAAATAATCAATACAATCATCAAGCGATGGACCGGCAGATACTAAAACACAATCCTTTCCTTCAAAATCATAATCCTTAAAAAACTCGTTAATATTCCGTGGATTACGCTTTAGATTTTCCCTTTCATTAATTTTCCATTTTTTTTCGTTCGTCCTGATAGTTCGTTGGTTAAAATCAATGGAATCAATTAAATCCCCATTTTTTCCCGAATAATAATTTCCCGCCTTCCAATCCGATATATATATACTTTCGGAATTTCTGTAATATTGTTTACAAAATTCCTGCAGCATGGTCTCTTTATCGGAATGCGTTATAAATGTTATCCGGCTTGGATCTATCCACGATAAAACGCCAAATTGATCGGCGTATTCTATCATTTCCTTATCATCTTCATAAATAACAATCCGAGCGGATTTATCTGATTTAATCCAAATCTGATAAGCTAAATATCCCAAACCGCATCCGAGGATATGAAACTCATCAATTTCAGGCTTATACAACGCATCAGCCAATTTCGACGCTTCCATCATAGGGTCTGCAGGGTTGTGATAACATTTGTTATTTAGTTTATCATAAACAGTTATAAATCCCGACCCTGTCCTTTCAAAACGCCATTTTTCTCCATCCAGTTCAATCGGGCCGTATATAACATTTATTGAATCAATTATATATGGAATCAGTTTGCCGGATAACTGAGCAGAAAAAACACGGAAATCATCCCGCTCATCCAAAACCTTTTTCCAACAATCAAGAAGCTTTTGCCCCTGAACCATATCCTTTTGAGCAACCCTGGGAATAAACTTTTCTATATCTTTTGATGCTCTTGTCCATTTCTCTATAGCCATTCTTAATTCGACCCTGGAAAACAGATCGATTATTTCATACAGCTCTTCAACGATCATTGCATCACTATATATAGTTTTCAATGCCGGCAAAAGCATATTATCCTCCAAAAAGAGGAGACCTTTTCGGGTCCCCTCTCAAAAGTTTTATATTTATATCAATTGATTACTGAAGGAGGCTGAGAACACCCTGGTTAGACTGGTTAGCCTGTGAAAGCATTGCCTGACCTGCCTGCTGAAGAATGTTCTGGTTAGAGAATCTAACCATTTCGGTTGCCATATCGGTATCACGGATACGGCTCTCAGCTGCGGTAGTATTCTCAACTACGTTGTCAAGGTTGGAGATGGTGTGCTCGAGTCTGTTCTGGATAGCACCGAGATTAGATCTCTGTTCACTTACCATGTTGAGTGCAGACTTAATTTTATCAATAGCACTTCCGGCAAGAGTATGAGTTGAAACAGCGAGATCTTCGATTCCCAATCCTGAAGCGCTTACAGCGTCGATGGATACGGAAATAACCTGTTCATCATCATTGTTCTCGGAACCAACCTGAAGTTTCTTTGCGCTGAAGCATCCGTTAAGGAGGCTCTGCTCATTGAAGGTGGTGGTGTTAGCGACACGGTCGATTTCAGTTACAAGCTGATCAATCTCAGACTGGATATAGCTTCTGTCCTTGGACATGTTGGTGTCATTAGATGCCTGTACTGCGAGCTCGTTCATTCTCTGAAGCATATCGTGTACTTCGTTGAGTGCACCTTCTGCGGTCTGTACAGCTGAAATACCATCCTGAGCATTGGTGGAAGCCTGAGTAAGACCTCTTACCTGACGTCTCATCTTCTCGGAGATTGCAAGTCCTGCTGCATTGTCTGCTGCACGGTTGATCTTATAACCTGAAGAAAGCTTTTCGGTTGACTTAGCAAGTGAATTAGTTGTAAGTCCGAGCATTCTGTTTGAGTTCATTGCTGTAAGATTGTGCTGTACTACCATAATATTTTCCTCCTTGAGTGTGCCCTCGCCCCTATCTTTTTTGGCGGGGCATTACCGGTTTACAATTCCCATATGTAGCGTTTTTTTCTTGTTTTTTCCGCTTACACTCATTATATCGGTCATTATATTCAAATCTTAACCCAAAATATAAAAAAAATTTAAAAAATCGAATTTATAACTGTTAATTATGAATATTTCCGGTAATTTACAGAGATATTCCCTCATCGTAACAATAATCTTTGTCAGCTATTTTTCCTATAACCTCATCCCAGCCCGATGCGGATACCCCTATATCGTTCCTTTTCACCCCTATGTTATCAGCGGTAAAAATGTCGCCTTTTTTGATATCTTTCAAAGCAACTATTCTTTTGGTAACAACCTTGGATATTGTTTTCTCCGCATCTGTAGGTTTCTTTTCACCGGTTCCCAGGCACATTTCAATTCTTCTGATGCCATCAACCATATCCTTAAATGCAATCGGTTCCGTACTGGCCAAATGGTCCGGGCCTTCCATATTACAATCCAAAGTAAAATGTTTTTCTACCACTTTAGCGCCTAATGCTACTGCAGCCAAAGCTACATCTTTACCGATAGTATGATCTGAATACCCCACCGGTAATTCAAACGTTTCCCTCAAAGTAACCATTGCATTCAAATTTACATCCTCAAACGGGCAAGGATAATTAGTCGTACAATGAAGTACTGTTATTTCCTTTGCCCCGCCTTCGCGGAGTGCCGCTAATGAGAGCTCAACATCTTTAAGAGTACTCATTCCGGTGCTGAGGATAACAGGCAGCCCTTTGCCTCCGATATATCTTAAAAAAGATATATTTCCTATATCACCGGATCCGACCTTAATGAAAGGAATCCCCAAATCCACAAGGAAGTCAAGGCTCTCGGGTTCATCCGCAGTTGAAGCAAAGGTAATTCCTAAATCATCACAATGAGATTTTATAACCCTAAAATCATCGTAGGATAATTCCAATCGTTTCAACATATCAAATTGGCTTTCGCACTTACCGGTATTATTTTTCTGGTAATCCGCCTGACCAACTCTTTTGGTAATCAGATTCTCTGTTTTCCAGGTTTGAAATTTTACAACATCGGCCCCTGCTTTCTTGGCTGCATCGCATAATTCTAATGCGAGATCAAGCTTTCCGTTATGATTAACTCCCGCTTCTGCAATTATCAAGCATCTATCCTTCATAAATATATGCCCCGTATATTTTCTAATATCTGTATTTCAACAATCTGTTACCGTATAAATCTGCTTTATCCGGATTTTGCTTTGACCATTCATCACATATGGATAAATAATTCGGATTATCAAATACCTGTTTACCAATGTAAAAACTACTTTGATTGACGCTGAATACTTTTTTGAACTTGTAGAGCGGATCTTCAAGTGAAGAGCTTGTACCTCCACCTAAATGAAATTTATTAATTCCCAGATCATGCATTTCACAAGCAGTTTTCCATAGAAGATAATTATTTGCCCCAATCCGTGAATAATCTCTGTCACTTCCTTCCAAATGGTAGTGACCAAATAACTCTGAATATAGAAAAATCGCAGCACAGATCAACTTTCCATCTTTCCTGACAGTCCCCAGAAATGATGAGCCCTCAAAATTGTCTTTTAATTTGAAGTAATAATCCCTGTCAAAATAATAAAAGTCTTCGGCAGACAGCCTGCGCATCGTACCGATATACAATTCTATGAATTCCTCATATGATCTGAAATCATATTCCGCCTTATACTCCAGCTGATTATTTTCAGCCTTTCTTATCATATTTCGATTCTTTGAAGATATCTGATTGCTCCATATGCTTTCAGAATCCTCGGAAGTATCTATATATACAGTCGGTCTGTCATATATTAATTGTATTCTTCCGGTAATATCATTCGATTCATCATCGGCCAATAAAGATACATTATTTATTAAAGGATGAAATCTTGTAAATCCGCATAAGTATTTATTTGATTTCAAATAATCGTGAATTCCACAAAATGCCTCTCGGTTCCAAGCAGAGTCATCCGTATTTGAAATCGGACCTCCATAACCATATGCCGATTCAAAATCATAAAAGCCTTCGATCTCGCCTCGTAAAAAAGGCATCAGCAAAACACTTCCGCCCTCTTTACAAACTGCACATAAGGCCTTTTTTTCTTCATTTTCATAAAGCGTCAGATACTTATGAGAAAAATATATATCTTTCTTATCAGCAGGAAACTCATCTAAGATGCTATCCCACTCCTCCAATATTTCATATTGCATCTGCCAATACCTTCAATATCCTTTCCATATCCTCTTCATCGTATCTTTGATCGCATATCAAAGACAATTCCGTAGAATACAAGGTATTATTTCCCTGTAATTTCGGCTCAACCAACGGCCAATGAACAGGTGAGAATATTTTTTCTTTAAAAAGGTGTTTTCTTACCTGATCTCTTCTTGGAATCGATATTGGTATAAACAAGGGAATTCTTTCTGAAGAATACAAATGATCAACACCCATTTTTTCCAGATGTGTATGAAGAAAAGCAGCATTTTTCTTTCTTATATCAGCCACTTCATGTAAATTTAGCCTATTTATCAATTCACTTCCTATTCCGGAACATTTATACAAATAACTCTCATCCATCAGTGATTCACCTTTGGCCAACAACTCCAAAGCAATGCTTTCATCCAAGATATCAGAGTGATTTTTCAGAACATTTCCCGCAACCTTATACTGTATATAGCCGGCCTCTTCATCATAAACGGGCAACTTCGCAGAAACATCCCTTTGCTTTATATCTGCTCCATCCGGAACGCTAAACCATTTCCTATAACTGGAGAAACAATAATCATAATACGCATGGTCCCCAAAACCGAAGTAATTTTGTACATCATCTATAATTATCTTTAAGGCGGGATACTTATCACGCAAATATACTATGGTGTCATCCAAACACACCATTCCAAAATATGAAACAAGTAAAATTGCTTTATTTTCAGCAGAACCACCAACACACTCTTCAACACTGCCTGTATTCGGAAGGTAATCCGATTCAATATGATAGTGTCCGACAGTAAGTCCAAGCCTGTCCGGAACCTCAGTCACCGAACTACAGATATAATCGGGGCAAAGCAACACATTTATTTCATTAGTAAGACCATTTAATATAGAAAACAGACATGTTCTGCCGAGAGAGTAAGTCGGATATACACCATTTACTCTCTTCGACTTAATTAACTCCGGATCAATAGGAAATTCACCGCCTATTACTGCTGTGTTAATCAATTAAATAGCTCCTCACCCAAAATTTCAATTATTTTTTCAGAAGTATGTCCGTCTCCCCAATAATAATCCCCTTCAATTGACTGAAGAGATAAAGCTGTCTTGATCGCACCTTCTATATCTGCAATACTGCCCGAGACTTGAATAACATTTTTGCATATATGACGGCCTTTTTGTCGTTCGCCAATGTTTATGGAAGGAATTCCAAGCATAGGAGTTTCTACTATTCCACTGCTTGAATTACCGATCACAAAAGCAGCCTGTCTCATAAAGCTAAGATATCGTTTACTTCCAAGTGAAGGAATTACCTTAAATTTTGCGTTTTCTTTTTGTGATACTTCATTCAGTAATAAATTTATATCAGCCCCGCCGTAATCAGCATTGGAATATGTTGCTACAACTTGTATTCCATCTGTGTTCAAAAGCAGATCCACGCATTTTTTTACCACATCCAGATTATATGCCAATTCCTTTCGGGTTTCGGGATGATAGGTGAATAATACCCATTTTTTTACTGCATCCAGACCCAAATCACCGGCCAGATCATTCCTCGATACCAATGGCTCCCTATAAAAAGCATCAAGTCCGGGTTCACCGACAGCCCATATTTTCTCTTTACTTCCTCTCATTCGAATGATATTATCAGCACTCTCCTGAGTTCCGGGAAAATGATAATCAGCCAACATCGTGACAGCATTTCTAATGCCGTCATCTATAGCCCCCTCAGTTACATCTCCTCCGGAGATATGAACAATCGGAATGGACATCACAAAAGCCGTATTAACTATCGGCAACAACTCATATCTGTCTCCCAATACAACGACGCAATCAGGTGTCAACTTCTCAAAAGCTCGAGAAAAGCCCTGTGCAATTCTTCCCATGGATTCGGCAATATCTGTTTTTGTAGACGAGTTCAAATGAACGTCCACTATTTCATCGATTGAAAAACCATCATCAACTATTATGTCAATTGTATGTCCCTGCTCGGGTAATAAATGTGCTCCGGTAACGATTAATTGAAGTTGAAATATAGGAGATTTTTCAACCTCTTTCATAATCCATTTTAACAATCCATATTCCGATCGAGCTGCGGTAACAAAGCAGATTCTTTTCATCAATCAATCCCCGATGCATTAATTCAACTAATCCGTAGTCAAGCCCATTATTATTTCTGCTATTTGGAAATCAAACTCACTATCGATATCTATTGATCTCTCCCTTGGCATAATATAGGCATAGCAATCATTCAGAAGCATATCCTCATCATTTAGCTCGAGTATTTCTCGCTTGATCAGATATATCGCTCCATTTTCCCTATAGTAAACAGGAAGTTCCTGTCTGGGTTTACTGCTATATTCATTAAAAAAATTCGCCATATTCAGATCAGGAGGCAACGTATTTGACCACAAAGGCGAATGATCCATTTCCGTCAGTGATTCGATAGCCAATGCTCCTTTTTCATCCATTTCATTTATAGCATTAACAATATCGCCGCTTGATCTAAGCGGAGATGTAGGCTGAAGAAGCATTATTTCATCAAACTTTTTTCCCTCTGACTCAAAGCGTCGAACTACCTCTCTTACTACATCCCAGGATCCTGCTCGATCGGAGGAATTACACTCCGAGCGGAGAAAATGAGCATCGGCACCATATTCCACGGCAATTTCAGCGTATTGTTCGGAGTCCGTGGAAACAAACACGACATCGAACGCATTACTCTGTAATGCCGCATCAATAGTATGAGCCATCAAGGGTTTACCGTTTAACAGCTTTATGTTCTTATCTTTAAGTCCCTTTGACCCGCTTCTTGCAGGGATTATTGCCAATCTGCTAATTCTGTCTGTCATAATTTTTCTCACTTTAATGCATTACAGAAATACATATGAACCATATGACCATTGTCAGTGTAGTTAATTTCATCACAATTTATCGAAACAAAACCCGTCGCAGAAAGCACATCCTTCAATTCTTCTCCGGTGAAAACATGTGTAGTTCCTCGATTTGCCAACACGCCTTCCTGAATATCCGTGTATGTTCCTTTCTCGATTTCTTTACCCGTTGTGCAGCCCTCTAGTTTATCGCCGAACACAGAAGTAAATATTTTCCCGCCGGGTTTTAAAACCCTATATACTTCCTTATACATTATTTTGATATCGTCCATCTTATTTGCGTATATGCAAACATTGTCTATCACCGCATCGAAATACTCAGATTCATACTCTAATGAAGAACCATCCATTACAGAGAAGTGGGCACTCAATCCTTCTTTAGCCAATCTTTCTTCAGCTTTTTTTACAGCACTTTCAGAACCGTCAAACGCATATGTATCGAATCCTTCTCTTGATAAATACCAAGTATGTGCACCCTGTCCGCATCCGAAATCCAGTATCTTTATCGCTTTTCTATTATCAGCAGAATAATAGTTTCTGGCGACAAATCTGATAACATGTTCAGACGGATATGCCCCCCAAGACTGCGAACTATGTATTTTTTCCCAAATGGGATCAATGGAATTTTTGCTTATATTCATTAGACCTCTCCTATTCTCAATCATTCGCCATATAATTTAATTCTCATTTTCTCCAACTCGGGAAGTTGGCCCATATCCATCCAATCATTTTCGCTAACCGGGAATACCGCGACTTTCTTTCCTTTTTGACGCTCAGCCTCGATAATATCCGGAAATCCCATCGGAACATCATCCTCAATATCATCTATAACTTCCGGTTCAACTATATAAATACCGGTATTGGTAAGAAACGACATCAAAGGCTTTTCTCTCATTTCCTTAATGCTTCCATTTAAACCGATATCCACGACACCGTACGGTATATTAATATTCTTGTACGCACACATCATGGTAATAACATTTTTATTTTCCTTATGAAAATTGAGCATACTTTCATAATTCGCCGTAAGAAGAGCATCACAGTTGGCAAAAAAGAAAGTGTCATTAAACTTTCCACGTAACAAACTCAATCCACCACCCGATCCAAGCGGTTTCTCTTCATCATACCAAGTAATATTATAATGATTATCGTTATCGGCAAAATACGCCTTCATAAGGTCCTTCTTATAGTTAACGATAATATGAAATTCATCACAGGCGTATGACAAATACTCTTTCATTATATGTTCTATGATCGGAAGATCTCCAACCGGGATAAGTGGCTTAGGAAGAACCTTTGTGTAGGGATCCAGCCGGGTTCCCTTTCCGCCGGCATTGATGACAACAGGAATATTGAGTGGCTTATGCTTTTTACTGATCGATGCGCCCAATTCTCCGGTATATAAATCAACTATCACTCCATTTTCATCAACAATAGGTATAACAATATAATCAATGTGATGATACAGATGCATAGCTTCTTCAAGTGAATGGGCTACCTTGGGATTTTTATTTGCAGCAGAAAAGGCGATGCCGTTCATTTCACCGCCTGCCAACAAATAGCGTCTGACATCCCCATCCGTGATGCAACCAACCAATTTTCCTTTTTCATCCGTCAGAAATAAAATCCCGCAGGCATTATTATCAATCCTCTGCATAGCCTCAGAGACTGATAAATCCTTGAAACCTATGAAACCTTCAAGTTCACGGTTATCCATTAGCCATTCCCTCCAGAAGACTCTTAACTTGATCTGCTACATATTTTATTTCTTCTTCGGTAATCTGCGTTGAAGAAGGAATATTAAGAATGCGTTTCGCATAGTACGGTGCTTTCTCAAGCTTATAAGTTACTTCACCCTCATAAGGTTTCTGTTCATTAATCAGCCCCCAGATTGCTCTGGTTTCCATGCCTTTATCATGAAGAGCTATAATGATTTCCCGCATAGAATTCTTTATCTTATTTCGGTCTATGCATATCGAATAAAACCACTTGTTTGACTCGGTTCCTTCTCTAAAAGGCATCAGCTTTCCAAGTTCGAATCCCTCAAATAGTTTCTTATATTTCTCGTAGTTAGCCTGTTTTCTATGAATGAATTCAGGAAGTTCCTCCATCTGCGCCACTCCAAGCGCAGCCTGAAGATTGGTCATTCGATAGTTATATCCGACCTCATCATGAATATAGTAATGAGGATCTGTTTTAGCCTGCGTGGATAAGAAACGAAGATGATCCACCGTCTTAGGATCGTTTGAAGTTACCGCCCCTCCGCCGCCCGTTGTTATAATTTTATTTCCATTAAAACTGTAGCATCCAAAATCCCCGATGGTTCCGGCATATTTACCCTGATATCTTCCTTCGGTATATTTTGTTCCCAACGCTTCGGTAGCATCCTCAATAACCTTTAGACCATATTTAAGGGCTATATCCATAATAGATTCCATATCTGCCATATTTCCGAAGACATGCACAACGACTACAGCCTTAACAGTTGCACCATTATATTTCAACTCCTGTCCTGTCCATTCGCATTCTTCCTCGCAAAAACTCTTAAGCTTAGCAGGATCCATGCAAAAGCTGTCATCACAGTCTATAAAGACCGGTGTGGCAAACTGGTACTTAACCGGATTTACCGCAGCAATGAAAGTAAGAGGAGGAACCAAAACGACATCTCCGGGTTTTACGCCTGCCTCAACAAGACTTAAATGAATAGCCGATGTTCCGCTCTGGCATGCAGCTACATTATCGGCATGAAGAAACTTTGCCATATCCTGTTCCAACCTGGTGATATAAGCACCTCCGGTCGAAACCCATCCCTGGTCGATAGCATCGTCAACGTATTTTCTTTCATTTCCCTCAAAATTGGGAATCGATAAAGGAATAAACTTAACCATAATCTTCCGCCTATTTACATTTTGCTATCCAGAGATTTACCGGTTTCAATATGCTCGAAATTTGGCAAATACCCCTTCATGATATCAACCACTTCATCTTTCGATAGCTCTTCTCTGCCAAATGCCTCATCAAGATCCATGATTAATTTTCCTATCCTGTCCTTATCCGGAATAGTTTTGCCTGTAATAACCCCTAATGATTTAAATCTGCTATAATCCGCAGTTTCCGTATCAGTTACGAATTCCTCAAACGGCTTTTCCCCGGATGTATCAGATATGGAATAATGAACCGGATACTTATTACCACCCTTTTTCAGTTCTTCCGCCATCTGAATAGCTTCCTTATCAGAACCACATTTAAGAACTTCATATCCCTGAACCTCTAGCAGTTTCGTTCCGATAGCATCAAACGTCATCATCTGAGCCTCTTCAAGCTTGGGGAAGAAAATAGCCCTATTTTCACCCAAAATGCATGAAAGAAGGCATATCTGTCCCGATTCTTCGGGACTGACAAAGAAGCGTCTGACATCACTCGGTGCAGATAACGGCTGAAGTTTTTGAATCCTGGCCAAAAAACCTGCAGGAAGTGAACCATTGGAAAATGCCACATTAGCAAATCTTGCGGTTTTAACAGGGAACTTATCGGAATAACTGAAAATCAGATCTTCCATTATGCGTTTAGAAGCGCCCATGATATTTACAGGGTTTGCCGCCTTATCGGTAGAAACGCAGAAATACTCTTCCGGAGGAAATTCCGACAGAAGATCAAGAAGCTTCTTTGCATGAAGAACATTGTTTTGAAGCAGAGCTTCTACAGAAAATATGTCTTTCTCACTGCGAACATGCTTATGAGCAGAGAAATTACCAACAATATCGAATCCTTTTCTGGAGCGAAACATCTTCTCAAAAACAGGAGAAGCAAAATCCATCGGATACGGAATATAATCATCGGGAACAAACATACCATTAGTGGATCTAAGATCCCTGGTAAGTTCTGCCAACGCATTTTCATTTAAATCGACCACAACAAGGGTTCTTGGATTAAATGGAAGAATAGCTTTAATAAATGAAGAACCGATTGAGCCTGCGCCACCGATTACCAATACACTTTTTCCGGTGATTTTTTCTCTTAATAAGCTCTCATTCGATTCTATATCGGGATAAAACATAGAAGTGGGACGTTTTGTCACATATTCGGATATAAAAAGATCTAAACTAAACATCACTAACCCTCACAAAAATAGATTCAGACGGTCTGAGAATTCAGTCGTACCCATGATAATATTTTAACTCAAAATCAATATAAAATGAACGCAAAATCCGTGATTTTCACTGATTTTGCGTTCATTGTCAAACAATACTCTTAATTACTTCTTTGAGTCAATATAATACGATTCCGCATTGGCTGCGCCACGTTGGGTCTGGAAATAACTGTACGCTGCATTCAGCGAATTACGGCCTTTTCCGATGCCTCCTCGGGCATTTTTAAAGTATTTTTCGACCAATGCTTTATTTTCAACTTCCTGTTTTTGAATTTCTACGCTCTTATCTGTTATTTCCCTGATGAGCTCCTGAAGCTTTCTGATCCTTGAAGCATTTCCCGGAATATCACTCTTTAATGTATCAGCAACTCTGGTATAAAGAGATTCAAAACCGTCATCAAGAGCATTCAATTCATCTATCAGTTTGGCTTTTTCTTCTATATAGGAGTCAAACTTATCAAAATCCGGAGTGGCTTCATCCGAGGAAAGTACATCCTTCTGTTTCAGATCAAATTCTTCAATCTTATCGAGTACTCTGATCTTCTTGACGAGTGATTCCTCTAAAAGTTGCAGATAATCTTCCATACTATCTCCTATCAGGTTCTCCAGGTTATTCCGTTCTTCTTCATAACTTCCTTCCAGGTATCCCTGACTGAATGAAGGTGTCCGTTTACTTCCTGGATGATCTCAGGATCTTTCTTAAGGTTAGCCTCTATCAAACGCTGTGACAGATATGAATATATATTTTCAAAATCCTGAGCTACAGCATATTTCATGTCAAGAGTCTGTCTCAGATAATCAATGATATGTTCAGCCTTTAATATGTTGGTATGAGCCTTCTGGATATCATTTTCCTCAATCGCACCAAGTGAAATATTGAGGAATTTGATAGCTCCCTCATAGAGCATAAGAGTAAGCTCTGCAGGGGACGCGGTCATAACTTTATTATTGGCATATTGTTGATACGCGTTGGGTAAAGGCATTCCTTTATCTCCTTAGAGTATTTATCAAGCACCTGTTCCGAGAAGTCCGGCTAAAGCACTGCTCTTTTTCTGAAGATTTGCAAGAGCTGCTTCCATTGATGAGAACTGCTTGTAAAGCTTGTCTTCGTAATCGTTGGCCTTCTCCTCGAGGTTCTTAATGGTGGTCTTATAATCGTTGTAATCAGATTTCATCTTCTTGTCATCATAGAAGTTTCCATAACTTCTGTATCCGTCCACGGACTTGGATACACCATCAAGTTTGGAATAAAGATTCTGTGATAACGTGCTAAAGAACTCTGTTACCAACTCAGGATCCGAAGCGATCATCTCGGATAATTTATCCGTTTTATCCCTGACTGTTGAATCATCCTTATCTCCATCAATGTGGAGAGCATGTTTCTCGTTATCGGGAGTAGTGAAATAGCTTCCTGTTCCTATTCCGAAGTCTGACAGATAATAGGTCTTCCCACCGATTTCTACTCCGGCCGAAGTAGCTGAAGTAAAAAGACTGCGAAGAGTAGAAAGGTTATTATCACTTCTTAACAGACCGGATTTAATCTTGTTCTCATACTCCTCAACTTCCTTTTCAGACATTGCTTCCTTCTCATCCTCGGTAAGCATGGAGTATTTTCTGACTGAATCGGCATTGTAATACTTGTCAATATCGTTGATAGCCTTGTTGTACTGACTGATCATATCCTTGATCATGTCATAAATACCGCTGGTATCGGTCGTAGTGGTAAGAGTAACCTCTTTATCACCGGTCTCGTCAAGAGCGGTAATGGTAAGGCCGTTTATCTTGAAAGTATTGGTATCGCCGGTAAACTTGGCATCATTCAGATAGATAACAGCATCGGAACCGTCGACCTTGGACGCATACTGAGTCTGGTCAAATCCTTCCGCTTTCTTCTGATCTTTGGTAGCGACCTGAAGGCCGAGTGCTGCAAGTGCACCGCTTCCGCCATCGGAAAGAGTGAAGTCCTGAGATGATCCCGTAGACTTGGAGCTTACGAAGAATCTCTGAGTATCTTCATCAAACGATGCATTAAGTCCCGCCTTTTTAAGATGGGATAAAACATCCGAAATAGTCGTCTCACCGGTTACAGCCAGGGATTCCTGAGCTTTTCCGCCGATTGTAAGGTTAATGGTATCGCTGCCGCCTTTAAATCCCAACTCGGAAAGAGTTGTGGTAGCATTAAAAGCCTTTTCCTTGCTGTCACCGTTAAGATCTTTTCCGGTTAAGTATGCGCTCTTTGCAAGCTTTTCAACACGAAGCTTCTGTGTAGCATTAACGGCTGAGTCACCGGTAATGACACTGGCTACGGATGAATTGGAAACAGCGGTGGTCATCTTACTGTATGAAGAAGAAAATCTCATAACAGAAAGATGTGACTGGAACAGTCCCTTTATATTGGTATTGATGCCGGTCCAGATATTCTGCTTCCATTCAAGCTTCTTCTGGTCATTCTTGGCATCGGTTACCTTCTGCTTCTTTGTGCTTACGAGGGCTTCTATGACGGAATCAGTGTCCATGCCGGATATAAGCCCGCTCATTCTTAACTTGTCAGACATAGCTCGCCCTCCTTTATCTTTGTTCGTTTACAAAGAGTCCGGCCATCTCCCAAACCTTAGCGATCATATCAAGGGTCTTCTCGGGAGGAAGCTCTTTAATGACTTCTTTGGTCTTTTTATCAACTATTTTAATGGTTACTCTGTTTGTCTCTTCATGGAAACCGAAAACAGCCTCAGAAGTCTCCATCTGGGCTCCGTTGATCTTCTCAACAGCTTTCTTAAGTTGATCCATGGATGCCTGGGGATTATCCTGACGCGCTTCGGGATTGCCTGAATTATCGGCATTTCCTTTCTGAGAAGCATTATCGACTACGGCGATATCCTCAAGAACGGGGGCTGCCGGGTCGACACTTGAACGCAATTCAGCAGAATCGGCAGACGTATTAGCCGGCTTCGATACCGGAGCATAAGTCTGCTGCTGAATACTCATAACACTGTTAATAGGTTCGATTGACATTCAGATCACCTCCATGTGATATATCGGATGCTTTCCTTACCATCCTTAGGGTTAACGGTTTCTAATACCTTTTTCATCTATAAAAGGGTACAAAAATAGCTGAATATACTTTTCT
>JAEEGL011123416.1_pt1 | contig 15094 bp, 13 predicted proteins | sample 9134231 | NCBI WGS metagenome assembly JAEEGL01 (sample SAMN16246548, study PRJNA631951) | gut metagenome | biome: gut microbiome; feature: rumen; material: fiber-attached | host: Bos | place: Iran: Karaj | collected 2018-10 | reverse complement strand
TTCTATCCATTTTGGTTCTCTCTGACCACGCAGAACATCAAGAAGACAATCCTCCTCGATATACTACACCGCATGAAATCTACTTTTTTAATTGAAAAAAGGAAATTTTTTCTATTAAAGAAATGTGAAAAAAAATTTATGTTTACGAATCAACACATTTATTCACACCGTTTCAACAAATAATTTACGTTTTGAAATTCAGTCAACACGGTGTAAAATTTTGCTTACAAAATAAACTGTATCATAATTGTATTATATAACCAACCTTGCTGTCAGCAGAATGCGGTTGGCTACGGTTAATTCGAAACGTCGAACCAGAAACTACTTATATTTGGTGTTGGGAAGCGTTAACGCGAGGGATTATTATGGAAGATGAAACCATCATCAACAACGACAACGTCATCAGGTTCAACCCGATGGTCATCCATCCGTACTTGATAGTCCTGTACCCGCAAAGCGATTTCACTCAGATTCCGCTCGAAAAAGGAACCATAATTCTCGGACGCGGCCAAGGGGCCGACATCCGTTTCGACGACGAGCTGGTGAGCCGCAGGCATTGCGCCCTTTCCTTTGACGGACAGAACGTTACGGTCGAAGACCTTGGCAGCACAAACGGCACGTTCGTCGACGGGAATTTTGTCCATAAACAAATTCTCGATTCCGACAACAGGCTCCAAATCGGCAAGATGGTCTTAAAGGTCGCCTACAAGGACCCGAGCGAAGAGGCGTTTAGCCGCGAGCTTTACGAAGCCGCCACGATGGACTCGCTAACTGGCATTTTAAACCGAAAAGCGTTCATGGACCGCTCCGCGGGCGAGCTCGTATTCGCGCGCCGTAACGATTCTTTTATCCACATCGTAATGATCGACGTCGATGACTTTAAGCGAGTCAATGACTCTTGGGGGCACCAATGCGGTGACCTTGTTTTAAAAGAAGTCGCCCGACAGTTGAACGACGAAAAGCGAGATTCCGACTTGCTTTGCCGCTATGGCGGCGAGGAATTTTTGTTGCTCATGAGCGGAATTTCACCCGAAGACGCAAAGAAACGCGCCGAAAAGTTGCGTTCGACGATTGAACGCCACATTTTCTCGTGGATGGATACGATTATCCCGGTGACGATTTCCCTTGGGCTTGCATCGCAGGAAGGTAGCAACGTGACGCAAATAAACGAGCTTATTGCCGAAAGCGACCGTTTGCTGTATGTCGCCAAGAACTGCGGCAAGAATCAGGTAGCAACAGACTAAAAACTGGCGAAAGAACGCCACTCCATAGGGACGAAGCATCCAGTCCATTCTTGGTGCAAACCGTGAGTAGAGTCACGCTTTAACCTACCGAAATGGTAAAAATTTACTAACTTTGGCGTCAATGAGTGAATTTTACTCCGAACGCCTTAATTCCTTTGGCACAGCAAGCATCCCGAAGCTTGTCTTGCAGTTTTCCGTTCCCGCCATCATCAGCATGTGCGTGAACGCGCTCTACAACATTGTAGACCGTTTCTTTGTGGGTCAGGGCGTCGGAAGCTTGGGCATTGCAGGCATTACGCTCTGTTTCCCGATTTGCCTTTTCATCATGGCGCTTTCGATGATGGTAGGCGTGGGCGGCAACACGCTCTTTGCCATTCGCCTTGGGCAAAAGAAGTACATCCAAGCGAGCATCATTTTAAACAACTCGTTCTCGCTCCTGATTATCATGGCGATTCTCGCTTTTACTTTTGGCGAGGTTTTCATGACACCGCTTTTGAAGTTGTTCGGAGCAAGCGAGCAAACGCTTCCCGTGGCCGAAAGCTATATGCGCATTTTGCTGTGCGGCGCCGTATTCCAGACAATCGCGCCCGGCATGAACCACTTTATCCGCTCGATGGGGCACCCCAAAACCGCCATGTTCCGCGAAATCGCAGGCGCCGTGACCAACATTATTTTGGACTGGCTGTTCATCATGAAGTTCCACTGGGGAATCGAAGGCGCCGCCTGGGCTACCATTTGTTCGCAGTTGGTCGCCAGTAGCTTGATTACACAGTTCTTCGTGAAAAAGTCTGCACCGATCAAGATCCGCTGGCGTCACATGAAACTGCATGCCGCTTATGTGCGCAAGATTTACATTTTGGGTTTGCCGCCTTCAGTAATGCAGATTTGCAACAGCCTCATGAATGCAATTTTAGCCTGGAGCCTCACGACTTACGGCAACATCAGTATCAAGCCAAGCGGGGTTCTTTCAGGTGGCGACTTGGCGATTTCGGCATTCGGCATTATCAACAGCGTGGTTTCGATTATTGTGCTCCCGCTCATGGGATTTGTCCACGGAACGCAACCGATTATCGGCTACAATTACGGCGCAAGGCTGAATGGCCGCGTTAAGGAAACGCTCAAATTCTCGTTTATTTATGCGGGCGCGTTCATGTTCATTTGCTGGGCCGCCGTGATGTGGAAAGCAGAAGCATTTGTGGCCCCGTTCGCCCCGAACGATCTCGAATTGCAACAGGTCTCCGCTTGGGCCATGCGAATCTTTACCGCCGCATTTTTCATGATTCCCTTCGGCATGGTTTCGGGAAACTTTTTCCAGGGAACCGGAAAGGCGCTCAGAGCCATGTTCTTGAACGCCTGCCGCCAAGTGATTCTATTGATTCCGTTCCTGCTCATTCTGCCGCACTACTTTGAATTGAAAGGCGTGTTCTTGGCACAGCCCATTGCCGATACCGGCGCCGCCATCATCGGCATGGCGATGATGATGCACGAACTCAAGAAGTTGAAATAAACTGTTTTTGCAAGGTTGTGCGAATTGCAGCAAGTTTTCGTGCGGTTGCGCGAATTGTCGCTCGGCTTTTGAGCGGTTTTGCTCGATTTTATGAGTTGTTGCGAGTTTTTGCTCGATTTTTACGTAAGAAATTGAGGAAAAATCGTTTTCTTACGTAAATTTTCACACAAACTAACCAAATTTTCTAAAAAATCAAGTTTTCCCATCTGGTTTTTGGACGTTTTCCAGACCAAAAGCGGATTATCCGGGAAAAAACGAACGTCACCGCCATCAAAACTTGCATTTTTTCTGGATTTTTTACAGACAACGTCAAAATTTTACGTAAAAAAAACAGCATTTTTTGAACTTTTTCACGTAAAATTCGCCATTTTTTGAAAATCAGGATTTTTTCTCTAAAATGTTCAACGCTTTTTCGATGATGTCCGGCGACAGTTTGAAGATGTCGCTGAGGGTTTGAACGCGATCGGCAGGCGCTATTTTGGTCATTTGGGAGCCGGTCGCATTGCGAACAACGAGATTGCCTTTCTGATAGTAATACTGCACGCCCTTTTCGCGGTCGAGGCGGTTCAAGACCGGGTAGGTCATCATTTCGCGGTAAAAACTTTCGTTCCAGTGGTGCTTAAATTCTTCGACGGAGACGCCTTCGACGGGGTATTCGAAACGGAGCTTCATCGGGGCGCCCGCGCCACCGGTCCAGAGTTCCATGGATTCCATAGTCGGGCGCACGAGACGCACGCAGTTCGGTGAAAGCGGGAAGAAGGCTTCGCCGGTGCCGAAAGGCTGCGGGAGCGGCATCGGAAGCGGGTCGAAAATCAGGTAACCGGGATCCAACAGGTATGAGGTATGGGCTATGAGGTCGCTTCCTTCGGTCGCTTTGGGGTATAGCGCACTAGACGAGAGCGCGTCGAGGTCGGGCAGGATGAGGGCGCAGTGGATGTTGCGCTCTTTGCGCTTGTGGCCCATGACCAATCGCGGTTTAAAGCCCATGTCGGTGAGCGCCTGGTAGAGGTGCCACGTCATGCTAAAGCAGGTGCCCCCACCCATCCAAGAATCAATATCGTTCTGGTCACTATCGTCGAGTTTGCGGGCGCCGGTCGCACTCCCCGTCTGCTCCAGACGGATAATTTTCGTCAAATTCTCGTAGGTGATATTCGAGATTTGGTTGCAGAGGTCTACGACCTTTTTGAAATTTTCTGGGGACATACAGGTATGGGCTATGAGGTGTGAGGAATGAGGTCGCGCCATGGCGCTCTGAGGGTTTTATTCAATCTCCGATGGAGAAAAGCCGAGCATGCCGCAGATTTCGGGACCGATAACGCCATTTTGGATGGCAATGGAGAGCAACCGCTGTTCGAGTTCTTGCGGCGGGAAACGGAGGCCAACAGCGTCGGAGATTGCGGCATTTTCAGTTGCTTTATCGAAAGTCGCGCAATCCCCAATCGCAGTTTTAGCCTCTTTCACGAGGAGTTCGGCAAGCGCGGCATGAAGCGCAAGCGAAGTATCGATGTACTTGAGATGCGTCGGCTCTTCGAGAATAAAATTCAAAGGTCCCTTAGCATTGAGCACTTTTTCGGCAGGGATTGCTTCACCATATTCATCTTCAACGCCCATATTCGCAAGGATTGCAGAAGTCGAGAGAAGCGCCGCCGTCAATTCCGGAGCGGCTAGAGCATTTTTTACACCCGTCGCGGTCACCACAAAATCGGCATTTTCAATCAAGGCAGAGACCGCCGGATAGTCATGGCAATCGACGACATTGACGCCATTTTGCTCCAGAACCGCCGAAAAATCACCCGCAGGCATCGAATTTGCAGCACTGCGCCCTGCGGCAGAACCAGCCGAAGACTGTGCGGAACCAGTCGCATTTTCGAGATTCGCGAAACGTTTCAAGTCCGTCACAACAGAAACAGCACAACCGCGACGCACCCCCTGGAGCGCAATTCCAGAACCGACCTTGCCACTGCCAAAAACAACCAACTTTTTGCCTTCGAAACCGGCGCCGGACGCATTTTCGCCTGCATCGGGCGCATTTTTACCAAAACCGAGCTTTTCGAGCGCCCTGAAATAGCCGTCCCCCGTGCCCAAAGACGTTTCAATCCTTTTCACAATCCCGCTATCGGCGACATAAACCGGCTTTTGGGCGCTTTTGTAGTACTGAACGCCCGAACGCGTGAGTTCCACGAAGCCAATTTTCGGATGGAGCTCCGCAAAAGGCCCCGCACAGTCGAGCACCAAGTCCACAAATTCGCCACGAGACTCCGCTTCGAGCATTTCTGCCGGAGTCACGACGGGAATGCCCCAATCCTTCAAAAAATCGACAACTTCGGGGTCGTTCATCCCCGAGAATCCGACCAAGATTGAAGCCCCGCCCGCCAAAAGAGCACGATACTGCGTCATCGTATTGCGGTAAATCGGGGTCGCCACAAGCACACGGAGGCCATCGAACGGGCGCGTGCACGTCCACTCGCTTTCGAGCGCGGCCAATGCCGGATACTCATTTTTTTCGTAAACTTCGTCTAGAACGGAAGAAAGAATCGACTGCAAATCCATGGAGGGAAATATAGGTAATTAGACAACAATTACTCCGCCCTTCGGGCTAGTTACTAGAATTTAGTTACTAGTTAATAGTTACTAGAAGAATCTAAAAGAAAAATCTAGTAACTTGAAACTTAGAACTGCGACGAAGTCGCCTCAGTAACTAGTAACTCAGGACTCGGAACTAGCTTCTTGATGTTACATTGTGCAAGTTACAACATAATACAACAAAAAGAAAATTTACAATGCCCATTATAAATGGATAATGATAGATTAGAGTTACATAATATATCTAAATAAGGTGTGGATATGAACTATACAAAAATTTCACTCGCGCTGGCACTTGGCAGCACAATGGGTTGGGCCCAAACCGCCGAAATTGGCACATGGGCTGGTTTCCGCAAGGCCGCCACGTCATTCACGTTCGATGACAACGCTCCGAACCATGTGACTCACGCCGCGCCGGCTTTTGACGAATACGGCTACAAGGCAACATTCAACCTGGTGGTGAACTGGAACCCCGACTGGAGCGGCTTCCAGAAGATGGCCGACAATGGCCATGAAATTGCAAGCCACAGCAATACCCACGGTCAGAACATGAGTGGCGAAGAAGCTTCTTCCAAGAAGAGCATCGAAGGCAAAATCAAGCAGAAATACGGAACCATCACGGTTGCCTACCCGAACTGCAACGTTCCTGGCATGGACGCCTTGAAAGCAAACTACATCGCAGGTCGTATTTGTGGCAACGGTCAAGAAGTCATGGGCAAGGACGGCCCGAGCGATTGGTTCAGAGTACCGGCTCACATGACCGGAACTACCGGCAGTTTCAACAACACGAACGCATTCACCGGCGCCATGCAGCAAGCCATCCAGAAGGGCGGCTGGGTCATGTTCCTCACGCATGGATTTTCAAACGCAGGTAACAACGGCAACGCCAACTATTCTCCAACGGACCTCAATGCAATCAAGGGCGCACTCAAATGGGCTAACCAGAACGATAAGGAAATCTGGGTAACCACGTTCCGCAGCGCAACCATGTACATCAAGGAACGCAAGGCATCCAAGATTGAAGCACAGGACGGCGGTGCAGAAGGAACGATGACATTCGAACTCAAGCACAACATTGCCGACAACATTTCCAAGTACGACTATCCGCTTTCTATCCGCGTGAAGAGCGATTGGAAGAAGGTCGAAGTCACGCAGGACGGTGCTGCCCTCGAATCCAAGATTGATGGTGGCTACATCTACTTCGATGCAGTTCCAAACGCAGGCAAGATTGTCGTGAAGAACGCAGACGCTCCGGCTCCGGAATCTAGCTCCAGTGCAGAACCGGAAAGCTCCAGCTCTAGCGAAGCTGTAGAATCTTCTTCGAGCGTAACCGCTTTGCCGATTCAAGCATTTGACGACCGCCATACCTCAGCATACGTGGATGCAAGCGGCTACATCACCGTTCAGAACGCCCAGGGCTTGAACATCACCGTGTTCAACAGCCTCGGTAACGTTGTCCGCTCCACCAAGGGCATCGGTTGCGAACAGAAGGTATTCTCTGGCGCCAAGGGCATGTATGTCGTGAAAATCGGCAGCAAGGCTTGGACCTTGAATATCAAGTAATTCAAAAAAATTGTGGTTTAGGGAAAGCCCGCTCCAATCGGAGCGGGCTTCTTGTTATGGTGATAAGGTTAAATGAACAGCCCCCGCTCTCACGAGCGGGAGCCTACTTTATTTCAGGAGATACGAGATCCATCAATACTCAATGTCATCGATACTTATCGTTGTTGTACAACTTTCGATAACTCGAGCTCCATATTTTTTCCAATAAGGGTCTTTGTAAGTCGGAATGCCTTCGGTAGTAGCTAATGGAATGTTACAAGAAAGTTTAAGATAAGTGTTTCCCAAAATATATTCGGTCCTATTTTCCATACCAACACTGCCATTTTCAAGAGCACAATCTTGTTTAAACTGTTCCCCAGTAGCAGAATCAGGAAGAACCAAATGTTTTTCAAGAACGATACCAGAAGTGGAGTCTGAATTATTCAAGTACAATTCGTAACGAAAATCCCAAGCTCCGCCATTTTGTATAATGTCTTCAGGTTGCCTCAAGCAAACTACGCCTCGGGCTTTTTCAGGATACCCTGCAATTCCATAATAAGAACCTATCGGTCCATGGACCAATCCTTCCTTATCCTTCATAACAATATCAATTTCATTATTCGTCTGAAAATTCAGCCGGTATTCTTTCAAAGCCGTACTTCTATTTTGATCAGGCGGCATATTCATGATATTTTCATATACAGAATCCCCGCCCATGAAACGAACGGAATCCGCATCAAGAATTGATTTAACGACATTGTCAAAAGATTCACCCGCTTTAACCGTATCCTTTTCATACGAACCAGATTCGCCCGGCAAAAAGCGAATGGTCACAGCAACGCCTTTGCGGACGCTTTTAAGCAAAGCCAACGTCTCTTTCGGAATGAAATCCAGTTCGCTGATAGAACTCGAGGATTCCGGAACAACCGACGAACTAGACCCCTGCGCCACGGTATTTTGCTGTTCATCAGCACCGACAACCTTATTGTCGGAACACGCGCTTAACGCACCCGCGACACTCAACGTAGCAAACGTAAGCGGAATGATTTTTTTCATGTTCATAGGAATCCTCCTTTGATTTTTTTTGAAATTCATAATTGTTCCTCCCTACACTTTATCCGTCAGCGGGAAAAGCTGTAAATTTAAACGATAAACTTGATTGATATCTTTGCATTCGCTGGCTATTGTAACGGCCTGTCTGCGGCAACTATTGACCGCATCCGAAACACGTTTGAGAGCATCCGCATTGACACCAATGGTCACACCAGAAATATTACGCTCTGCCGGATCAATTATATCGATTGCCTCACGAGCAAGATCTATCATCTGGCGGTTCATGGAACGGAGAGCAAGGGCAAGCGAGTCACTGGAACCCGTGATGCTATTGTCCGTCTGTTCGTATTCATATTCGCCCTTCGTCCTGAGGAAATTCAATCGCACCAGCAATTTCAACGCATCACGAATTTCTTGCGCTGCAAAATTGTGCTTGATTTTCTTAGCGAGATCGCTAGGAAGCGCGCCCGGCATCAACGGGGCAAGTTCACGAACGATAGAATTCACAGCAGATTCGTAATAATCGAACGCATCGGCATTCAAGACACGCGCATGCTGTTCTTTGGCAATTTCTTCCATTTTACGGAATGCCTCTTTTTTCTTATCGTCATCCTTCGCGTTCGTAAAATCAACCATGTGTTTGAAATACTCACGTTCATATTCGCTAAGTTCCATAGCCTTAGCTACCTGCGGCACGCCCACGCGGCTCAAGGCACTTTTGCCGTCGCACACAAGCTTGAGGTACGAGGGAGACGAGAAACCGGCCTGTTTGGAAAATTCTCTCCAAGAGAACGCCGATGTCCTTTTACGCCATTCGAAATAATCAAGCATATACTTTCGGTAATCTTGATATTCGGTGATTGGATTCATTTACAACCTCCTTTACAATGGCAAATATATAATCATTCATTTAAAAAGCAAATAGTAAAATGATACAAAAAGCTATTTTTTAAAGTTTTTTGAAGGATTTTTCAGTAACAAATAAAGAAATTTTTCTATATGAATCATTTAAACACCATATGTAACAACGAGGAAAAATTTCCATACAAAAAAACTCCCGCTCTTAAGAGCGGGAGCCTACTTTCATTCCAGGAAATATGAGATACTAATTTTTAAAGATCGATCCAATCAAAATATGAATCAAGTTTTTCCGTGGTGGACACGCAACCTTCAGCAATACCCGTTGCGAACTTTTTCCAATTAGGATCCTTGTAAGTCGGATCACTATCTACCTTTTGGGGCGCAACCGTACAATATATTTCAGGAATATAAAAATCAGCAGAGTCCAACGTTCCATTTTCAAGGGCACAATCTTGCTTGAACAGTTCCAACAAAGTAGTATCGTCCGAACGCAAGTATTTATTAACTTCAGTGAAGTTGTTTTCGTTCCCCCAAGATACACTATAGATGCTCCTTATATCTTTCTCTCCATTGCAATATATACTATAGGACAATGGAGCTATATCTCCATGCAAGGCAATTTCTCCATACGTCAAGCCATTTTCGTCCTTCATTATCGCATAGGTTGAAGAATTAAAAGGATGTTCAAAAGCAGGCATAGCAATGGTATCGTACTTAATATCAAATTCAGCAACTCTTAACGTTACATCGTAATCAAGTATTGATTGAACCGTCCTGTCATAAGATTCACGGGCCGTCACAGAATCGACTTCAACAATAGAGCTTCCCATCATATGAAAGACAGTTGCCGCAGTGCCTTGCGACACGCTTCTGAGAGCGGTCCTAGCATACCCTTGAATACTCTGTCCGGGCAAAGTGTTCGATGACCCCGGCGTTACAGACGAGCTAGAGCCTTCTGCCACCGAATTGTCCTGCGAGTCGGCTCCGACAACGGCAGAATCGGAACAAGCGCTCAACGCCCCCGCGACACTCAACGCAGCAAACGTAAGCGGTACGATTTTTTTGAAGTTCATAGGAATTCTCCTTTGATATTTTTTGAAATTCATAATTTTCCTCCTTACACTTTTTCCGTCAACGGAAACAACTGTAAATTCAAACGATAAACCTGATTAATTTTATTGCACTGGCTTGCGACAGCAATAACTTGTTTGTAACAAGAATTAACGATATCCGAAATACGTTTTAATGCAGATTCATCAACGCCAACGGTCACACCCGAAATATTACGTTCGGCAGGATCGATTTTATCAATGGCTTCGCGAGCAAGGTCGATCATCTGGCGGTTCATGGAACGAAGCGCAAGCGCAAGATATTCGCTAGACCCCGTAATGACTTTATCCGTCTGCACGTAAACGTTTTCGCCTTTATCCTTGAGAAATTTCAGCTTTACCAAAAGCTTGAGCGAATTGCGAACATCCTGAGCCGTGTAGTTGTGTTTAATCTTTTTAGCAAGCCCACCTGGAAGCGAGCCCGGCATGATTGGCGCCAATTCACGAACGATGGAATTTACGGCCGATTCATAATAGTCGAAAGCATCGGCATTCAAGACGCGAGCATGATGCTCATTCGCAAGAGCCTCCAATTTACGAAATGCGTCTTTTTTCTTGTCATCGTCCTTTGCGTTTGTGAAATCGACCATGCGTTTGAAATACTCACATTCAAACTCACTCAACTCCATGGCGGCAGCCACTTGCAGCACGCCTACACGGCTCAGGGAACTTTTACCGTCGCATACGAGTTTCAAGTACGACGGCGAAGAAAATCCAGCCTGCTTAGAGAACTCGCGCCAAGAAAAAACGGATGTTCTTTTGCGCCATTCGAAGTAATCAAGCATGTACGCTCGGTAATCTTGATATTCGGTTATTGGTTTCATTTATGACCTCCTTTACGAAGACAAATATACGTCTTTTATTTTGATAAACAATAGAAAAATGATACAAACATTGCGATTTTTTACCAATTTCAACAATTTGCAAAATTTTCAAAAATTTCAAAATACAGATGAATCACCCTATTTTTATATGAATCACGATAGAACACGAGACGAGATGCCGACCCCGGCACACTTCAGCAAGCTCACCAACCATCGCGGCGACTGCGCCTTGCTCCAGGATGACTACTTTCAAATTTCTACTTTTGCATGTATGAAACCGTGGAAATTGTTGGATTCGGAATTTTTGGTAAACGCGCCATGGCTGAAAGTCGCCAAGGAAAAATGCGAATTGCCGAACGGAAAGGTCATCGACGACTTTTATACGTTATGGCAACCGGACTGGGTGCTGATTCTCGCCCGCACAAAAGAAGGCAAGTGGGTCATGACGGAACAGTACCGCCACGGGACGGGAAAGATTGCGCTTGAATTTCCGGCGGGGATTATCGACAAAGGCGAAACGCCGGAAGAAGCCGCGATTAGAGAATTGCAAGAAGAATGCGGGTATTGTTTAGACGAAAGACTAGAGACGAGAGACGAGAGATGTGAAACGGGTTCATCATCGTCATGCAGAGGCACAGCCGATGCATCCAGTAAAGTCTTGATAAAGAAAATGACTGAATCCTTCGTGGCTTCGCCACTCAGGATGACGTCTAAAAGCGATGCCGACGCTTCGGCTGGCTCGCTCCGACCTTGCTCAGCACAGGCAGCGACCTTAGCCAAGAATGACAATAACGGAGTGATGTATGTCGGGAATTTTCCGGTGAATCCGGATAGGCATCGCGGGAAGTTCCATGTGGTGTTTATCGATGGCGTAGAACGCTTGGGTAAAACGCATTTTGACGATACCGAAGACATCGAGACGTTCTTGTACACAGACGAAGAATTTCAGGCAAAGATTGCAGACGGCACGTTCGATCATCCGCTTCAAATTGCAGGCTATTACAAATGGGCGTTAACGCAAAGGTAATGCCGACAGCAACACAATATCCGTTAAAGATGCGGGCGATTCGCCTCCCGATTTTGATTCTCGGGTTGAACGGCGTTCCCGGTTTTGCGCTATTCCGGCATTTCAACAAGCTTTACGGCGCAACCACAGCAATTCCAAGCACGGTGGCAAGCCCAGCCGCGCAAGCGCAAGATGTGCCCGGCGTTATCGGCATACGCCCGATCAAGCATCCTTGCGTTTTTGGCGACAACGTTTTTGGAATTGATGCCGAAGAAACCGAACGCTTGGGCGAACTTTTTGAACGCTTTCGCTTTGGCACAGTCATTGACGCGAGCGGGAACTGCGCGCTCAAGGCTTGCGAATGCGACCCTGCCCGAAGCAGGCTTTTAAACGTAAGTCAAGGCGTCGATGCAGCCACATTCGCGGCCCGCTACAACGCCACGCTCATCCGCATTTCTGCCGACATGGTCTTTAGCGGCAACGAAAAGACAAAGCCGAACCGCCCTTACGTCGAGACCGACCCGAAAGACCCGATCCACAATTACGGCAAGCACCAGGCAGAAGCCGAAGATGCCATCAACGCCATCAAGCCAGACGCCGTGATTTTGCGCGTGCCGCTCCCGATGGACTACGCACCCGGCGGATGCGCCGGCGCAATCGACTGGATTACATACCGTTTCCGCCCCGGTCGCCCAGCGACCTTGTTCACAGACGAATATCGAAACCCGCTCTCGGGCCCGGACCTTTGCCGCACCGTGCAATACATCTTGGAACATGAATTCCCCGCAGGCATTTACAACTGCGGCGGCCCACGTAGCGTTTCGCTGTACAACGTAGGGCAAATCGTTAACGCGGTCGGCGGCTACCCCGCCGAACTATTGCATGGAGTGCCGCGTATCGAAGGCGGTCCGATGCCTCCGCGCGTCGGAGACTTGACGATTAATTCTGAAAAGCTTTACAAGCTGTTGCCGCCGGGCTTTATCAAGCCATGGCCGGCATTCGATTGGCTTGTGCCCGACAGTTTCGATTGGCACAAAACCTTCGGGCGCAACATTACAGACAAGCACAAAATGGGAAGCGACGAAGCGATTACAAATTTGCTCGTCAATGGTATCGATACAAAACCTGATTTTTAACCGCGTGTCAGTCTAAAGAAAAGACCGATGACGTGATGGCTAACATCTTCGCCTTCATTTTCAAATGGATTCACCAATTTGGTAAAAGAAAAACCGACACCGATTGACCAAGTATCGCTCACCCACCAATCCTTGCCAAGTTCATAGCGGGTGAAAACACCGCCTACCGTACAATAGTCCGTAGCATAAACATCATCTCTCGCCATAGAAACATCTAGGCCACCCGCAATTCCTACAAAAAGTCCATTCAACGGCGAAGCCGGATCACGGAACGGATAAACGGTAAAGCCCAATCCAAGTGAGCCATAAAATCCATAAGAATCAATGGTTTCATCCATGACTCCCAAAAGTTGCGAGTCCTCTTTTTCTAAAACGTTATCTACAATATATCGATCTACAGAATAGTTTTGCTTACGGATTTTTCCCTCTCCTTTGAACAAACCTCCGCCAAAGGAGAAATACACAGCAACTAAATTTCCAAACGATTTTCCAAATCGAAGGTCGATAGAAGGGAATCCCCAAGCACTAAAATCGTCCTGTTCGTTATTCAGTCCATAATGTTCTATTCTTCCATATCGGCCATCCAGTCTTAAAGATTCCCCTCCAGAAGGAAAACCAAAATCGGAAGATTTCAATTCGGAACTCAAGTAAGACAGTCCCCAATTCACGCTAAAAAAAGAGCCACGATGTTCACGCGGAGAAAAAACGTGAGCAGAAGGAGACTGAGCAAACGTCAAACCCATGGCGCACAAAACAAGAATCGCAAATACTTTTTTCATAAATTCATCCTTATCCAAATACTAGCCACGCGTTAAACGGAACGAAAGCGACAGAACATTGTCAGTACGGTGAGAGTCAACGGTAGCCCATACAAGGCCGAAATGAGCAAAGCCAAGCCCAAAGCCGATAGAGAGGCGATCGTTCAGCCACCATTCCTTACCCATTTCCAATTCAAAACCAATACCGCCATTTCCATTTTCTCTATGGCCCGCATTAACAAAAAGTGTGTATCCGACAGAGCCACCGACAAACGCACCATGGAGCGAAGAATTCTTGTCACGGAACGGGTAGAATGTAGCACCAAAGCCCAGATATGTCCTAATGTTGTATCCATCACCAGAAGTGGGATCTTCATCATCATGTCTATCCGGATTAGGAGACTCTAAGCACAGTCCTTCAGCCATACAAACAGATTGATAATGTTCCTCGTAATAATCGACCGTTCCAATATAAAAGGCAAAGTTAAAGACCGTATGGAGCGCAACCAAATTACCGAAAGCGTAACCGAACTTAAATTCACCCAACATAAAGGTGGTGCCGTAATACTCATAAAAATGAATATCACGTTCTATCTTGTTACCGTATTTGTCAAGATCTTCCATGCTATTATCGAACCAATTCAGAGCAAAGCCAAAAGAAGAGCTATTGTAAAAGCCTCGATGTTCACGCGGAGCAGATTCAGCGATTGTAGCAGACTGAGCAAAAGTGAAGCTAATAGCACACAAAACAAGAATTGCAAATACTTTTTTCATAAATTCATCCTCATCCAGATACTAGCCATGCGTTAAACGGAACGAAAGCGATAAGACATTATCGGAACTATGCGAATCAACCGTTTGCCAAATAATACCGGTATGAGCAAAGCCAAAACCAAAACCAATCGACACACGGTCGCTAACCCACCATTCCTTACCAAGTTCCAACTGAAAACTGATGCCACCATTTCCTGTTGCCTCTTCTACACACGAATTAATCATCGTAGCGAAAAGCGTATATCCGACAGACCCGCCAACAAAAAGGCCGTTCAAAGGTGAAGTTTTATTTTGTATAGGATAAAATGTTGTCCCCAACCCGAAGAAAGTCCTAAGGCCATATGCGTCCCTCGATTTTTCATCTATATAGCGGGACTCGTTAAAGGTTTCTGGGCATTTCGCACCCAAGCCACACGGACTTTGGTACATCTCATATTTATAGTCCAGTGAACCAGAGAAAAAGCCAATATTGAATACGAAATGAATTGCAGCCAAGTTCCCGATACCGACACCAAACTTAAATTCCGACATCGGGAAGGTTTTTCCGTCGAACTCGTAATAGTCCACGACTCTCCGCTTTCCATCAACATAGCCGCCTCCATTTTCAAAATAACCGCGGCTTAAATCTTCACGACTATTCTTGTACCAATTATGAGCAAAAGCGAACGACATATTGCTATAAAAGCCACGGTGTTCG
>JAEEGL010025779.1_pt1 | contig 15094 bp, 13 predicted proteins | sample 9134231 | NCBI WGS metagenome assembly JAEEGL01 (sample SAMN16246548, study PRJNA631951) | gut metagenome | biome: gut microbiome; feature: rumen; material: fiber-attached | host: Bos | place: Iran: Karaj | collected 2018-10 | reverse complement strand
GGCGGAAAAAGTCTTGCCCGCCTTCAGGCCGTCATAAATCGTATCAGTCTGGTTGCCGTTCGTCACGATCAGGTTGTTCTCATAGGAACGGATTGCGGCATAAATGATCAAGGAGGGATCCTGGACCTTGGTCGCGTCAAAAGGCTCGGTGAAGACTTCACCGTTCTTCTCTGTGAAGATCCGGTTGCGGCTATTATCGCTGCGGCCCATTATGAAATAAGCGGTCATGGCTTTCTTGCCGTCCGGGGTCTTGCCGATGATGATGCCGCGTCCGGGATAGGTGTTGTCCTTCAGCAGTTCTTCAGGGGTAAAGATCTTGTAGATGTCCATGGTGTTCCTCCTTGAATAATAATGGATTCTGAATGCTTACTTCTGTTTCGCCGATGCGATTTCTTTGGAAATCTTCTCAACGCTTTGCGGCAGGATAATCCATTCTGCCTGTTCCATAACCCTGCGCTGCAGCGTCTCCGGCGTGTCCTCCGGCAGGATATCTACCGCCTTCTGGGCAATAATCTCGCCGCCGTCCGGAATTTCATTCACAAAGTGAACAGTTGCGCCGGTCACCTTCACGCCCCGGTCCAGCGCTGCCTGGTGTACCTTCAGGCCGTAGAATCCCGCGCCGCAGAAGCTGGGAATCAGGCTTGGATGGACGTTGATGATCCGCCGGGTATACAGCGTGGTGAAATCCTCTGTGAGAATGCTCAGGAATCCGGCCAGTACAATCAGGTCAATCCGGTTGGTTGTCAGGGCCGCAATCAGCTTCTGCTCGAAAGGTTTCTGTCCTCCGCAGGTTTTCTTGTTGATTTCCAGCGTCGGTATACCGGCTTTTTCCGCGCGTTCCAGGGCATATGCGCCGGGACGGTCGCTGATAACCAGTACCACTTCACCGTCCGGAACCTCTCCCCGCCCCGCGGCATCCAGGATCGCCTGTAAATTGGTTCCGCCTCCGGAAACCAGCACGGCAATACGGGCTTTTTCGCTCATGCGCACCTCCGTCTTTCCGATCAGATAATTGTGATTTTATCTTCGCTTTCAATGATCTCACCGATCACATAAGCGTCCTCACCGTTGTCCCGCAGGATCTGCAGCGCCCTGTCGGCATCCTCCGCCGCCACGACAATGCTCATGCCTACGCCCATATTGAAGGTGTTGAACATATCACGCTCGCTGATACCACCCTTTTCAGCAATCAGGTCAAAGATCGGCAGCACCTTCACCTTGCTGCGCTCAATTTTCGCGCCGAGGCCGTCCGGAATACTCCGCGGGATATTCTCATAGAATCCGCCGCCGGTAATGTGGCTGATTCCCTTTACCCCGACCTCTTTCAGCAGCGCCAGCACAGGCTTCACATAGATCTTCGTGGGTGTCAGCAGGGTCTCGCCCAGGCTCTTTCCGCCCAGTTCCGCAATCGGCGCCTTCAGGTCCGCGTTTTCCACGTCAAACACCTTGCGCACAAGGCTGAAACCGTTGGAATGGACACCGGTGGAAGCCAGCGCAATGACCGTGTCCCCGGCCTTCATGGTTTTATTGTCAATAATCTTCGCCTTGTCAACGATACCGGTGGAATAACCGGCCAGGTCATAGTCATCCTCCGGCATCATCCCGGGATGCTCCGCCGTCTCGCCGCCGATCAGCGCACAGCCGGCCTGTACGCAGCCTTCGCACACGCCTTTGACAATCTGTTCAATCCGTTCAGGCACGTTCTTTCCACATGCAATATAATCCAGGAAGAACAGGGGCTGCGCGCCGCAGCAGATAATATCGTTGACACACATGGCCACGCAGTCAATTCCGATGGTGTCATGTTTGTCCATCAGCAAAGCGATTTTCAGCTTGGTGCCTACGCCGTCGGTGCCGGATACCAGCACCGGTTCCTTCATGCCGGTCATATCCGGACGGAACAGTCCGCCGAATCCGCCCACATCTGAGCAGACACCGGGGGACTCTGTTTTCCGGATATGCTTCTTCATAAGCTCAACTGATTTGTAACCCGCTGTGATATCAACGCCAGCGGCGGCGTAGGCTTCGGATTTGGAATTCAGCATGGTATTGTTTCCTTTCTTATCATCTTCGCGGTTTCATCGTTTCAACCGCAGCCCCGGCAGCAATGAAACTCCGGCGCGGTCACTCGTCGTCGCTTCGTCCGTCCCAGCAATAGGTGCACAGTTCGCAGGGATCGATGCCGATGGCCTTGATTACGCCTTCCAGCGTCTGGAACTCCAGGGAAGCGAAATTGAATTTCCGGCAGATGCAGTCCCGGAGTTTCTTTCCGCGTTCAGTGCTGCCGTCCGCGTATTCATCAATATGATTGAAGCCTTCTTCCCCTTCCAGCTCCAGGATTACCCTGCGGGCGATCAGTTCCAGGTCGCTGTTGGAACGGGAAAAGTTCAGGTACTTGCAGGCATACATGATGGGCGGGCAGGCACTGCGCATATGCACGGATTTGGCGCCGCTCTCATACAGGAATTCCACAGTCTCCCGCAGCTGGGTTCCCCGGACAATGGAATCGTCCACAAACAGCAGGTTTTTGTCTTTAATCAGCTCGTTCACGGGAATCTGCTTCATCTTCGCAATTTTATCCCTGTCCGTCTGGTTGGCCGGCATGAAACTGCGGCTCCATGTGGGAGTGTACTTGATGAAAGCCCGGGCAAAGGGAATCCCGCTGCGGTTCGCATAGCCGATGGCGTGAGGTGTGCCGGAATCCGGAACACCGCCGATATAGTCAATCGGATCGTCCCGCCCGGCTTCCTTGTCGTTGTCCGCCATGATCGCGCCGTTGCGATACCGCATCTCCTCCACGTTGACCCCTTCATAGGTCGATGTGGGATAACCGTAGTAGCTCCAGAGGAAGGAGCAGATTTTCTTTTTCTTTCCGGGAGCCGCCAGCCGTGTCATTTTGTCCGGGGTCAGTTCCACAATTTCCCCGGGACCCAGCTCGCATACATCCTCGTAACCTGTCTTGTGGAATGCAAAGGATTCAAAAGCCACAGCATAGCTGTCGTCCCGCCTGCCGATTGCCACCGGCAGCCGGCCCATCCTGTCACGGGCCGCGATAATGGACCCTTTGTCTGTCAGAATCAGGATGGAGGCGGTACCGACAATGGATTTCTGGGCAAAGCGGATACCCTCGGCAAAATTGCTTTTCTGGTTGATCAGCGCGCTGAGCAGTTCCGTCTGGTTGATCCTGCCGCCCGTCATGGAATCAAAATGCCCGCCGCTGAAGCTCAGATACTGATCAATCAGCTCTTCCGCATTGTTGATGACGCCGGTCATGCAGATGGCATAAGTGCCCAGATTGGACCGGATCAGCAGGGGCTGGGGATCCGCGTCGGAAATGCAGCCGATAGCGGATGTACCGCGCATTTCCTCAAAAATATGCTCAAATTTCGTCCGGAAAGGCGCGTTGCAGATATTGTGAATCTTCCGCTGCAGTCCGATTTCCTCATCCCACGCGGCCATGCCCGCCCGGCGGGTTCCCAAATGGCTGTGATAGTCAACACCGAAAAAAACATCCAGCATACAGTCCTTCTTGGACGTGATTCCGAAAAAGCCACCCATGGTTATTTATCCTCCGGTTCAACCTGATTATTATGCATTGATTCTTTCAAGGATGCCCGCGTCCTTCGCCAGCACCGCTTCCGCGTCAGCTTTCCGCTTCGCGTCCAGTTTTGCGGCCAGGTCCGCGTCCTCAACCGCCAGGATCTGCGCCGCCAGAAGCGCTGCGTTCGCCCCGCCGTTTACCGCCACAGTCGCCACCGGAATACCCGTGGGCATCTGAACCGTGGAAAGGAGGGCATCCAGCCCTTCAAGGCACGGCCCCTGGCAGGGAATCCCGATTACCGGCAGTGTTGTGTTCGCCGCAACGGCGCCGGCCAGATGAGCTGCCATGCCCGCCGCCGCAATGATCGCGCCAAAGCCGTTCTGCCTCGCATTCACTGCAAAAGCCCGGGCTTCTTCCGGTGTACGGTGCGCTGAATAAACATGCACCTCGAAAGGAATGCCCAGGCTTTTCAACTGATCCGTTGCTTTTTTAATCACCGGCAGATCACTGTCACTGCCCATGATGATACCCACTTTTCTCATGGTGTAGTCCTCCTGATTTCCCATTTGAAACCGTTCCCAATATAGCGTAAAACACGAACATTGTCAATCGAAAACAAAGGAAATTCATATATTTTTAATTAGAAATCCGAACGTTCGGAAATAAACGTTCGGATTTCTTCGGATTTTGTGCAATCTGGTGCAGTTTTTGCTTTTTGCCCCATCCCGATCAGAGAATCGAGGCTTTCGTTTCGCAGTAAGCGCAGCGGTATTCCTTCGTTTCCCTGTCAGTAAGGCAGAAAATATGGTCCAGCTCCTGTTCACAGGAAGTGATGCAGCGGGGATTTTTGCAGTGGATCACATTGATCAGCCTTTCCGGCATCTCAATCCGCTTTTTCTCCTTCAGTTCCCCGTTCCTGATAATATTGACCGTTGCGCCGGGATCCACATAACCGATGATATCCAGGTCCACGTCAATAGCGGCGTCAATTTTAATGATATCCTTCCGTCCCAGTTTGCGGGAAACCACATTCGTAATCATGGCAACCGGCGCCTCCAGGGTTTCCAGCCCCAGCAGCCGGTACAGTTTCATCCCGCAGCCGGCGGCAATGTGGTCAATGACAATCCCGTCCCGAATGGAATCCACATTCACAGCGCTCCACCTTCTTTCAGCAGCATCAGGATCAGTGCCATGCGCATATACTTTCCGTTCAGCACCTGCTTGAAATAGCAGGCCCGGGGATCGTTATCCACGGCTACGCTGATTTCATTGACCCGGGGCAGCGGATGCATCACGCACAGGTCTGCCCGTGCCTTTTTCATTTTTTCCGGTGTCAGGATGTAACTGTCCCTCAGGCGAAGATAATCCTCTTCATTAAAGAAACGTTCCCTCTGTACCCGGGTCATATACAGGATATCCAGATCGCCGATGACCTGTTCCAGGTCCGTGGTCTGGGTATAGGGAATTCCTTTTTTCTTGAGGGCGTCGTTCTTTACATAACTCGGAACCTTCAGTTCCTCCGGGCTGATCAGCACAAAGTTCAGTCCCTCATAGCGGGACATGGCATTGATCAGGGAATGTACCGTACGGCCGAATTTCAGGTCGCCGCACAGGCCCACTGTCAGGTTTCCCAGCCGCCCCTTTTCCCGGCGGATTGTCAGCAGGTCCGCCAGTGTCTGGGTCGGATGGCAGTGTCCGCCGTCTCCGGCATTGATTACCGGAACTGAGGCGTTCTTTGCCGCCACCGCGGCGGCACCTTCCTTCGGATGACGCATGGCAATAATATCCGCGTAGCAGGAAACCGTCTTTGCTGTATCCGCCACACTCTCGCCCTTGGCAGCGGAACTGGTGGCCGCGCCGGTTACACTCAGCACATTGCCGCCCAGTTCATACATGGCCGCTTCAAAGCTCAGACGAGTCCGGGTGCTGGGTTCAAAGAACAGTGTCGCCAGCTTTTTCCGCCGGCATGCATCGCTGTAATCATCCGGATGGGCAATGATATCCTCCGCCGTATCCATCAGGCTGTCCAGCTCTTCCGGACTCAGATCGGGGACATCGATCACACTGCGTTTCATCTAATCACCTCTGTATGTCAGTCTGTACCGGTATTTTTCAGATTTCCGCCCAGGATCCGTCACTGGGGTTATTGCGGAAGCGGATCAGCCGGGAAATATCTTCCGGACGGATATATCCTTCCTTTGCGGCTTCCTCCGCGATAATATCAAAATTGGTCAGGGAAACGTTCTTTACCTTCGCGGCTGCAAGCCGTTCAAGCCCTTTCTGCATCCCGTAGGTAAAGATGCTGACAATGCCCAGCACTTCCGCACCTGCCTGCCGCAGAACCTCCACAACTTCCAGCACGCTGCCGCCGGTGGAGATCAGGTCTTCCACCACGACCACCTTCTGGCCGGGCTCCAGTTTCCCCTCAATCTGGTTCTGCCGGCCGTGGTCCTTCGCGCCGGAGCGGACATATCCCATGGGCAGGCCCATCAGATGCGCCGTAATCGCAGCGTGCGCGATTCCCGCGGTGGATGTTCCCATGAGCACCTCCACGGAAGGGTATTCTTCCCCGATCAGCTGGGCCAGGCCCTTTTCAACATCCGTACGGACTTCCGGCGCCGTCAGCGTCAGCCGGTTGTCACAGTAGACGGGGCTCTTGATGCCGCTGGCCCAGGTGAAGGGTTCTTCCGGACGGAAAAACACCGCCCTGATCTTCAGCAGATCCTTTGCAATCAGTTGGTTCAGTTCCTGTCGGTTCATTCTGGTTTCCCTCCTGTATGATCAGTCTGTAAACTCCGCAACGCAGCGTTCATAAGCGGCCACCGGATCCGCCGCCGCGGTAATGGGCCGGCCCACAACAATGTAATCGCTGCCGGCCTTTTTCGCTTCTGCCGGGGTCATCACCCGTTTCTGGTCGCCGACATCCCCGTCCGCAAACCGGACGCCCGGGGTCACGGTCAGGAAATCCTTTCCGCAGGCCTCGTGCACTTTCCCTGCTTCCAGCGGAGAGCAGACCACGCCGTCCAGGCCCGCTTTCCGCGCATTCAGGGCATAATGCATCACAACTTCATCAATGGGTTTTTCAATCAGCAGGTCTTTTTCCAGTGCCTCCTGGTCCGTGCTGGTCAGCTGGGTCACCGCAATCAGCAGAGGCCGGCTGCCGTCCGGCCGGGTCAGGCCCTCCACCGCCGCTTCCATCATGCGGATCGTTCCCGCCGCATGAAGATTGCAGATATCCACGTCCAGGTCCCGCAGCACCATCATGGCTTTTTTGACCGTGTTCGGAATATCGTGCAGTTTCAGGTCCAGAAAGATCTGATGCCCCCTTGCCTTGATCTGCCGGACAATATCGGGACCCGCACCGTAGAACAGCTCCATGCCGATCTTTACAAAAGGTTTCCGTCCCTTGAACCGGTCCAGGAAAGCCAGTGTCTGTTCCGCGTTCGGGAAATCACAGGCAACGATCACGTCTCTTCCCATTTCTTTTCTCTCCTTTATCTTAATTCATCCAGCGTACTGATTCCGTATCTGTCCATTACCGCCGGAAGCTCCTCAACAATCTTCCTGCATGCGCAGGGGTCTGTCAGGTTCGCCGCGCCTACTTCCACCGCGGTCGCGCCGGCCATCATCATCTCCAGCACGTCCTCCGCGGTTGTCTCGCCGCCCATGCCCACCACCGGGATCTTCACTGCCCGGCATACCTGCCAGACCATCCGCAGCGCCACAGGGAACACCGCCGGACCGCTGACGCCGCCCATAATGTTTTTGATTACCGGCTTCCGGGTCCGCAGGTCAATACGCATTCCCTGCAGGGTATTAATCAGGGACAGGCCGTCCGCGCCGGCATCCTCGCAGGCCTTCGCGATCGCTGTAATATCCGTTACATTCGGACTCAGTTTCATGATCACCGGCTTGGTTGTCACTTTCTTCACCGCCGCGGTGACCTCCGCCGCCGCTTTCGGATCCGTGCCAAAGGACATGCCGCCGCCATGGACATTCGGGCAGGAGATATTCACTTCCAGCCATCCCACCTGTTCCTCCGCGTCCAGCCGTCCGCAGGTATAGGCATAATCCTCCACGCTGAAGCCGCTGACATTCGCCATCACCGGCTTATGGAAAACTTCCTTCAGTTTCTTCAGTTCCTCCCCGATGACCCTGTCCACACCGGGATTCTGCAGTCCCACAGCATTGATCATTCCGGAGGGGCATTCCGCAATCCGCGGCGTCGGGTTGCCGAAACGGGGTTCACGGGTCGTACCCTTGAAAGAAAATGTCCCGAGGCAGTTAATGTCATACCACTCCGCAAACTCATATCCGAACCCGAAGGTACCGCTGGCAGGGATCACCGGGTTGTCCAGCTCAATACCGCACAGGTTAATTGTCAGTCGTCCCACAGGATCTCCTCCTTCTCCAGCACCGGGCCTTCCCGGCAGATGCGTTTGTTGCCGGTAATGGTCCTGCAGCTGCAGCCCATGCAGGCGCCGAAGCCGCAGCCCATCCGTTCCTCAAAAGAAAACTGGCCGGATTTCTTTGTTGCCCGGTATACCGCCCGGAGCATGGGCTCCGGTCCGCAGGTATAGAAATAGCTGTAATTCTTCGGCAGGGCATCCGTAACGAAACCTTTCTCGCCGTAGCTTCCGTCCGCGGTAGTCACTGTGACCCCGCAGCCGAGCGCCTTGAATTCCTCTTCGCCGAATACTTCGTCCGCTGTATTGAAACCCAGCACCGCATGGACCTTTTTACCCGCCGCGGTCAGGTGTTTCGCCAGCAGGTAGAGGGGCGGTACCCCCACGCCTCCGCCCAGCAGCAGCGGCCGGTCCCCCGCTTTTGACAGGTCATACCCGTTTCCTAGGCCGGTAAGCACGTCCAGTGTTTCCCCGTGCTTCATGGCCGCCATCCTGGCCGTACCCTTTCCCACAACTTTGTAAAGGATGGTCAGGCTGCCGGGCTCGGAATCATATACCGAGATCGGCCGGCGCAGGAAGAGTCCTTCCAGGCTGATATTCACAAAGCCTCCCGGTTTTTGTTCTTCCAGCCCTTTTCCCTCAAGCCTCATCCGGTATACATTTGCCGTCACCGGAATATTGTACCGAATCGTCAGAACTTGCTGCTTCATATCTTATCCTCAGGCCTGTAATCGTCATGCCCGCCGGCTTTCATTCTGTTCACCGGCTGAGTGTTTGTCCGCATGGGTATAGCCGCTTCCCGGGCAATTACGCGTCAATTGTGGAAATCGTCAGGGTGGTTTCCTCCAGCACGTCCAGCAGCACCCTTACTGTATCGAGGCTGGTAAAGATTGTGGCGTTGTTTTCCGTAGCGCACCGGCGGATCTGCAGGCCGTCGCTCTCGCTTTCCGCCTCACCGATTTCCCGGGTATTGATGATATACGCCACATGGCCCTGGCGGATGCTGTTCAGGATTTCATCGGAACCCTGGCTGAGTTTCAGCATTGCGTGGGTGCGGATACCGTTCTCTTTCAGGAACCGGGCCGTGCCCCTCGTTGCCTCAATGTTAAACCCGAGGTTGTAGAAGCGGCGGATCAGCGGCAGCGCCTCGTCCTTGTCCCGGTCAGCGATTGTCGCAAGCACGGTACCGTAGTTCTGAAGCCGGGTTCCGCCCGCCTGCAGTGCCTTGTACAGGGCACGGTTCAGCTTGTCATCATAACCGATGGCTTCACCGGTAGACTTCATTTCCGGGCTCAGGTAGGCATCCAGGCCCTTGATCTTATTGAAGGAGAAAACCGGCACTTTCACATAGTAGCGTTTCTTTTCTTCCGGATAGAGGTCGAAGAAGCCCTGCTCCTTCAGGCTCTTTCCGAGGATAACCTCGGTGGCAATATCCGCCAGGGAGTAGCCCGTAGCTTTGCTGAGGAAAGGCACGGTCCGGCTGGAGCGGGGGTTCACCTCGATAATGTAGACATTCTCTTTCTCATCCACAATGAACTGGATGTTGTACAGGCCGATGATGCCGATTCCCAGGCCCAGCTTCTTCGCGTACTGCAGGATGATCCCCTTCACCCTGTCGCTGATGGAGAAAGTGGGATAGACGGAGATGGAGTCGCCGCTGTGAATACCGGTGCGTTCCACCAGTTCCATGATGCCCGGCACAAACACATCCCGGCCGTCGCAGATCGCATCGACCTCAACCTCTTTGCCGCGGATGTACTTGTCCACCAACACCGGCTTGTCCGCGTCAATTTCCACCGCAGTCCGCAGGTAGTGACGCAGCTGCTCCTCATCGCCGACGATCTGCATGGCCCGGCCGCCCAGCACGAAGCTGGGACGTACCAGTACCGGATAGCCGATTTCCTCGGCAGCCTTCACGCCGTCCTCGATCCGGGTAACCGCCCGGCCCTGGGGCTGCGGGATTCCCAGTTCCTCAAGGATCTTTTCGAAGCTGTCCCGGTTCTCCGCCCGCTCAATGGCATCGCAGTCGGTTCCGATAATCTTCACGCCGCGCTCCATGAGCGGCTCGGCCAGGTTGATGGCCGTCTGGCCGCCGAGGGAAGCGATAACGCCTTCCGGCTTTTCAAAATCGATGATCGCCATAACGTCTTCGGGCGTCAGGGGCTCAAAATACAGCTTGTCCGCAGTGGTATAGTCCGTGGAAACCGTTTCAGGGTTGTTGTTGATAATGATGGCTTCATAACCCGCGCGGCGGATGGTCTGCACCGCGTGAACGGTGGAGTAGTCAAACTCAACGCCCTGGCCGATACGGATCGGTCCGGCACCGAGCACCACGATCTTTTTCTTATCCGTAAGGATGGAGTCATTCTTTCCGCTGTAGCTGGAGTAGAGGTAGGCAATGTATTTGCCGGTATGGAGAGTATCCACCATGCGGAATATCGGGACGATGCCCTTCTCCTTGCGCAGGGCGTAGATATCCGTTTCCTTCATATTCCAGAGGATGGAAAGCTCCTTGTCGCCAAAGCCCATCTTCTTCGCTTCCTTCAGCAGGGCAACATCACCGGGAGCGGCCTTCAGGCGTTTTTCCATTTCGGTGATCTTTTTGATGCTCTCCAGGAACAGCTCCGTGATCATGGTCCGTTCATGGATCGCGTCGATCGTCACATCCCTGCGAAGCAGTTCCGTGACCGCAAAGAGCGTATCAGCCCGGAACTCCTCCACATACTCCAGCAGGTCTTCGGTGCTCATGCTGTCAAACTTCGCCAGGTGCAGGTGGCACACACCGGTCTCCAGGCTCCGCACACTCTTGAGCATGCACTCTTCCAGGTTGCTGCCGATGCCCATCACCTCGCCGGTGGCTTTCATCTGGGTGCCCAGCTGGTTGCTGGCGGAAGTGAACTTGTCGAAGGGGAAGCGGGGGAACTTCGCCACAATGTACTCCAGGGAGGGCTCCATGGCCGCGTTGCCGCCGGCCACCGGGATTTCCTCCAGCGCCATACCCAGGGCAATCTTCGCCGTCACCCGGGCAATGGGATAACCGCTGGCCTTGCTGGCCAGGGCGGAAGACCGGCTGACCCGCGGGTTGACCTCGATGAGGTAATACTTGCTGCTGTTCGGATCCAGCGCGAACTGCACGTTGCAGCCGCCCTCAACCTTCAGCTCCCGGATGATCTTAATTGCGCTGTCATTGAGCATCTTCAGGTCGTGATCAGACAGGCTCAGGATCGGCGCCACAACGACGCTGTCACCGGTGTGTACGCCCACCGGGTCCACGTTCTCCATACCGCAGATCGTGATCGCTTTGTCGTTGCTGTCCCGCATGACCTCAAACTCGATCTCCTTGAAGCCCCGGACGCTCTTCTCAACCAGCACCTGGTGCACCGGGCTGAGCCGGAACGCGTTGGTACCAATCTCGATCAGTTCTGCTTCATTGTTGGCGAAGCCGCCGCCGGTGCCGCCCAGGGTAAAAGCCGGACGCAGCACTACCGGATAGCCGATGTCAAGCGCCGCTTTTTTCGCTTCTTCCAGGTTATAGGTTATTTCGCTGGGGATAACCGGCTCACCGATGGACTCGCACATTTCCTTGAACAGTTCCCGGTCCTCCGCCCGTTCAATGCTCCGGCTGCTGGTGCCCAGCAATTCCACGCCGCATTCCTTCAGCACGCCTTTGCGTTCCAGCTGTACCGCCAGGTTCAGGCCGGTCTGGCCGCCGATGCCGGGCACAATGGCGTCCGGCCGCTCATACCGCAGGATCTTCGCGATGTATTCCAGGGTCAGGGGCTCCATATATACCTTGTCCGCGATGGAGGTATCCGTCATGATCGTTGCCGGGTTGGAATTGCACAGTACCACTTCATACCCTTCTTCTTTCAGGGCAAGGCAGGCCTGCGTTCCGGCGTAGTCAAACTCCGCCGCCTGGCCGATCACAATGGGGCCGCTGCCGATGATCAGTACTTTTTTGATGTCTGTCCGTTTCGCCATGTTCTTTTTCCTCCCGCTTCTTATCCTATATATACTGTCCTGCCCGCGTGCACTGTTTTCAGGCACCGGCCGTAAACACTCTGTCCGGCAAAGGGAGTTGCCTTCCCCTTGCTTTCAAACTCTTCCGGGTTGATCGTGTACTGCGCTTCCAGGTCCCACTCACACAGGTCGTCCTCCCGCATCGGGATTCCGAACCGCTCCCGCGGGGCAACCGTCATCAGGTGAACCAGCCTTTCCAGCGGCAGGATCCCGGTTCTCACCAGCCCGGTATACAGTACCGGGAACGCGCATTCCAGTCCGACCACCCCGAAGGCGCTTCCCGCGAGCCCGCGGCTTTTTTCCTCCGCGCTGTGCGGCGCGTGATCCGTGGCGATCATATCGATCGTACCGTCCAGCAAGGCTTCCAGCAGGGCCTCCCGGTCCTCCTTTGACCGCAGGGGCGGATTCATCCGGAAACGGCCGTCCTCCTGCAGGTTATTCTCATCCAGCAGCAGGTAGTGCGGTCCGGTCTCACAGGTCACATTCACGCCGTCCCTTTTGGCCTGCCGGATCAGCTCCGCGCTTTCTTTGCAGCTGATATGGCACACATGGTATGCGCAGCCGGTTTCCTTCGCCAGCTTCAGGTCCCGGGCGATCGGTCCCCACTCGCTTTCGGAGCAGATCCCCTTATGTCCGTGAACCGTGGCGTATACGCCGTCATGAATGTATCCGCCTTTTACCAGCGTTTCATCCTCACAGTGTGCCGCCAGTACCTTCCCCAGCTTCCTGCACCGTTCCATCAGGGACCGCATCATACTTTCGCTCTGGACGCCTTTCCCGTCATCCGAGAAAGCAATAACCCGGGACGCCAGCTCTTCCAGTGCCGCGGCTTCAGCTCCCTTTTCCCCGACGGTCAGCGCCGCGTAAGGATATATGTCCACCAGATTCCCGGCCGCCCGGATCAGGTTCTCCTCCTCTTTCAGGTGTTCCACACTGTCCGGTACCGGATTCAGGTTCGGCATGGCGCATACCGCCGTATAGCCGCCCCTGGCTGCCGCCATGCTGCCGGTGGTCATGGTTTCCTTATAAGAAAAACCCGGCTCTCTGAAATGTACGTGCACATCACAGAAGCCGGGAAAAATACTGACATTATTTTCTTTACGGACAAGAGTTTCCGGGGATACAGCCTCCGGGATCCGGTTCATCTCCTGTCTGACCGTCATCATGCAGCCACCCTTTCCGAAAAAAACTCTGCCGGAATCGGCAGAGTTCGGATCGCATGCATGTAACGCCTGCCGCACCGCGGCATACGTACTGTTTCCGGATCTTGCCGATATCTCTGTATCGTCTTAAAGATCGGTACCGGTATATCTTTTATCATACCGGCGTATGGTTGTCAAGGGTCATTTTTATCCTGTTTTTGTTCTTCTTTCTGTCCGTCGGATTCCGCAGCCTGTCCTGCCGGATCTTCGTCCGCTTTGCCGTTCATGGCGGCATCCATCATCTCCCGGCGTTTTTCCGGTGACATGGTTTCCCAGTCTCCCTCACTGCCGTTATCCCTTCGGCCCCGTACCCAGTCAATCACATTGCCGAATCCCAGGGTAACCGCCTGCGCCATCAGGCGGGTAAAAACCCTTCTTGTCTCCGGATCCACTTCCTTCCGGTTGCCCACCATTGTCAGCATGCTCCTGAGTTTTTCCCCGGTCAGGTCACTCATCCGGGTTGCCTTGGTGGTTTCCACCATTCCGAAAAGCGCGTCCACGAAAGCAGCCCGCTGTTCCGGCGTACTGTTCTGCAGCCATTCATGCAGGGTGTCCCGTACCACAATGGCAGTCTGGTCCACCGCCGGCAGTGTTTCAAACCGCGGACCGTATATTTTCCAGGTCATCGGATCGTGCTGGCTGATCCCGCTGGCAGTGGACCGCACTACTGTATAGGGATCATAGTATTCCATCAGCAGGCCGATAATGCTGGTCTGCGGAATGAAGGACCGGATTTTTTCCCTGATCCTCAGATATCCTTCCATCTGGGAGATCTCCCGGTTCATACCCGGTCCGTCATAGGACCAGATGCTCTCAATCCGTTCCTGCACCTTTTTCGAGGCAAACGCCGCCGCATAGACCGCCAGGTTCCCGCCCTTGCTGTGTCCAACCAGCCGGAGCGGACGTCCGGACAGGGCTGCGGCGCGTTTCAGATAGAGGATTGCCGCCTCCTGGGCCGGAACCCGGGTTGTAAAAGCCATGTTAAAATCTTCCCGCCAGCCTACTATGGTATTGTCCGTCCCCCGGAAAGCCACGCAGGTAGTACCGTCCGGCAAATCCATACACAGCGCGGAAAACTGCATCCCGATTTCCGAATCAGTCATGGCAATGGCATGATGAAGCCGGCATCCGCGGAAACGTTCTCCTGCTGCCATGGCTTCAAAAACCGCTTTCCGGCCGGTAAAGCTCGCGCTGTTGCCCTCCTGCAGCAAATCAATCCGGGCCATTTCCTCCAGGGTCCAGCCCCGGGGATCCTTGCCTCCGTGAAAATTCAGATAACTGAGGGTGGCGATCAGCAAACCGTCAATCTCGTTCCATGGCGAAGCCTTAAAAGCTACATCCCCCCGCCAGGCCAGATAGTCCACCATGTTTGCCATGCGTCAGCCCATTCCTTCCGTCATTTTCTTCATTTCTTCCCATTCTTCCCGGGTAATCAGGCATTTACGGGGCTTGCTGCCGTCCTTGGCCGCCACAATTCCCCGTTCCTCCATCTCATCCGTCAGCCTGCCCGCCCGGGCATAACCGATTTTCAGCCGTCTCTGCAGCGTACTGGTGGAAATCTGTCCGTCCTGAATGGCGAATTCCACCGCCTGTTCAAACAGCCCGCCGTCGCCGCCGCTCATGTCAGAACTGTTGATAATGATATCCGCGCTTCCTGTCTCCCCGCCGTTGGCGATCTGGTCCAGCCTGTCGAGGATATCCGGATCATACGTGCTGGGATTCGCTTCCTTCACATGTTTCGCGATCCTGTTGACTTCCTCGTCGCTCAGGAAGCAGCCCTGCACCCGTGTCGGAGCAAAGGATCCAGTGGGTGCGTACAGCATGTCGCCCCAGCCCAGCAGCTGCTCCGCCCCGTTATGGTCCAGAATCGTGCGGCTGTCCACGGAGCTTGCCGTTTTAAAGGCGATCCGGCTGGGGATGTTCGC
>JAEEGL013053375.1_pt1 | contig 15095 bp, 16 predicted proteins | sample 9134231 | NCBI WGS metagenome assembly JAEEGL01 (sample SAMN16246548, study PRJNA631951) | gut metagenome | biome: gut microbiome; feature: rumen; material: fiber-attached | host: Bos | place: Iran: Karaj | collected 2018-10 | reverse complement strand
TTTCTGTTTCTGCCGATGCTTCTTTTGCATTTTTAAATAATCCACCATTCATTGCAAATGCAACTGTTACCATTACTAGTATTAACATTACTATTATTGTGATTATTAACGCTATTAACGTTATACCTTTTTCTTCTTTAATTTTTTTCATAGGCTTCTCCTTTTCCTTTGTATTATACTTATTAACTATATGTAATAATATATTTTAATACATAATAATTTTATTTGTTCATCTGTTTCAAGTCAACAACAATAATATTACATTTTAATTACATATTTTATTATATATTTTGTTCCATTTTTACACTATTTGGAATATAATAAAATATAGAAATCGGAGGTTTAATTATGAAAGAATATAAACTTGCTTTAGTTGGTAGTACTGGATTAGTAGGAAGAACTGCAAGAAAAGTTTTAGAAGAAAAAAAATTACCAATTAGTGAATATGTATTTTTTTCTTCTTACAAATCTGCTGGAAGTAAAATAGAATTTATGGGAAAAGAATATGAAGTTCAAGAATTAAATGAAAATTCTTTTGACGAAGGATTTGATTTTGCAATATTTAGTGCCGGAAGTGAAACTTCTAAAAAGTATTCTCCAATTGCTGCATCTAAAGGTTGCATTGTAGTAGATAATAGTAGTGCATTTAGAATGGATGAAAATGTCCCATTAGTTGTTCCAGAAGTAAATAGTAAGGATATAAAATGGAATAAAGGAATAATTGCAAATCCAAATTGTTCTACTATTCAAGCAGTAGTTCCTCTTAAACCATTAGATGATAAATATAAAATTAAAAGAATTGTTTATTCAACATATCAAGCAGTATCAGGCGCAGGAAAACAAGGTGTAGATGACTTAGAAAATGGAATAAAAGGAATTCCGCCTAAGAAATTTCCGTACCCAATATTTAACAACTGTCTTCCACACATAGATGTATTCGAAGAAAATGGTTACACAAAAGAAGAAATGAAAATGATAAATGAAACCAGAAAAATACTAGGAAAACCTAATTTAAAAATAACTGCAACTACTGTTAGAGTTCCAGTTATTAATTCACATAGTGAATCTATTAATGTAGAATTTGAAAACGACTTTAATTTAGATGAATTAAAAGAAGTATTAAAAAACTATCCTGGAGTTATTTTAGAAGACGATATAGCAAATAACATTTATCCTTTAGCTACAAATGCAACAGGTCATGATGAAGTTTTTGTAGGAAGAATAAGACGCGATGAAAGTGTGCCATATGGTATTAACATGTGGGTAGTTAGTGATAACATTAGAAAAGGTGCAGCAACAAATGCTATACAGATTATTGAAAAAATAATTGAATTTGATAATTTTTAATTTTCGTAATATAATTAAAAACGTAAAAAATATAATTATGTTTTTTACTTCTATTAATGCTTTAAAGGAGCGAATTTTATGAAAGGTGTTATTTTTAAAGGCTGTGGAACAGCTATCATTACTCCATTTACAGAAGATGGAGTAAATTTTGAAGAGTTCAAGAAAATGCTTGAATTTCAAATTGCAAACGGATGCGATGCAGTAATCGTTTGCGGTACAACTGGGGAATCTTCTACGATGACAGTAGAAGAAAAAAAGCAAACAATAAAATTTGCAGTTGATGTTGTAAATAAAAGAATACCTGTTATTGCAGGAACAGGTTCTAACTCAACAAAATCTGCAATAGAAATGTCAAAATATGCAGAGAGTGTTGGTGCAGATGCTGTACTTTTAGTTACACCATATTACAACAAAACTACCCAAGAAGGATTAATTGCTCATTACAAAAAAATTGCTGAGTCAATTACTTTACCTATAATTTTATATAGTGTACCAAGTAGAACTGGACTTAATATTACACCTGCTACATGTTTAGAATTATCTAAAATAAAAAATATTGTTGCTATCAAAGAAGCAAGTGGAAACTTATCTCAAATTGCACAAATTGCTGAACTTTGTAGAGATGAACTTACAATTTACTCTGGAAATGATGATCAAATATTACCAATTCTTTCTATTGGCGGAAAAGGTGTAATTTCAGTTTTATCAAATGTTACGCCTTCTACAGTACATGATATGGTATATAGTTATTTTGAGGGAAATACAGATAAAGCAACAAAATTACAACTAGATTCACTAAAACTTACAAATGCTTTATTTTCAGAAGTAAACCCAATACCAGTAAAGGCAGCACTTAATATGATGGGATTTAATGCAGGTCTACCTCGTCTTCCTTTAGTTGAAATGAGTAAAAAAGGAAAAGAAAATCTATTCAAAGAAATGAAAGATTATGGATTAATAAAATAAAAAAAGAATATAATAAAAATAGACGGATTTATAATCCGTCTATAATCTAAATTATGGAGGTTATTATGATAAATGTACTAATACATGGAATAAATGGTAGAATGGGACAAGAAGTATTAAAACAAATTGAAAAAGCAGATAATTTTTGTTTTTTATATGGTATAGATAAAGATGATAATATAGAAGAAATATCAAATATTCCTGATGTAATTATTGACTTTTCTTTGCCACAAGCATCAATAAATATGTTAGAATTTGCAGTGAAAAATAATATTCCTGTTGTAATTGCAACAACACGGATTTACTGATGAACAACAATCTTTAATAAAAAAATACTCTGAAGTAATACCAATTTTTAAATCTGCAAATATGTCTTATGATATAAATATTATGTCTGACTTGGTTTCTAAACTTGCAGTTCTTCTTAAAGATTCAGATATAGAAATAATTGAAACACATCATAATAAAAAAGTAGATAGTCCAAGTGGAACAGCTCTTATTTTAGCAGATAGTATAAATTGTGCATTAGGTAACACTATGGAATATGAATATAACAGACATGAAAAGCATAATCCAAGGTCAAAAAAAGAAATTGGAATACATTCAATAAGAGGCGGTACTGAAGTTGGAAAGCATTCAGTAATATTCTTTGGAGAAAATGAAAGTTTGGAAATTACACATACTGTCACATCAAGAAGTATATTTGCAAATGGAGCTTTAAAAGCTGCAGAATTTATCATTACCAAACAAAATGGATTATATGATATGAAAGATTTAATAAATAACTAATAAACTACTAATAAACTACTAATAAATAACTAATATGATAAAAAGGCGATTTTTAAAATCGCCTTTTTTAATTAATATAAAAGTAAATCTGTAAGCCGGGTTCTGTCTTGAACAGTCATTTATCTAGGATATATATTACTATATATCTCATGCCACCAGTTTAAGAAGATGACGAGCAGTCTTAGCCTTCTTATATTTAGGTGTTGCTCCAAATGGGGTTTGCATTGACCAAGCATGTCACCATGCTTGCGGTAAGCTCTTACCTCACCTTTTCACCCTTACCTTAAAAATAAGGCGGTTATTTTCTGTTGCACTTTCCTTAAGGTTTCCCTCACTGGACGTTATCCAGCATTATTGCTCTATGGAGCCCGGACTTTCCTCATGTAAATCCTTGCGAATTTTACACGCGACTGTTTAATTTACTCTATTTAATATTTTACAATGGTTTTTTCTAAAAGTCAAGTTGTATTGATTTTATATAGAATTAATACTCTGTAATAAATTTTTATACTTCATAAAAAATATTGTTTTATCCTGAATAGAAGTTGTTTTTTCTATTTCCTTTACTAATATAAACATCTTATTTACTTTATATTCCCTGTTTTCGACATAATCCTTTTTATTTGAAATATTATTAATTTGCAGCTCACAATTTAATAATTCCTTTTTAACATTTTCCCAATTTTCTTCATTTGCATAAATATATGAATTTATTAAACAAAGCTTTGCTTGTTTTATCTTTTGATTTTCATCATTTATTTTAGCAAGTTCTAAAAACTTTGGTATATATGAATACAAATCTCTTAAATTAATAAGTGATAAACTTTTATCTCTATCTTTTATACTTAAAATAGTATCATTTAGTTTATCACTAAATCCTACTACATCTGTATCTTGAGGATTAGAATTATATAAATCAAGTAATATTACATTCCATGAAGTATCTAAAATTTCTATTTGTTCTTCTATTAGATTCCAATTAATATCTTCATTATCTGATCCAAGCATTGTTTTTGTTTTAATCTCTGTAGTAATCAAATTGTTTCCTTCATTATTTCCACTTATACTTTCATTTTTGCTGCTACTTCCTGTTGATTGACTACTTGATGAATCATTTGTTTCTTTACTTAATTCTATCTTATTATATATAATACTGAAATTATCAAGTGATATATTGTTTAATTCATTTAACATAGAAACTATTAAATCATCTAAAAAATTAATTTCTTGGATAATTTTTTCTTTCATCTTTTCTTCATCATTTCTTCTGCATCCAGTTAAGGAAATTAAAAGTATCATAAAAACTAGATATATAAATCCTTTTTTTAAAATTATAGCTAATTTCAATTGTTCTCACCTTATAAAATATTATTACCAAATTTTACTTTAAGTATACCTTAAGTATTCTTTTTCTTTTTTGAATATTTAAGATTTTTAATGAAATAATAAATATGAAGGGAATGTTTTTTATGAATCCTAATGTTAGTTTGTATTCAGAAATAAATCGGTGAAATCCAAAAATTTTTAAATAGTTATTATGGAAAAAGCATAGAGCTTAGCGATCCTCTAACATGGAAAAAAGAATTTAAAAACGGAGCCGATATTGCAGAAATGATTGGAGTTTTTATTGATAATAACTATAAATTTCAAATTAATATGTGGATTAGTTTAGATAGGAATTTTTTTATTAATGTTACAGAATATAACTCAGAACAAATAATAAGATACCTTTTTGAAAGGTATCCTTATTAATTATATTTATTTTTATTGTTTTATTTCTTATTTTCTTATTTTTTTAAGCTTTATCCTTTATTTTTTAAAACTTAATTTGTTTTCTGTTCCGTTTTTTAATCTCTTTATGTTTTCTCTATGATTAAAAATTATAAATGCTGCAATAAGTATACTCAATAAAACAGATATAACTGTTTTTTCTGAATCAATAAATAATATTAATATTGGAAATAAAACTGCTGATAGTATAGATCCTATTGAAACAGTTCTTGTCACTGCTATAATAATTAATGCAAATATTAAACAAATTAATCCAACTTTTGCATTTAATGTAAGTAATACTCCTAAAGCAGTTGACACACCTTTTCCTCCTCTAAATTCAAAAAATATTGGAAAAGTATGTCCAATTATTGCAAAAAGGCCTGCTAAATACATAATTGATGATGCGTTTAAATCTTGCCATATCCTACTTGCAATATATGCAATCCAAACTGCTGCAGCCCCTTTTAATGCATCACATATAAGTGTCAGAATTGCTGGGCCTTTTCCAACTGTTCGAAGTACATTTGTTGCACCTGCGTTTTGACTTCCTTTTTCTCTTACATCAAATCCAGCAAGTCTTTTACTAAAAATTACTGAAAAGCTTATACTACCTATTAAATAAGCAATTAAACAAATAACTACATAGACCCATACCATTTATTTATTCCTCCTTTTCACCTTTTTCTCGTGAAATTACTCTTATTGGTGTTCCCTCTAAATTAAAATTGCTTCTTATTTGATTTATTAAATATCTTTCATATGAGAAATGAAATAACTCTTTACTATTTACAAATATTACAAATGTTGGTGGTTTTGTTGAAACTTGTGTACCATATAATATTTTTAGTCTTCTTCCTTTATCTGTTGGTGGTTGAACAACAGCTATTGCTTCATTTATAACCTGATTTAATACAGATGTTGAAACACGCATTGCATTATTATTTGCAACCATTTTAATTAAATCAAATAATTTATCAACTCTTTGCCCTGTTTTTGCACTAATAAATATTACTGGTGCATAACTTAAATAACTAAGTTTTGTATAAACATCTTTTTTGTATTTCTCTAAAGTTCCTGTTTCTTTTTCATATTCATCCCATTTATTTACTGCAATTATTATTCCTTTTCCTGCTTCATGTGCTTCACCTGCGATTTTTGCATCTTGTTCAGTTACACCTTCTAAAGCATCTATCATTAAAATACACACATCTGCTCTTTCGACAGCAAGAAGTGCTCTCATAATGCTAAATTTTTCTATTCTTTCCGATATTTTACTTTTTTTTCTTATTCCTGCAGTATCTATAAAATTAAACTTACCTTTATCATTTTCAAAATATGAATCAATCGCATCTCTTGTTGTTCCCGCAATATTGCTTACAATTACCCTATTCTCACCTAGAATTTTATTTACTAAAGATGATTTTCCTACATTTGGTTTTCCAATAATTGCAACATTAATTATTTCATCGTCTTCTTTTATTTGTTCTTTAGATGGAAAATGTTCATATATTGCATCTAAAACATCTCCTATACCTAACGCATTTGTTGAAGATACTGGATATGGATCACCTAAACCTAAGTTATAAAATTCATATATATCATCAGAAGTTTTACCAAAATTATCTGATTTGTTACAAACAAGTACAACAGGTTTTGAACTTTTTCTAAGCATTACAGCTATTTCTTCATCTGCTGCAGTAACTCCTTGAGTTATATCTGTTAAAAATATAATTACATCTGCCATTGATATTGCAATATTTGCTTGGTCTTTCATTTGTTTTAAAATAATATCATCTGATTTTGGTTCAATTCCGCCTGTATCTACTAAAGTAAAATCTATACCTCTCCAATTTGCTTCTGCATAAATTCTATCACGTGTTACACCTGGTACATCCTCTACTATTGATATCTTTTTTCCAACTATATAATTAAAAAATGTTGATTTACCAACATTTGGTTTCCCTATAATTGCAACCATTGGTTTTGCCACTTTTCTCACCTCTAGTCTATTTAATATTTTATATTATTAGTAATATTAAGTCAACAAAAAAAGATGCTTATATATCTTAAGCATCTTTTTTTGCTATTATTTCTTTTCCATCATAATATCCACAATTATCGCATACTCTGTGTGGTTGTACTGGTTCTCCACAGTGTGCACATTTTGCGATGCTTGGTGTTTCTAATTTCCATGTTGATCTCTTTGTATGAGTTCTTTGTTTTGACCATCTTCTTTTTGGTTGTGCCATGTTCTTTTCCCTCCTCGTAAATCAAAGATATCTATATCTTAATTTTTCTTTTAATTTCGAACTATATAAGTATAACTTGTAATTAAGTATTTGTCAAGTGTTTTGCTAAAATTTACATTGAAATTTAAGATTATAAATTGTATAATAGTTTTTGGAGGAAAACAATTTATGGTTTTAGAGTACAAAGTAAATGATGAAAATAAATATTTAACTATTAAAGAAGTACTAAGATCTCATTTTAATATGTCTAAAAGATTAATTACTAAACTTAAAAAAAAATAATATGATTCTTTTAAACAATGAAACCTCTTTTTTAGATAAAGAATTAAAAATAAATGATGTTATTACATGTAATCTTGATATAGAAGAAGAATCTGAAAATATAATTGCAACAAAAATGAAATTAGATATAGTTTTTGAAGATGAAAGTCTACTAATTATAAATAAAGAACCTGGAATATGTATCCACCCTTCCATTTTACATTATGAAGATAGCCTATCTAATGGTGTAAAATACTATTTTGAAAAAATTGGGTTAAATAAAAAAATAAGGCCAGTAAATAGACTAGATAAAGATACTTCTGGCTTGGTTATATTTGCTAAAAGCGAATATGTTCAAGAATGTTTAATTTATCAAATGAAAAATAAAATATTTGAGAAAAAATATTTAGCTCTCTTGCAAGGTAATCTTGATAAAAATGAAGGCATAATTAATGCTCCAATTTCTAGAAAAGAAGGAAGTATTATTGAAAGATGTATTGATGAAAAAGGTTTTAATTCAATCACAAGATATAAAGTAATTAAAAATTATGATACATACTCATTAGTTGAATTTACATTAGAAACTGGAAGAACTCACCAAATTAGAATACATTCTAAATATATAGGTCACCCTATTTTAGGAGATACTTTATATGGTGAAAAATCAAATCAAATTTCAAGACAAGCTCTTCACTGTTTTTATTTATCATTTACACATCCAATTACATCTAAAAAATTAGAATTCAAAATTGATTTGCCTGAAGATATGAAAAAGCTCCTTTAATCAAGGAGCTTTTTTATTATTTTTTAAATATTTTAATACTATTTTAAACCTTTGATGCTGTAATATTTAAGAATCCTTTAATCATATCTTCTGTAGGTTCCATATCATATCCTTGGAATTCTACTCTAAAAACATAACTATTATCTATTGTATACCATACATATACATCTGTGTGTTTTACATTCAAAAAATTATAACTCATTGTTTGATATTTAAATGTTTTTCCATTAACTTCTATAGTTTTTATATCTGATAATGTAGCATCTTCTGAATAATCTTTTTCAAAATCATATTCACCTTTTACATATTCTGTCATTTCCTGATCAGAATACCATCCAATACTTACTGTCGCATCTATTCCTTTTGTGTAATCACCTGTTTTATAATATTTATATCCATCAGAACTGTATGAACTTTGATATGTAAAATCACTTGGTACTGAATATCCAACTTTATATGTATAATTTGTAACCTCATTTTGAGAAACAGTTGGATTTGGATCAATTATTGTTTTAGGATCTGTTTTTAATTCTTCAACATATGTTATATTGCCTTCTTCATCAACTTTAAATTTATTACCATTTTGACTTGTATATGTTCCATCTGAATTCTTTGTAAATCCTTCTGGTTTAAATGTTGATAAATCTAATTTACTATTTGGACTATTTGAAATGCTTATAGCAATTTCTAGTTTAAGCTTTTCTTGATCTTGCTGAATTCTAACTTCTTCTGTAACTTCTTTTGCTTTTATAAACAATGATGCATTCATACTTTCTAAGATTTCTCCGATTAATGGTCTTTTTGATAATTTATCAAGCATTTCTTCTTTTTCTTTATCAGTTATATTATCTGGACTGATTGAATTACTAATATTAACTTTGTCAGCTTTTACATCATACTCAACTTTATATTTAGAAATAACTCTAACTGTTCCAGCATCTGGGACTTCGATTTCTACTGTTATTGTTCCTTCTTGTCTATCTTTTTTATCTACTTCTTTTTCTATTTTAACTTTTCCTTCAATAGTAGCAGTCGTGTATAAATTTGGCTCGTATAATGTGTATTGATCTAATGGATCAGGATATGAATAAGAAATTGTTGGATACTCATACTTAAATGAATATGTATCTTTATCCTCTTTCATTATACTTAATCCTAACATTTTTCCATCATAATCTGATGTGAACATTTCAAATTCTATACCTACAAATTCATTTAATAAACCTTTTGTATAAATTGAGACAACAATTTTATCTTTTGATGTTGTTCCAGATGTATCTATATTTTCTGACACTTCTTTAAGCATTTCTTTTGGTGATTCATCAAATAAATCTAAAAATTTATCATTTTTACTTAAGTTTTTACTTACAGTCTTTAAAACTTTACCTAAATTTTTAGCAGACAAATCCATCTTATTTTTTGTTACTTTTACATCTTTGCCATTCATTTCAAGAGTATCTGATTCTTTAGAAAATTTTCCTTCTTTTAAGATAGATTTTTTAACTTCTTTTTCAATTATTTTTATTGCTTTTATATAATCATCTTGTTTTTCTTGCATTTGAATAATTTGGTCAAATATGTCAGAATTTAAATTGATGCTCTCAAAATTAGGATCTGAATTTAAATCAAGTTCTATATATTTATCATATATATCTTTTAATAATAAAAATGATCCATCTTCGTTATATACCATTTGTACATCTATTGCATTTTGATTATCATAATCCAAGCTTATATCTAATACATCTTGTTTGTTTTTTAAATCTATCAATGTATCATATTTTATTTTTAATTTATTAAATGCTTCTGCAATTTCTTTAGCATATATATCATCTGAATCAACTTCCATTTGCATTTCCATTGATATTTTTGCTGTATCATATTTTTGTGCTTCTAAACTGTTTACTAGTTTATCCATTGCTAATGAAAATACAGTCTTTGGACTTTTAAAAATCACAAAATATCCAAAAAGCAATGCAGCAATTATTAAAATAATAAATATAAGTACTATTATTTTCCATGTTTTCTTTTTTGGTTTTTGTTCAAAACCTTTTTCAATATCACCCATTTCAATTCCTCCTTAAATTACCTTATTTATATAAAAATTATATTATAACAATTTTCATCAATAGTTATATGGTTAAAAATAAATTTACTATTCAGTCCAAAAATCAATAACCATTGTTTTTACATTACTTAAGTCTAAATTATTTGCATTTGGAAAACTAATTGTAAAAGTTGTTTCACTTGATGATTGTACAGCTTCAACTTTAATATCATCAACACTGTTTACAAAATCTGCATCTGCCAAATCTTTATATAATCTTTGTGCAATTAATGTACCATCAGCATAATCTGCGAAATTAACGTCTTTACCTGAATAATAATCTGAGTATAATTCAGCTTTAACAATTGAAATTGCCTCATTTATTCTAGATACTCTGTAATCATTTGCTTTATCGTTTGTAACAGTATATAAATCATTTTTATTAGTTTCCTTACTTGTACTATTTTCTGATCCAATTGATATAAAGCTAGAATCTCTATTTAAAGCTTTATATGCAAATATTCCTCCTAATATTATAATTATAATAATTAGAAAAGTAACTGTACCTGTAAAATTTCTATCTTTTATTCTTGATTTTATCTCTTCATTTTCCATAATTTTTACCTCTATATAATTATTATTTTTTTATTTTTCTATGCTGTCTACTAAATTTTCGTCGCTATTATAATCATAAGTACAATAACTATTGTTGCTACAATTGTTGATGAAAGAGCAACAAAGTTAAAGCTTATTTTAACTTTTTCAGGCTTTAAATCATCATGTATTTTCTCTTCACTCTTAAATTCACTATATTCATCATTTTTCATTAGTATTGCCTCCATATTAATTATATAATATATATTATAGCATTTTATTAAATTGCCTTATATAAAAAGTATATCATAACACTATATTTTGTCAATAAAAAAAGCAAGTATAATTTATTTATACTTGCTTTTTTAAAAAATATTTTTACTGTTTTATATTATTTAAATTTCTGTAATAATAGGTAATATCATTGGTTCTCTTTTTGTCTTTTTAAAGATATATTCTTTTAATTTATCTTTAATTATTCCTTTTATTGTTGACCAATCTGAAATACCTTGTTCTTCCATTTTTATTAATTCTATCTTAAGCATTTGTCTTATATTATCAATTAGATTTTCTGATTCTCTCACATATACAAATCCCCTTGTAATAATATCTGGCCCTGAAATTATCATTCCAGCTTTTGAGTCCATAGCTAATGCTATAATTATTAATCCATCTTGTGAAAGTTTTTGTCTATCTCTTAAAACAATATTTCCAACATCTCCCACTCCTAGTCCATCAACCATTATTTTTCCGAATGGAACTGTACCTGTAAGTTTTGCTTCGTATTCATTCATTTCTAATACTCTACCATTTGTCATAATAAATATATCATCTTTATTCATTCCAAGACTTTGTGCTGTTTGACTATGTGCAATTAATTGTCTGTATTCTCCATGAACAGGTATGAAAAATTTTGGTCTTATTAATGATAACATCAATTTTTGTTCTTCTTGGCATGCATGTCCAGATACATGAATTGCCTCTAATGAATTATATACAACTTCTGCTCCTATTTTCATTAAATCATCTATTACTTTAGATACTGCATTTTCATTTCCTGGTATAGGATTTGCTGAAATTATTACTAAATCATTTGGTGTTATTACTACTTTTCTGTGATCACCTGATGCCATTCTTGTAAGTGCTGACATAGTTTCTCCTTGGCTGCCTGTTGTAATTATTGTTAGTTTTTCATCAGGATAATCTTTTATCATATCTATATCAATAAATACATTGTCTGGAACTTTAATATATCCAAGTTTTCTTGCTGTTTCTATTGTATTTAACATACTTCTACCACATATTGCAATTTTTCTTTTAAATCTTACAGCTGAATTAACTATTTGTTGTATTCTATGAACATTTGATGCAAATGTTGCAACAACTATCCTTTTTGTACAATTTATAAATAATTTATCTAAAACTTCACCTACTGTTTTTTCAGACATTGTATATCCTTTTCTTTCAGCATTTGTACTGTCTGATAAAAGTGCAAGAACTCCTTTGTTTCCAAGTGTTGTAAGTCTTTGAAAATCTATCGTTTCCCCATCTATTGGAGTATAGTCAATTTTAAAATCGCCTGTGTGAAAAACCACACCCACAGGTGTATGAATTGCTAAACTACAAGCATCAGGTATACTATGTGTTATTCTTATGAATTCAACTTTCATAGATCCTAATGTAATTGTTTGTCCTGGATTTACTACTTTTATTTTTGTACTTCTTAAAAGTCTATGTTCTTCTAGTTTGTTTTCAATCAATCCTGCTGTTAGTTTAGTTGCATAAATAGGAACATTAATTTGTTTTAGCAAATATGGTATACTACCAATATGATCTTCGTGTCCATGTGTTACAACTAAACCTCTTATTTTATCTCTATTCATTTCTAAATATGTTATATCTGGAATTACTAAATCAATTCCTAACATATCATCTTCCGGAAATGCCAAGCCACAGTCAATTAAAATAATATCATTTTCATATTCTAAAACTGTAATATTTTTACCTATTTCAAGTAATCCTCCAAGTGGAATAATTTTTAGCTTTGATTTTTTGAATCTAAAATCTTCTTTTAATTCTTTAAGCTTTTTAACATCCTTTTTCACTCTTTTTGCAGATGTAGTTTCTGATGTCTTGGCGTTTGCTCTTTTAGTTGTCGTTTTTGAAGCAGACTTATTTATTGCTTTTGAGCTTTTGTTGTAATTTTTCTTTCTTCTTACCTCTCCTTTTTTTAATTTTTCCTCCATATACTTTTTCTCTCCTTTTCCTTTTGTATAAATAAAATGATTTTATCTAATAATATGTTAATAACATGATTATATTTAAGCATTTTTATATTATATTATTTTATTTTAATTTTCCGATCATTTTAAAAATGCTTTTATTTTTGCTCACCAAAAAAAATAGTTTAACATTATTAAACTAATAGGTACATTAATTATTTTATTTTTAATCCGTTCCATTACTTTAATTTTTAATAAAATCTAATTATTTATTTCCGATCTAATTTTACCTAAAATCTCTATTTAGGTACCAGCTTTAGATATTATACTATATTTTGTCTATTTTGTCAATTTTAAAGGGTAGACATTGCTTAATCTACCCTCTTTTTTTATCAATATGTACTAATCATTTAATAAAAAACTATTTGCTATTTTAATCTTTGTTTAACTACTTCATACATGACTATTCCAGCTGAAACAGATGCATTAAGTGATGTTATTTTCCCTTTCATTGGGATTTTAACCAATACATCGCAATTATCTTTAACAAGTCTACTCATTCCAAATCCTTCACTTCCAATTATAATTCCTACAGCTCCTTTATAATCTTGATTATAGTAGTATTCTTTAGCTGCACCGTCAGTACCGTAAATCCATAATCCATTATCTTTTAAAAATTTTATTGTATCATTTATATTGTTTACTCTTGCAATTTTCATATGCTCTACAGCACCAGCTGATGTTTTTTCAACTGTACTATTTACTCCAACTGCTCTTCTTTTTGGAATTATTATTCCATGTACACCTGCAGTTTCTGCAGTTCTTATAATACTTCCTAAATTATGAGGATCCTCTATTCCATCTAAAATAATTACAAATGGTGATTCTTCTTTTTCTTTTGCTAAATCTAAAATATCTTCAACTTCTACATAATTAAATGGTGCTACAAATGCTATTACACCTTGATGATTATTAGTTTGAGATATTTGATTTAGTTTTTGTTTATCAACTTCTACAACAACTATTTTTTTATCTTTAGCTTTTGCCATTATTTTATTTATAGAACCATGTCTTTCACCTTTTGCAATCATTATTTTATTTATATCTCTATCAGTTTCTAAAAGTTCTAAAACACTGTTTCTACCTTCTATTTGATCTGTAAACATCTCATTATTCTTTTCTTCATTCTTACTATGATCTTTGTTTTTATAATCTTTTTTAACTTCTTTCACTTTATTTCTCCTCATCTAATTTAAGTACTGATAAAAATGCTTCTTGTGGTACTTCAACTTTACCAATTTGTCTCATCTTTTTCTTACCTTTTTTCTGCTTTTCCAATAATTTTTTCTTTCTGGTTACGTCTCCACCATAGCATTTAGCAAGTACATCTTTTCTAAGTGCAGAAATTGTTTCTCTTGCAATTATTTTTCCACCAACTACTGCTTGAATTGGTATTTCAAACAATTGTCTTGGAATAACTGTTTTTAGTTTTTCTGCCATTTTTCTGCCTCTAGTATAAGCACTATCTTTATGAACAATAAATGATAAAGCATCTACTGCTTCATTATTTATATGTATATCTAGTTTTACTAGTTCTGCTCTTCTATATTCTTTAAATTCATAATCAAATGATGCATACCCTTTAGTTTTTGATTTTAATGTATCAAAAAAGTCATATATTATTTCATTTAGTGGAAGTTCATATTCAAGTGTTACACGAGTAGCGTCTAAATACTTCATATCTAAATATATTCCTCGTCTATCTTGGCAAATCTCCATTACGTTTCCTACAAATTCTTTAGGAAGCATTATTTCAGCTTTTACTATTGGTTCTTCTATGTAACTTATTTCTTGAGCTGGTGGTAAATCTACAGGGTTATATAGTTCTATTACTTCTCCATTTTGTTTATATACTTTATATATAACAGATGGAGCTGTTGTAATTAGATTTAAATCAAATTCTCTTTCTAATCTTTCTTGTATTATTTCTAAATGTAACAATCCTAAAAATCCACATCTAAATCCAAATCCTAATGCAATTGATGTTTCCGGCTCATATTGAA